>R14__coassemble_2071_pt1 | contig 8931 bp, 6 predicted proteins | sample R14__metabat2_low_PE_022 | metagenome-assembled genome bin R14 | reverse complement strand
AGCTAGGCACTAGGCATTAGGCACTAGGCACTAGGAAATAAAAAAGACCGCTTTTGCGGTCTTTTTTTATTATCTCCTAGTGCCTAATGCCTAGTGCCTAGAACTGCTTCACTGCGCATACCTATGCGCAGTGAAGCAGTTCTCGCATATATTAAACGCATACCCCAGGGGGAGTTCGCAGCCGCATTTTTTGCAGCTTCTTATATATTCTGATTTATTTTCCGCCATAAGCTCTCTTATTCGCTCGCATATAGCATTGCGCTCGGCGGTGCAGTCGTCATTTTGGCCGATGCGTGTGAGGAGCTGGTGGTGGATATCATAGGCTTTATACTGAAGCTCGCAGCCCTCGAGAGTCTCGGTTTCAAAGTCAGGCAGAGGTATGCGCCTGCCTCGTAAAATGGCTCTTGCGCATCTTGCCCAATATAGACACAGCTCCTGGGAACGCGTATCTACGGGGCAGCTTATAAGGTCATATACCCTTTCGCGGGATGCGCCCTTTGATGATTCCTTTATATAGCTGAGAAGGTGGATGGCGTCTTTAACATCCTCCCTCTTGAATGCGCCGTTTGGCGGCAGACGGTCCCAGACCTTAAGAAGGAGCTCGATGGGATAGTCGGTTGTTGAAAGCACCTCGCGCGGGAACGAAATACACGGGACTTTAATACGCTTTGCGCCGTATTGGAGTCCTTTTTCTATTATGTCGGAATCGTCCATGGTGAGCACCTCGCCCAGGTCAAACATGCCGTAGCGCCCGGCTCTGCCGGCAATCTGGCGGATCTCTGAGGGGGTGAGCTCAACGCGCTCCTTGCCGTTGAACTTATATGTTTCGGCAAAGATGACTCTTCTTATCGGCAGTGAGATTCCCATGCCTATGGCGTCGGTTGCAACAACCACGTCGGTAACGCCGGAGGTGTATTTTTCTACTTCGTTTCGTCTTGCCTGGGGCGGCAGCGCGCCGTAGATTACGCTTGCCTTAAACCCGTATCGCTCAAGAAGCGCCGCCGTTGAGAGCACATTCTTTCTCGAAAAGCAGATAATGGCATCGTGGGGCTGAATGTCTTCAAAACCGGTGCATCTGCCCTTATATTCAAGCGGCACAAGGCGGCGGTGTTTAACAACCGTATACGGGTCGCCGAATGACTTTACAAGCCCTTCGATATAATCAAGAGCCTCGGGCGCAAGGCAGATATGAACTTCCTCAGCATTGACCATGCATATGGCGCGCAGCCAGGATGAACCTCTATCCTCATCGGTTATAAGCTGAGCCTCGTCGATAACGGCAACCTTGAAGCGGGTATTGAAATCGCACAGCTCAACCGTGGATGAGACAACCTCCGCCCCCTCTGTGGGGATAGACTCCTCGCCCGTGAGAAGGCTGCAGGGTACACCGGCATTATTTATGCGCTCATACATCTCGAGCGCAAGAAGTCTTAGCGGGCCGAGATAGCAGCCGTTTTTCTGCGCAATTAGCGCCTCGATGGCATCGTGGGTCTTGCCGCTGTTTGTAGGGCCAACGTGCAGAACAAAGCATCTCTTAAGAGAGGACGCCCGCTCAATGACCTTATCGGGGGTATATTCGCCAAAGAGCGATATTATCTCTGCGCGGTATTTAGTCTCAAGGCGGCTTGCCTGAGATTTTTCAATCTCGGAAGCAAGCTCGGGGTTAGATAGCGCCTTTATGACATCTGCCTCGCGCCAGCGCCGCGAATATACATATCCCCTGCGGCTGCGGTAGGATATGACCTTGGGTCTGGGGAGATATTTATCTATTAACTTTTTATTCAGCCCATAGTCTCTGATAATCTCGGCCTGGGTGAGAAATTTTTCGGTGGTAGTGTTTTTCAATTATGTAAACCGTTATATGTAAATGATATTAAGTGGATTAAAAACTATTAGTTTTCACTATTTTTCTTAGCAGTAGTAATGGATGAAACCAGCAGTTTCCTTATCTTACTGCACTGAGCAAACAAATCTTCATATTGATTCTCTGTAATAATATTAGATTCATTGAATATATCCAGCCAGTAGTCAGTCTCATAACATTCCTTAAGAGCAATCTGCAGTTTATTAATAAAATCTGCTCTACTTGCAGCATAGTTAGCCTCATGAATATTTGCACCTATGCTGGTACCGCTTCTAAGAAGCTGACTCACAACAGCATTACTTTTACCATTTGCTTTAATATTGTCATAAAGCTAGATAATATCTACAGCAAAAGATTTAGAAAGTGAAACTAACTGATTGTCTTTCATTTTTTCTCCACAAATGTGATGTTGATGATTTGGCACTATGTGCCATGATTTGGCGTTGCCATGATTTGGCTTCGCCATGATTTGAATTGCCTTCCTTATTATGCACTGAAGGTGCAAATCATGCACGCAAGTGCAATTCATGCGCGTAAGCGCAATTCATGCCGAAGGCAATTCATTGAGTAAAGTGCACATGGCTATTTATATGCTCACTGCAGAAGCAGTGGTAGCCGGCGCATTTGGAGCAGTATCTGAATTCAAGGTTGGGGTAGTCGGTGTCTGTTTTGCCGCAAACAGCGCATTTATGGTTATATAGGTTCTTTGCCTGATCATGGCGGATCTTCTGCTGAGCTTTTTTAAAGTTTATTGTGGTGCTGCTCTTTTTGCCGATATTAAGATTGGAGAGAAGATCATCACCGCAGAATATGAAGAAGTTGATTACAGCGATAATCGGCAGAAGATTTGCCGGGAAGGATGTTGTGAGAACGCTGAGGAGGAAGAATGCCGCATCAACATATGCAAGCCATTTTATTTTTATCGGGATTATAAAGAATAAAAGCACCTGCATGTTCGGGAACATGGCGGCAAACGAGAAGAACATGGACAGATATACATAGCTTGCAGTGAGATTTACGGAGGCGCCCGTTATGAAGTATATTATAAAGCCGTAAATTACAGTGAGTATTATGCCTGAGAAGAAATAGAAGTTAAACTCCCCTGTTCCCCAGTTCTGCTCAAGAGTATTGCCGATGAAGTAATAGAAATATATTGCAACAAAGGCAAGAAAGTCTGTGCTGGGCGGGATGAAGATAAATGATACAAGTCTCCACACCTGACCGTGCAGGATGTAATAGGGGTTGAAGGTCATATAGCCCAGAATCTTTGTATTTACGGCGTTGAAAAGCCAGAATATTACATTTGCTATGCAGATATATTTCATAAGATTCGGTATGCCGAAGTCAGGGTGCTTATAGCAGAATCTATCAATAGAGCTTTTAAGTTTTCTCATTTGTACCTCCAAAAATCTGCGCATAATATTACTATTTTAGTTATCATACATTCTTTGCAGGAATAAATCTATAAAAAAATGTGAACAAAGCTGAAATTAGCACTTTTAATTTACATAATATTGTGTTAGTATTATTTATGCTATGGAAAATAATGAATTTAAAAACGAAATAATTGAAGGCAGAAATGCCGTTATTGAGGCTCTCAGAGCAGGGCGCACTATTGACAAAATTTATATCAACAAGGGCGACGACACAGATAAGACCCTGGGGCACATCGCCTCCAAAGCCCGCGATGCAGGCATTGTGGTGGTAGAGTGCGACAGGCGCAAGCTCGACTTTATGAGCGCAACAAAGGCGCATCAAGGCGTAATAGCCGTGTGCGCAGTGAAGGAATACTGCTCTATCGACGATATCCTGTCTCTTGCTGCTGAGCGCGGTGAGGACCCGTTTATAATAGTTTGCGACGAGATAAGCGACCCGCACAACTTAGGTGCCATCATACGCTCTGCCGAGTGCGCAGGTGCCCACGGACTTATTATCCCGAAAAGGCGCTCTGCCGGCGCAACAGCCATTGTTGACAAAGCCTCTGCAGGCGCAGCCGAGCATTCGCTCATTGCACGCGTTGCAAATATAACGGCTGCTATAAAAGAGCTTAAGGACAAGGGGCTGTGGATCTACGGCACCGCGGCCGACGGCACAAGCGGTCTCTGGGAGACAGACTTTTCAGGGCCTGTTGCATTAGTTATAGGCTCAGAGGGCGACGGGATGAGCCGCCTTGTTAAAGAAAACTGCGATTTTATCGTATCGCTGCCTATGCGCGGCAAAATTAACTCGCTCAATGCGTCTAATGCGGCCGCCATTACCATGTATGAGGTTTTAAGACAGCGCAGCAGATAACTCCGGGAGGTGAATTAATGGATAAAAACTTAATAGACAACATTAACGACCCGGATGAATTTACAAAGATCTATCTTTCAGTGTTCGGCGATGAGGCAGCGGTTGAAGACACCGCCAAGGCATCTGATATCCCTTCCCCGGCAGATAAAGAGAACGCTGAAAATGCTGATTTTCATTTGTATGGTTTAGATGATAACAGCACGGATAATCGCCGCAGATCACGCGAGGAAAACGCCCCGGCTGCTTCTTATAGCGCTGATGCATCAGCTGATGATGAGAGCATTGAATTTGATTCCCGCTTTAAGCTTGGCAGCCGCAGGAACTACGGCTACACATATGGCGGGCACAGTGTAAATACCGGCGCGGATGCCGATTATGAATATCACTCCTCTTCCTATGAGGAGCTTAATTCATCTTATGGCGGAAGCGAGTATGAAGAGCAAGCCATCTTTTCCCCCGAAGAGGACGAAGAGCAATCACCTAAGAAAAAATCGCTTTTCGGCAAGCTCAAAGCGCCTAAGAAGAAAAAGAAAGCTAAAGGCGATGAATCGGCTGATGAGTCTCCGGTCGCTGATGCTGCAGGTAATGAATTATCCTTTGACGATAATTATGCCGCCGCTCCCGATACCGGAATCGACGCTGCAGCTTCTACTCTTGCCGAGGATGAGGATGATGATTATTTCTACCAGGGCAGCGGCGACTACACCGGCAGCACGATAGATAAAAAGGACTATGTCTCATCGGGTTTCAAGCAGTATATCGGCGCAAGGTTCACAGGGCTTATACTTAAGCTGCGCGGCGGTGTGCAGACCGAAAACAACAACGGCACCGTGAGAGCTGATGATGAGGACCTTGGGCAGGAAGTAAACGCCATGGCAGGGTCTAAATTCTACGGGGCGCAGCTTCATTCGCTGAGCATCCGCACAAGACTTGCTTTTGTATTATTCATTGTTCAAGCTTATATTTCGCTCGGGCTGCCCGCTCCAGGTATGCTGCAGTCGGTTACGGTGGCAGCTGCCGCTGCAATGGCGATTCAGCTTACAATAATGCTGACAGCGCTTGATGTTTTCACAAACGGCATTTTAAATGCCTTCCGCGGCAAGCTTGGCGCAGACTCTCTGGCAGCTTTTGCGTGCATATTAACAAGCCTTGATGCGCTGATGGTAATATATTCCAATGTGGATGTACACATGCCGCTGTGCGCAATTTCAAGTCTTTCGCTGATAGGCGTGCTTTTCTCCAACATGCTCTGCGCAAGAGGGCTGAGAAAGGCTATGAGAGTGCCCGCTATAGGGAAAAAGATATACTCCGTCACGAGTGAAGACGGCGTTGTGAGCAACGAGCCGACTATCCTTAAATCCTTCCGCGGCATTGCGGGATTTGTGCACAGATCAGAAGAGGCTCCGCCCGATGAAGAGGCTTTTCAGAAGCTCTCACCGCTCGTTCTTATATTCATTCTCTTTTTAACGCTTCTTGTGTGTGCGGTTAAAAAGAATTTCTCAGGGCTTTTATATGTATACTCGGCTGTTCTCTCCCCTGCTGTGCCGTTTACGGCGCTGCTGTGCTTTGCATATCCTTACTGCGTAGCTTCAATTAGGATATTCCAGAGCGGCACGGCGCTTGCAGGCTGGTCGGGCACATATGATATAGGCAGATGCAAAAATCTTATCATAACAGACAACGACATTTTCCCATCCGACTGCGTGTCGATAGAGAATGTGAGGATATTTGCAGATTACGATTCCGACAAGGTAATAAACTATGCCGGGACCATGATAGTAAAATCCGGCAGCTCCCTTTCCCCCGCATTCGATGCGCTGATGGCTGAAAACAATCTTGAGATGCTGAATGTTGATAACTATGAGTATCTCTCCGGCGGCGGACTGAAGGGCATGATTGAAGGGCATATAATTATCTGCGGCAATTCAGATCTTATGCGGCTTATGAATATACGCATTCCTTTCCGTCTGGTGAGCAGCACAAGCGTTCTGCTTGCTATAGACGGTGTGCTGTATGGCATATTCAATGTGAAGTATACAGCCGACCCGAAGGTCCGCAAGGCGCTTGTGAGCCTGATGCGCTCGAGCAGGCACCCGATTTTTGCCATAAGAGACTTTAATGTGACGCCCGAGATGCTGCGCGACTATTTTGATGTTGCAACAGACGGATATGACTTCCCGCCGTATATTGAGCGCTTCGCTCTTTCTGAGGCAAAGCCCTCATCCGACAGTAAAATTTCAGCCGTTATCTGCAGAGAAGGTCTTGCCCCGCTCATAACACTTGCCGATGCAGGCAGGAGCGTTTATCTTGTAACTATGATAAACACAATAATAAGCCTTGTCTCGGCTGGCATAGGAATTTTGTTCGTATTCTTCAAGCTTATTATAGGCGGCAGCATTGCGCTGTGGATGATTCTGCTGTTTATAGTTTTAACATCTATCCCGGTTATTGTGCTGAGCATTCTTGTACTGCAGGTAAGCTGATAAAAATTAAATACCCGCCTTCAGCGTCTCAGCGAAAGGCATGCACACAGTGCTCTCCATTGGCAATAAGCTCATGGAGGGCATTTTATTGCGGAAAAACGCCGCAGATAAGGCATTTGCGTTGTTGTATTTAATTTAAAAGGATGATATACTCTCACACATGAATAATTCACTTTATCTTACAAATGTAATAGTTATACTGCTTTCCATGATGGCGGTGATCGAGCACATTCACAGAGATACGGTAATTGACTCCGTCTCTCGCAAGTTCTTTGTTGTTGTGTTTTCCGGAGTTGCGCTCGGGGCGCTGGCTGAATTTTTCGGCGTTTTTCTCGATTCTCATCCTCAGTCGCCCGCTCTGCACTACATCGTCACATTTCTTGAATTCTGTATAACTCCGTTTCTGCCCGGCATCATGGCAAGAGCCTGCAACATGAAAAAGCTTTCAACGATGATGCTTACCGTTGCAGCCGTACACCTTGTTATTGAGCTTATCATGCTCCTCACAGGCGGAATGATATATTCTATCGACGCCTCCGGCATCTACCACCGCGGCAGACTTTATGCTATCTACATTGTATTCTATATCGCGGCGCTGTGCTTCCTGTTTGCGGTATTTGCGCTTATTAGCCGCAAATTCCATAACCGCGATCTCGGCACGCTCATATTCACAGTGGCTGTTCTTATTGCGGGGATTGCCCCGGCTGTTATTAACGGGAGCATAAAGTCCTCTTTTCTGGCGGTCTCTATAGCGTCTATCCTGCTCTATATCTATTACGAGGGGCTAACCGAGCAGGAGATGCAGAGCGAGATAGAAGCGCGAAACGAGAGAATATCCTCCATCCAGGACAGCACCATTCACGGCATGGCAAACCTTATAGAAAGCCGCAACGGCGAAACGGGCACTCATGTTAAAAATACCGCCTCCTATGTGAAGCTTCTTTCCGATGCAGCGCTTGAAAGGCATATTTATCCTGATATTCTGGATGAAAACTATGCCGATCTCTGCGTAAAGGCGGCACCGCTGCACGATGTGGGAAAAATAGTTGTGCCTGACGCCATTTTGAATAAGCCCGGCAAGCTTACAAAAGAAGAGTTTGACATTATGAAAACGCACGCCTCTGAGGGCGGCAGGATAGTTGAATATGTCCTTGAAGGCGTAACTGATAAAGAATATCTTGAGATTGCAAAGCAGATTGCTCAATACCACCATGAAAAATGGAACGGCAGCGGTTATCCGAGCGGTCTTGCAGGAGAGGATATTCCGCTGTGTGCCAGAATAATGGCTCTTGCTGATGTTTATGATGCACTTATTTCAAAGCGAGTATATAAAGACCCTATGTCCCCTGACGCAGCGCTTGATATCATAACAAAAGATACCGGCAGCCACTTTGACCCTGTTCTGGGGCCGCTCTTTGTTGAAATGGTAAGAGGCAATAGTCTTCAGGCACAATAAATTATAAAATGCAGCCTCCGCTGATATTGAGCGGAGGCTGCTTATATATGGCTAAAATATTATTGTCTCTGAAGGGTGATAGTATAGCTGAAGCTGCCGTTTTCATCGGAACAGGTGCCCGATATGCGAAGCACTTCAACAAGTTCTTCGGTCTCGTCGTCTGCATAGATGCCGAGAGCGGGAATATTCCAGTTATATTCCTCGGGGTGGATAACGGTGGTGGTCTCCAGGTCGTCGGCATTCTCATTGCTTATTGCGATATTCACCTCGCCCGGCTGAACGACATAGCCCATAAAGAATCCCGATTCGCAGTGGCATTTGCTGCCGGTGATGTTTATCTTGAGGTCTGCCATGGGCACTTCGTCTGAAAATACGGAGTTATTTATCTCTATGTTGCCCTCGCCCTCGGCATTTATATATATAACAGCATCTGATTGCATGCTTCTATTCTCGTAATCTGCCCACTCACCGTCAGATTCAAGAAACCACAGCCTGCCTGTCCACTCGCCGTTCCAGAGCTTTTGAGTTTCAGTCTCGGGCGCGGCGGTGCTCTGCACGGGAGCCTCGCCTTCTTCAAAGCCGTATATAAGCCCCGTGTCGCCCATTGTGAGACGCAGGGAGGCATTTTCAAAGCTGCCTTTGCAGACCATGCTGTTTATGATTATATCTATATTGTCGCCCTCGCCCGACCAGCTTATCGGGCAGGATTCCCCGCCGAAAAGGGCAGTGCCTGTGCCGTCGCTGCAGAGGCGAAGCGATGCGCCCGCGGGATAAACAGAGGCAATATCTATGGCTTCATCATCAAGAACTATGGATGAGAGGACATATGATGTGCC
>R14__coassemble_2012_pt1 | contig 9136 bp, 8 predicted proteins | sample R14__metabat2_low_PE_022 | metagenome-assembled genome bin R14 | reverse complement strand
ATTGTGCACTCCCTCGTCCTCAAGGCGCAGCATCACAGCACGCAGCTCATCAATGCCAAGCTGCTTTCCGCCCGTGCCGCGGCTTATCTCGTGATTCTGGCAGAATATGCATCTTAGATTGCAGCCTGAAAAAAATATGGCCCCCGAGCCCGCAGTGCCGCTTATGCAGGGCTCTTCGCCAAAATGCGGCGCGGCCCTGTAGACATAGGGCAGAGCGGGACTTTGGCAAAATCCCGAAATGCCGCTGTTTGTTCTCAAAATCCCGCAAAGTCGGGGACAATCGTTACAAATATATTCCATAAGTCCACCTGATAATAATTTGTCATGGTCAAAAACACCAAAAATGCACTAATGAACGCTAGAATTATAGCCCACATTTGGTGATTATGCAAGAAATGTAAAAAACACGAAAAAAAGTTCTCTTTTTTCGCTGTTTTTGTGCTAAAATAAGCAGGAAATAGAAAGAAAACTGCTTTTATCCGAAAGAAGGCGCAGCCGATGGTCAATATAGTGCTTGTAGAACCCGAAATCCCGCATAATACAGGCGCCATAGCACGCACATGCGCTGCAACGGGGGCAAGGCTCCACCTTGTAAAGCCGCTGGGCTTCGATATATCCGACAAAGCCGTTAAGCGCTGCGGGCTTGACTACTGGCACCTTGTAGATATCTCCGTATACGAAAATATCTACGACTATTTCGAAAAAAACGGCGATAATAATCTCTTCCTCGCCACCACCAAAGCACCCCACTTTTATTCCGAGGCGGATTTCTCCGGCGATGTAACATTATTGTTCGGCAAATAAACAGAAGGTCTCCCTCTGTGGCGGCGCGAGAAATACCGCGACAGGTGCATACGCTTCCACATGATAAGCGAGGCGCGCAGCCTCAACCTTTCAAACTCCGTTGCCATCCTTGCCTACGAGGCGCTGAGGCAGCAGGGCTTCCCGGGGCTCAAAAATCTCGGGTCCATGGCGGATAATTAATTTTGTTTTCCCTAGCTTTTACATAAATTAAGTCAATATTTTAATTGGAGGATAAAACATGAACTACAACAAGAAAACTGTTAAAGATGTTGATGTAAACGGCAAGAAAGTTCTTCTCCGCTGCGACTTCAACGTACCTCAGAACAAAGAAACAGGCGAGATCACCAGCGATAAGCGTATCGTTGCAGCTCTCCCGACAATCAAGTACCTCCTCGATAACGGCGCTGCAGTTATTGCATGCTCTCACCTTGGCAAGCCAAAGGGAGAGTGGAAGACAAAGCTTACTCTCGCTCCTGTAGCAAAGAGACTTTCCGAGCTCCTTGGCCAGGATGTTATTTTTGCAAACGATATAATCGGTGAAGATGCTCAGGCAAAGGCAGCAGCTCTTAAGCCCGGTCAGATCATGCTTCTTGAAAATCTCCGCTTCGATATCCGCGAGGAGAAGAACGGCGAAGATTTCGCAAAGGCTCTTGCAGACATGGCAGACATCTTTGTATCCGACGCATTCGGCACAGTTCACAGAGCACATGCTTCCACAGCAGGTGTTGCAGCATATCTGCCTGCATACTCCGGCATGCTCGTAGAAAAAGAGCTTTCTATCATGGGCAAGGCTCTTGATGATCCTAAGCGCCCGTTCGTTGCTGTTCTCGGCGGCGCAAAGGTCTCCGATAAAATCAACGTTATCAACAACCTCCTCGAGAAGGCAGACACCGTTATCATCGGCGGCGGCATGGCATATACCTTCAAAAAGGCTCAGGGCTGCGAAATAGGCAAGTCCCTCCTCGAAGAAGACCGCATTGACTATGCAAAAGAGATGATCGCAAAGGCTGCTGAAAAGGGCGTTGCACTTCTTCTGCCTGTAGATAACTACTGCGCAGCTGAATTCTCCGCAGATGCAGAGCCTGTTCTCTGCGGCGAGAATATCCCTGCAGACCTTATGGGCATGGACATCGGTCCTGAGACAGTAAAGCTCTTCACCACTGCTGTTAAGGGCGCAGGCACCATCGTATGGAACGGACCTATGGGCGTATTCGAGTTTGATAAATTCGCAAATGGCACCAAGGAAATGGCACGCGCACTTGCTGAGTCCGGCGCTATCACCATCGTAGGCGGCGGCGACAGTGCAGCAGCTGTTGAAAAGCTCGGCTTTGCAGACAAGATCACCCACATCTCCACCGGCGGCGGAGCATCTCTTGAGTTCCTCGAGGGCAAAGAGCTCCCGGGTGTTGCATGCCTTCTCGATAAATAATTTATAAGGAGTATATATAATGAATACAAAATATCGTCACACCGTTATTGCCGGCAACTGGAAGATGAACATGCTGGCATCCGAAGTAAAGCCATTCATTGAAGCTCTCAAGGCAGAACTCCCTCAGCAGAAGCCAAAGTGCGATGTTGTTCTGTGCACTCCGGCAGTTATGATTCCTGCAATGGTCAAGGCCGGCAAGGACTGCAAGGTTATGGCAGGCGGCGAAGACTGCTCCAAGTATGAAAAGGGCGCATACACCGGCGAAGTCTCCACAGCAATGCTCGCTGATGCAGGTGCAAAGTACTGCATAGTCGGTCACTCAGAGCGCCGTCAGTATCATCATGAGGATGATATGCTCGTTAACGCAAAGGCAAAGGCACTTCTTGCAAGCAAGATTAAGCCTATCATCTGCGTAGGCGAAAGCCTTGAGCAGCGTGAGATGGATCTCACAGTTGAATATGTATCCTACCAGGTAAAGGCAGCTCTCTACGGCATTTCCGCAACTGAAGTCCGCAGCTGCATCATCGCTTATGAACCAATCTGGGCTATCGGCACAGGCCGCACAGCAACTGCAGAGCAGGCAGAAGAAGTCTGCGCAGCTATCCGCGGTGTTCTGCGCGATATGTATGGTGCACGTCCTGCACGTGCCGTCACCATTCTCTACGGCGGCAGCATGAACGCAAAGAACGCAGCAGAGCTTCTTGCTCAGCCTGATATCGACGGCGGTCTTATCGGCGGCGCTTCTCTCAAGCCGGCTGACTTTGCAACCATCATTAAAGCAACCGATCAATAATCAATAAGAGGCATCTATGAAAAAAACTGTTCTGATCATTTTAGACGGTTACGGCATTGCCGCGCCAACGGCCGGCAATGCTATCACAAATGCAAATAAGCCAAATCTCGATAAGCTCTTCTCTGAAAACGCCTATTCTCAGCTCAATGCATCAGGTCTTGATGTAGGTCTGCCGGACGGACAGATGGGCAACTCTGAAGTGGGGCACACAAATATCGGCGCCGGCAGAGTTGTTTTCCAGATTCTCCCGAAGATGAGCCAGGAAGTAGACAACGGCAAGTTCTTTGAAAACCCTGTCTATATAAAGGCTATGGAAGATGCCAAAGAAGACGGCAAGGCTCTCCACATCATGGGTCTTATGTCCACAGGCGGCGTTCACAGCCACCTGAAGCACATTTTTGCCATTCTCGATATGGCAAGACTGCGCGGAGTTGAAAAGGTATATGTCCACTGCTTCCTCGACGGGCGCGATGTTGCTCCAACAAGCGGTGTTGACTTTATCCGCCAGCTCGATGAAAAGTGCAAAAAGCTCGGCAATGCCAAAATCGCTACCATCCAGGGACGTTTCTGGGGTATGGACAGAGACAAGCGCTGGGACCGTGTAGAGCGCGGATATAATGCAATAGTGTGCGGCGAAGGCAACCAGGCATCAGACCCTGTGCACGCTGTTGAAGAGAGCTACGCCACTTACGATAAAGAAGGCGAGAAGTATCTCACAGACGAGTTTATGATCCCCACCGTTATCGACCCTGAAGGCGTTATCAACAAGGGCGACAGCGTTATCTTCATGAACTTCCGCCCCGACCGTGCCCGCGAGATGACATGGGCTCTCAACCTGCCTGATTTCGACGGTTTTGAGCGCAAAAAGACCGTCTATCCTCTCAGCTATGTATGCACAGCGCAGTATGACGAAGCTCTTACTCTGCCGATTGCATACCCGCCCGAGGTTATCAAAAATACTCTCGGCGATATAATAAGCTCCATGGGTATGAAGCAGTTCCGCGTTGCCGAAACCGAGAAATATGCCCACGTTACCTTCTTCTTCAACGGCGGCGTTGAAGAGCAGTGCGAGGGTGAGGAGAGATGCCTTGTCCCGTCTCCAAAGGAGTTTGCAACCTATGACCTCGTACCGCAGATGAGCGCTGAAAAGGTGGCAGACAAGTGTGTTGAGGCTATTGCTTCAGATGAGTATTCACTTATCGTTTGCAACTTTGCAAACTGCGACATGGTCGGCCACACAGGCGTTATGGATGCAGCCATCAAGGCTGTTGAAACAGTAGACACCTGCATGGGCAGAATAATCGCAGAGGTTTCAAAGCACCCGGATACCGTTCTTCTTGTAACAGCAGACCACGGCAATGCCGACTGCATGTTTGATGAAAACGGCAAGGTGAATACCGCCCACACAACTAACCCCGTACCGTTCTGCGTAAGCGGCGTTGAGGGCATCACTCTTAAAAACGGCAGACTTGCAGATATAGCACCTACCATCCTTGATGTTATGGTGCTTGCTCAGCCTGAGGAAATGACAGGCTGCTCACTCATCTGCAGAAAATAATAAAACCGCGAATTGCGTTTTTATACAATAAGTAGAAATTTTATTAAATAATATGAAAGGCTGAATATGACTTACACAACAGAAGTAAAGAATATGTGCCCGGTAGCAAAGGGTGCATATCACGGTCCTGCTCCTATTCCTGAAGAAGGCAAATGGATCCAGGCAAAGGAACTTTCAGACATCTCCGGCTTCACCCACGGCATCGGCTGGTGTGCTCCTCAGCAGGGCGCATGCAAGCTCACACTCAATGTTAAAAACGGCATCATCGAAGAAGCACTCGTAGAGACTCTCGGCTGCTCCGGCATGACCCACTCTGCAGCTATGGCTTCCGAAATTCTTATCGGCAAGACCATTCTTGAAGCTCTCAACACAGACCTTGTCTGCGATGCTATCAACACCGCAATGCGCGAGCTCTTCCTCCAGATCGTTTACGGCAGAACCCAGTCCGCATTCTCTGAAGACGGTCTTGCAGTAGGCGCTTCTCTTGAAGACCTTGGCAAGGGCCTGCGTTCCCAGGTCGGCACAATGTTTGCCACCAAGGAAAAGGGACCTCGTTATCTCGAGCTCACAGAAGGCTACGTAACCAAGATCGCTCTCAATAAAGACAACGAGATCATCGGCTATGAATTCGTAAGCCTTGGCAAGATGATGGACTTCGTTAAAAAAGGCGACGATGCAAACGAAGCAATGAAAAAGGCCACCGGTCATTACGGCCAGTGGGATGCAGCGGTCAAGTACATTGACCCGCGTCATGAATAATTGAAGGGAGGACATAATAATGGCATTATTTGAAAATTACGAAAGACGTATTGACAAGATAAATTCTGTCCTCGCTCAGTATGGTCTCACTTCTGTTGAAGAGTGCAGAGCACTCTGCCAGGCTAAGGGCTTTGATCCTTATGAGATCGTTGCCGGCATTCAGCCTATCTGCTTTGAAAACGTCCGCTGGGCATACTGCGTTGGCGCTGCTATCGCAATGAAGGCAGGCGCAAAGACCGCTGCTGAAGCTGCAAAGCTTATCGGTGTTGGTCTGCAGAGCTTCTGCCTTGACGGTTCTGTTGCTGAAGATCGTAAAGTCGGTCTTGGCCACGGCAACCTCGGCGCAATGCTCCTCAGCGATGAAACAAAGTGCTTCGCATTCCTCGCAGGCCACGAGTCCTTCGCAGCAGCTGAAGGCGCAATCGGCATTGTTAAGAATGCAAACAAGGCACGTAAAGAGCCTCTGCGCGTTATCCTCAACGGTCTTGGCAAAGATGCAGCTCAGATCATCTCCCGTATCAACGGCTTCACCTATGTTCAGACCCAGTTTGATTACTTCACCGGCGAGCTCAAGGTAGTTAGAGAAATCCGCTACTCCGAGACCGAGCGTGCAGACGTTCGCTGCTACGGCGCAGACGATGTCCGCGAAGGCGTTGCAATTATGCACTCCGAAGGCGTTGACGTATCCATCACCGGTAACTCCACCAACCCGACCCGCTTCCAGCATCCTGTTGCAGGTACCTACAAGAAGGAATGCATCGAGCAGGGCAAGAAGTACTTCTCCGTTGCATCCGGCGGCGGCACAGGCCGTACCCTTCACCCGGACAACATGGCAGCAGGTCCTGCTTCCTACGGCATGACCGATACCATGGGTCGTATGCACAGTGATGCTCAGTTTGCAGGTTCCTCCTCTGTTCCTGCACACGTTGAGATGATGGGCTTCCTCGGCATGGGCAATAACCCGATGGTCGGCGCAACAGTTGCAGTTGCAGTTGCTGTTAACGAAGCAATTAATAAGTAATAATAACAAAAAAGCTACCGCCGAGAGGCGGTAGTTTTTTTGTTAGCTAGCAGGGAGCAGGCAGCGGGACATAATAGTTAGCAGGAAGCGGGTAGCAGGTAGCAGGAGAGATTTCAAATTTTGGAGACAGGGGATATAATCCGTTTTGTTAGCAAAATGTTTTGCTTATTACCGCCTGCTGTGCTAAACTTATTTCATAAAAATGGTTAAAGAGAGAAAATTAAAAAAATGAAAGAACACAAATTTCTTGATAAGCACAGCGTGCTCGGCTATATTGTGATCTCGCTGGTATTTGCCTGGCTGCTGTTCTATGGCATTGCAAATCTCATTGCCGGCTTTCTTTACATCTTTGGCGTAGACGACTATCTCGCTATGGTCGTAGCTTATATCATCTCCGCGTTCCCGGCAATCCTGCTGTTTAAGGCACTCTTTAAGGGAGAATTCAACGGCTTCTTCAGCTGCCCTGACAACAAGCACAGCCTGCTTACCGGTCTCCGCGCCGGTTGGATCATGGTACTCTACTGGGTGCTGCTGGTGGTGCTGGCGCTGGTCTTTGGCAAGCTGCAGAGACCCGGTGTGACAGCTCTGTGGGCTGCGCTCTTTGCCGGCATAGGTGAGGAATTTCAGTTCCGTGCCTTCGGTCTGGCATACATCGCCCGCCAGAGCAAAACAAATAAGGGTATTGTCATCGGTCTAGTAGTGACCGCTGTGCTCTTCGGAGCCTATCATTTCGCGAATCTCTTTGCAGGGGCAGGTCTTCCCATCACACTGATGCAGGTCTACGGCGCATCGTGCATGGGTCTGCTCTTTGGTTATGTCTATCTGAAGAGCGGCAACCTGCTGCCCGCCATCATCCTGCACGGGCTCACGGACTACGTCTGTTTCATGGACGCAGGACAGGTCAAGGACGGTATACAGATTGCCACAACGCTCACAGTTGCAAATTACATTGACATTACCGCCTGCACGCTGATGATTGTATATGTGGTCTTCAGACTGACACGACCCGGCGAGCTGGACTCCATACGCGAGACATGGGCAGGAAAGTGGAATAAAGCGCAGCGGCGCTAGGCATGAGCGCCGCGCGCTTTAGGCACTGGGCACCCCCGGCTAACCTAGGCCGGGGCGCGAGCCTGGGCGTAGCGCATAGGAGCGATCCCTCAGTCTGCCATTCGGCAGCCAGCTCCTGTCAGCACGGTCAAGGCTGACATACGGGGCAAGGTACTTTGCGCAGGGGAGCCTTAGCTTGACCCTCCCCGTGCGGGGACGCCTTGCCTCGCGTGCCGGCCTCGGTGTGCCGGCAAGGGGGACCGCGCATCGAATGATATGCGCGGTGGAAGAGGTTCTACGGCCTACGGACTACGGCCTGCGGCCTCAATTACACCGCACACCTGTAACCTGAAAAAGGCATTTGGACGCAAGTTACGCTTGACTAACTGTATGCTGATATGATAAAACTAACCACAGAATCTCTTTGCACTGCCAACACGTAATATCCGTTACGCAGTATCTACAGTACAATCTGAGCAGGCGATGCATAATGCATGGGGCCGGGCCATAGGGCAGCGGATGCGCACATCTGCGGGACAGTAGTATGTTCCGGGGATGTGTATTTTTTATATCTCCGGGGAAAAGAGCAGAAAACTTATCTTGCGGAGGTAAATATCCATGCCTGATCAGAAAATCATCAACCGTCTATCCCGCGTGGGGATTTTCGGCAATATCTTTCTTTCGGCCTTTAAGCTGTATGCGGGAATTGCAGGCGCATCGGGGGCAATGGTATCTGATGCGGTACACTCGCTGTCCGATGTTTTTGCAACGATAATTGCCTGGCTTGGCGTTAAGATCGCCTCGCGAAAGGCAGACCATGAGCACCCGTATGGCCACGAGCGATTTGAATGCGTGGCATCACTCGTTCTGGGGGCGGTGCTTGCTGTTACGGGCTTTGCCATAGGGCGAAAGGGCGTATCGGCAATTATATCCGGCAGCTATTCATCGCTTGCCGTGCCCACAGCTCTGCCGCTGGCAGCAGCTATTATTTCGATAATAGTTAAAGAGCTTATGTATCGCTATACTATGTATTATGCAAATAAGCTCAATTCAGCCGCATTCAAGGCTGATGCCTGGCACCACCGGTCTGATGCGCTCTCGTCAGTCGGCTCATTTGCGGGCATATTCGCATCCAGGCTCGGGTACCCGGTGATGGACAGCGTGGCGTCGGTTATTATCTGTTTATTTATATTTAAAGTATCTTACGATATCCTGCGCGATGCCTTTGATAAAATGCTCGATACATCCTGCAGCGATGAGTTTGAGCAGAGGCTCACTTCGTTTATTATGAGTGAGGGGGATGTGCAGAAGGTCGATATGCTTCACACACGCCGCTTCAGCAGCAAGGTTTATGTTGATGTGGAGATAGCTGTTGATAGAGACAGCTCACTTGTTGCCGCGCACGAGATAGCCGAGCGCGTGCACACAGGCATTGAGCAGAACTTCCCTGAAGTAAAGCACGTGATGGTGCATGTGAATCCGGGCGCATAGGCGCTGTGCGCCTATGCGCAATGAATTGCCGACACACCAAGGTCGGCATACCTAAGTGCGTATCCGGGTCTTGCTTTACCCGGACGCGAGCCGGGGCGTGCCAGTGGCATGAATTGTGCTAACGCACATGAATTCCCGGTACGGTCTGACCGGGACGCGGGGCAAGGCGTGCACTAGCGTGCATGATTTGCACCTTCAGTGCATAATAAGGAAGGCAATTCAAATCATGGC
>R14__coassemble_1943_pt1 | contig 9409 bp, 7 predicted proteins | sample R14__metabat2_low_PE_022 | metagenome-assembled genome bin R14 | reverse complement strand
TATTTCAGCGGCGGGCAGCTGCAGTTTTCAAACATCTGGAGTGTTGCCATCCTGGTTGTTTCCATAAACACAGGCGCCTATATGGCTGAATCTGTACGCGGCGGCATTCTTTCTATTGATCCCGGGCAGACCGAGGCAGCCAAGGCAATTGGAATGACCCACTTTCAGACTATGACCAGTGTTATTCTTCCACAGGCGCTTCGAAATATTATGCCTCAGATTGGTAATAACTTTATAATTAACGTTAAAGACACTTCCGTTATGTTCATCATTGGTTTCACCGAATTCTTTGCTGTCCACAAGATGGCCGCAGGAGCTACATTCAAGTATTTCCCAAGTGCTACTGTTGAAATGTTTGGCTATCTCTGCATGACACTTGCAGCATCTTTTATACTCAGATGGATAGAAAAGAAAATGGACGGATCAGACAGCTATGAACTGGTAAATGACGACCAGCTTGTTATGGCTGCCGGGACATACAATCACAGGGCAAAAGGCAGCCCTTTTGACGAGCGCAGTAAAGAATGCCCTGAAGCGGCTTCGGAAGGGAGAAACTGATATGGGTGAACTTATTTTACAGGTAAAACATCTCTCAAAAAGCTTTGGTACCCGCGAAGTTCTCTCAGATATAGATTTCTCAGTAAATCAGGGCGATGTTACAAGTATCATAGGGGCCTCAGGTTCCGGGAAGTCAACGCTTCTAAGATGCATAAATCTTCTTGAAACGCCTAACAGCGGTGAGATACTTTTCCATAATGAAGATATCCTTAGGCGCGGATATAATATTCCCGCTTATAGAGCAAAAGTCGGCATGGTTTTTCAGTCTTTTAATCTGTTCAACAACATGAGTGTTCTTGAAAACTGCGTTGCAGGGCAGGTTAAGGTTCTGAAACGAAATAAAACTGATGCCAAAGAACAGGCTATTAAATACCTCAGCAAGGTCGGTATGGGACCATATATCAACGCTAAACCCAGACAAATCTCAGGTGGTCAGAAACAGCGTGTGGCAATTGCCAGAGCACTTGCAATGGAGCCCGAAGTTCTTCTCTTTGACGAGCCCACTTCAGCCCTCGATCCCGAAATGGTCGGTGAAGTTCTTTCAGTAATGCGCGATATAGCTAATGATGGCATGACAATGCTTGTGGTTACGCATGAAATGGCATTTGCCAGAGATGTTTCTCACCATGTTGTTTATATGGCAGATGGTGTTATATGTGAAGAGGGCAGTCCTGATGTTATCTTCACTAATCCTCAGCAGCAGAAAACAAGAGATTTTCTTGCCCGCGCATTGCAAAAATAATAAATAATCATTTAAGCGACCGTATCTTATTGGATTCGGTCGCTTTTTCTGTTATAGTATTAATAGAAATATGCATGATAAGGAAAGTAAAATGGATTATTACTCTATAAAAGAATTTGATGATACGGGGCTTGTAGTCACAGCTTTTACATCCATGGGGCATGGCTGTTGGTTCAGCAACGACCCTAATGGTCATGCGGGATATCGTGAGGTTGCAGCTCATTTTGGAATCAGAGCCGAAGATATGGCCGCAACTTTTCAGCGGCACTCTGCTGTAGTGCGCGAAGTTACCTCTAAAGACTCCGGCATGAATGTATTGTGGAGAAATGATCCTATTGAAGTAGCCGACGGGGTAGTTACAAATGAACGCAACTTTATGATAAGCTCTATGGAATCTGACTGTACGCCTGTATATATTCTTGACCCGATTAAAAAAGCAATAGGAATGGTGCACAGCGGCTGGAAAGGCACACTTCAAAACATTTCCATAAATGCAATTGAATTAATGGGAAAACTATATGGTACTTTACCCGCAGACGTTATGATAGCTTTTGGTCCATGCATCTGCAAAGATTGCTATGAGGTCGGAGGAGACTTACGCGAATCATTTTCATCAAACTATAATGAAGTAGAGCTTGCCCGGCTGTTTGCTCCTAAATCAAACGGCAAATTTAATCTTGACATAAAAGAAGCCATACGCATAAGTCTTCTCAAAGCAGGCATACAGGAAAAGAACATTTTTGATACCGACTACTGCACATATCACTCCGGGCTTTTTTATTCCCATAGGCTCAGAGCTCAGCAGGGATTGCCAACCACTGAAAACATGTTCACCGGAATCATGCTATTATAATTAAATATTAAAAATGCACGGTCTTTTGTGATCCGTGCATTTTGTTTGGTTGTAATTAATCTATCCCTATCAAATCATCAAATCCATAATACATACCCATGTAGTGATTCAGCCAGCATGGAGCATTGCCTATGTTGTCTATTCCAAAAAATTCGGCATACTTTGTATTATAATAGTAGGGATGAAGCTCTATTGTCTTCTCGCCTGCCATTTGTGCGGCATTTATCTTTTCAAGCTTATCTGCATGCTGGGACGCTATTGAAATGCTGTCTGTTATTCCCATAGCAAAGCAGATAACAAAAAGTGCCGTCAATCCGGATGCCGCCATGCGCATTACCTTTGACCGGCTATAATCCCACATTTCCGAGATAAGGATTGTGCACGAGAGGGATGTTAGTATAGTAAAATAGCAGCAGGATCTTGCCGGAAAATATATTGCAAACATAAATACCGCAACAGAAACCAGTCCCGCTGCCGGCATTAATATCGCTGCCAAAAGTTTTTCGATATTAATTCTATTATATATGGCAAGTAAAAGAAGCACACCATATACTGCACTCAATGTTATTAAATTTTCCGAAGGTTCAGAAATTATTGCGCAGGCTGTTTTCCATGCACTGCCTGCTCCTTCCGGCAAAAGAATCAGAAATGCGCCAAACCATACCGCGGTCACAAGTAAAATAAGAAGTTTTATAAATTTTTTTCTCTTCAGTGCATAAACAGCAAACACTATAAAGAATATTGCGACAGCAATTCCGACAACAAAAAGCAATAAGCCTGTTCTGCTTATGATTGATGAAACGATGTTGCTTAGCTTTGCAGCAATTTTCGCAAGCATTCCTACCGACACATCACCTTTACCGCTTATCACCGGAGAACTGATTAAGAAAAGATATCCCCCGCAGGCGAGGACAAATCCCGCAGGCAGATACCATGCTATTTTTTTGTCTCTTATAATTACCAGCAGCATTAGGAAAAATGCTATCATTATTCCAGCAGCGCTGCCGTTTTCGGAATACGCGCCCATTATTGGGCAGCAGATAAGGAAAAGAACAATGTTTATGTTTTTTATGGCATTGCTGTGGTGCACATATGCTTTATAGTATGGCAAAAGAAATGCCATCAGAAGAACTATTGCCCAGGAGTAATTGCAAGCTCCATCAAGCCATATATAAACTTCACCGAATACCGGCATAAATACCCACACCATAAACACAAAGCCCAGGAGTAGATATAAGTTCTTAGCGTCTTTATTTTCTTCTTTAAAATAAAGGAAAACGAGATACAGCCCTGCAGTATTCACAGCAGCATTTACTATATTAAATAAAGGCTTTGATATCATTATGAAAAGCTCAACAAAGAAGTGCGAAATAAATCTTGCGCTCGTACTTATACGTTGGGTCTGAATATTCCATATAATATCTATTATTCTTATAGGTCTAACCGTGCTGTTATCATTAAAGGCATAGATATAGTCATCCCCTGCAAGCGGACTGCAGAATGCCATGAATGCCAGAATGATAAAGCACAGCAGAAAAACAAGATATATACTTTTTTTCGATGTCAAATTTCTTTTACTCATGAGCCTTATTTTAATACAGCTGTCCAATCACGTCAAGCAGACGGATTTTTAAGTTGAGAGTTGGTTAACTATGGTTTATAATAAGCACAGACAACAGAATGTTCTTGGAGGCAGATATGCTTGAATTTTTAAAACAGCAGGGAATAGATGCAGAAACGATCTCTGAAATTGAAGAATTCCGTTCAAAATATACCGTAGATGAGCAAAATGTAAAACGTATCCCCGCGCCGAAATATAAATACTATGGAACCGATATATGGAAAAAGGCCCTCACAGCACTTTTAAGCGGTGAAAACCTTCTTCTTGTCGGTCCAAAGGCTACAGGCAAAAATGTTCTTGCCGAAAATCTTGCCGCTGTTTTCAATAGACCCGAGTGGGATATTTCATTTTATCTCAATACAGATGCAGCTTCCTTAATTGGAACCGACACATTTAAAAACGGTGAGGTTTCTCTTCGCCATGGTCCTATTTATAACTGCGCTGAGTTTGGTGGATTTGGAGTATTAGATGAAATAAATATGGCAAAAAACGAGTCTCTGGCAGTTCTTCACGCAGCACTTGACTTCCGCCGCATAATAGATGTTCCCGGATATGACAGAATTGACCTTGCACCATGCACACGTTTTATAGCCACAATGAACTATGGGTACGCGGGAACCCGTGAGATAAACGAGGCGCTTGCCTCAAGATTTATGGTAATAAACATGCCCATTATAAGCAGTGAAAACCTTAAAAAACTTCTTATAACACAGTTCCCCGAGCTTAAAGATGATTTTGCTTCTCAATTTGCTGATCTTTTCCAGGATATCCGCAAGAAATGCGACAGTTCAGAAATTTCCACTAAGGCGCTTGACCTAAGAGGCCTTCTTGCAGCTATAAACCTCATCCGAGGCGGATTAAATGCCGGAGAAGCGCTTGAAATAGGGCTTGTTAATAAAAGCTTTGACGATTTTGAACGTCAGCTCGTGCAGGATATTATTGATGCAAGGATAAAACCGGATATAACTAAAGCCGATATATTTGCTTAAGCAGAATAACTCATGGTTGAAATTACAGAGCTTCAAAAGAAGCGTGCTGAAAATATAATATGGAACTGTGCGCAGGATCACCATTTCACTCCTGATTTCAAGGCATATGACTCAAACGGCATGGCAGATCTATATTGGAACTGTATCATTGGTGCCGTACGGCGTCATTATGAATACGAAAAGATTGAAGCTGTGCTGCGCGGATTTCAGCAATATGAAGAGTCTGATACATACGAGGGCCTTTTCTGGATAGGGATTGAAAACTGCGTATTTCCGCATGAAGTTGAAGAAAGGTCTGTTCTAGCTTTTTTAAGGCAGAAATATGCCAAAGCTTTTGTTAAACAGTACTCAGATGTTCTGCAACTCGCTGCTGATGACTACAATTTACTTGACGCCCTTTCTTTTGCGCATTGGCAGCGCGTTCTTGGGCAAAAATCCAAACTCGGTAAATACGACATTTCTCTGCTCGATGATCTTGAGTTCAGCCCTGAAATGACTACGGACGAAATAGTTGCAAAGGCGGAAGAACTTTTTTCTAAATGGTTTATGATTACGACTGAGGAGAAAAAGAAATCTGCAAAGCGCTTTGTTCTCCCCGGAATTAAAAAACGGAATGCGAAAAAAGGCAAGGGACGCTACCGCAAATTTGGAATAGGCATTGCCGATCATCCGCATAATATCTATGGACAAGCTGACGCTTCACAAGATAATGATCAGAATCAGCTTGCTACTCGCCTGACAGCCGCAGAGCTCAGAGCATTTATGGAGACTAAATATGGTCGTCCCATTTATACTCCTTCGCAGATTGTTGAGCTTGAGCGAAGCCTCTGCTGCGGAAATCATAATTTCTGTCATCTCCATTTTACAGATGGACAAAGGATAGATATTTCACATGTTCAGAATGGCTTTGAAGCGTTATCCCGCCAGCGCGAAGCCGCACAGATAGAGGCAAACCGCAAATACTATTCTGACAACATCATGCGCAACCATGCTGCAATTTCAAAGCTCAGCAACAAGATCAGTAATTCAGTTCTTCTCCATCTCCAGCCTTCCGAGGTTAAGTCAAATTCGGGAACTCTTGTTGCTGGAAGAGTGTGGCGTGCAACTGAATTGAATGACGAAATGGTTTTCACCCGCTTTGAAAATGACAACATGGGCGATCTCAGTGTTGACCTGCTGCTTGATGCCTCAACTTCACAGCAGAGCAGGCAGGAGATTATTTCCTCTCAGGCATACATCATTGCCGAAAGCCTAACCAAATGCCGAATTCCATGCAGAATAATGTCATTTTGCTCCATGACCGGCTATACAATAGTGCGCATATTCCGCGATTACAATCGCCCTCAGGATAACGATAAAGTGTTTGAATATGTTTCAAACGGCTGCAACCGCGACGGTCTGGCAATAAGAGCTGCTCACGAGCTTATAAATAAAGAGCATTATGAGCATCGTATCTTGCTCATCTTATCTGATGTCAAGCCGAATGATGTCATCCGCATTCACCTCCAAGGCGATGAAGACGGGATCCCATATGAAAAAGCCGCCGGCATAAACGATACGTCTCTTGAGGTGCGCAGAGCAATCGGTGATGGAATCTCTGTTTTATGCATATTTACCGGTGATGATGAAGATGTTCCTTCTGCAAAAACAGTTTACGGCAGGGATTTTGTAAGGATTCACAGCTTTGATATGCTTGCAGATACCGTCGGAAATCTGATAAAAAATAAAATCAGAAATCTATAAAAACAGCTCTCCGGAAATTCATCCGAAGGGCTGTTTAGTCACTCAATATTTTTATTTTAATGCATTTGTCGAATATGTGCAAGTATTAAGTGTTTATCCATGTCGTTTTCAGCATGTTGCACAATTTTATTCCATTTATTTTGTATACATTTGCTCTTGAATCACTTTTCGAATTTTGCTAATATAAAGCCATAAAAGGAAGGTTCCTTTAATATAAAGGCTTGAAGGTTAAATGGTCCTCAGGCAAAAGTATTACCGGAAGTGAGGTAAACAAAGATGCTAGATACAAAGGAATACGTGAAGTAGCCCTTGACTGATGCAGGTGAAAGATGCTCATGTCAAGGGCTGCTTCGTTTTTATAAGCATACTGCATATTTTCGCATCCCGAATTAGCAAGGGTGCTTTTTTCATTGATGTTTACTATTATGAATGGTAAAATATGCACATGGAATTTTTATTTGCGCCTCTTGAAGGCATAACTTATCCTGAATACAGGCAGATACATCACAGACTTTTCCCCGGCGCTAATCAGTATTACTCCCCTTTTATTGCGCCCGGAGGCAACGGTGAATTCAAGCCCGGGTTTCTAGAGCGTCTGCATCCTGATGCTGCACTAGGCATAAACCTTGTCCCGCAGATTATGGCAAACAATCCTTTGGCATTTATAGACACCGCGATGAAGCTCAAAGCTCTCGGCTATGATGAAGTCAACCTGAATGCCGGATGCCCTTCCGGCACTGTTTTTGCCAAGCACAAGGGTTCCGGAATGCTGCTTGATCTGAAAACTCTTGATTCATTTCTGGATACTATATTTTCAAAAGCTGATATCAGCATCAGTGTCAAGACCAGAATGGGCGTTGAATCCACTGATGAGTTCAGAGCAATCCTTGATATTTATAATAAATACCCTATAAAGAAATTGATAATTCACGCAAGAGATCGCTCCGGGCAATATCAAAGTATTCCTGACATTGAAGGCTTTGCCGAAGCCTTTTCAAAATCTTCGAACCCTGTTGCATATAATGGCGACATATTCTCTCATGAAGACCTGAATAAGATTATAAAGCTTGTTCCGTCTTTGCAGAGTGTAATGATCGGGCGCGGCGCAGCCGCAAATCCGGCCTTGATAAGAATACTTCAGGGCGGGCATTCATTACAACTCAAAGAATTTATAAATTTTCACGATTCACTTCTTGATGCGTATCTTTCAAAAATGGACGAGCGCGCCGCAATAAACCGCATGAAGAACCTCTGGTATTATATGGATTGTCTCTTCAATGCTGACCCAAAATATATAAAAGCCATAAATAAATCTAAAAAACTCAGCGATTATAAATCTGCTGTTTCTGCTCTTTGCAATTGCGACTTTAACGGCAGCGCTGCATTTACCGCAAAAGAGTAAACAAACTCCGCTTCTAAAATCTTGCAAGATTTCGGAAGCGGAGTTTGTTACCCAAAATAGGCTATTTTTTCCTCTTCACTAAGTTTTAATGACCGTGAGATTATATCTATTGTTTTTTGTGCATAACCTCTGCTTATAAAATCTCTCACATTGTCAAGCCTATGCTGCCATGAAGTCGTACTTACGCCCCAGGTTTCAAGTCTCTTTCAATTTCAGGCGCAACTATTGCTGCCAGTCTTTCAATAGTAGAAAGAACATTTTCATCAGATAAAACAGTTTTAGATACTGCAGCATATCTTCTTAAAAACGCATCCTTAAATTCGGCATCTCCGCTTAATTCTATCAAAATGTTTTCTACATCATCATAAACTCCACTGCATTGAGAAGCCTTTGGTGATTCCGTAACAAATCTTTTTCCGTCTATATTTTGTTCATTTGGGCTAGGTGTTTCAAAATAAAAAAAGCCATTTTCGTTTTCCATACGCCCATAGCTGCCATTTACAGGAACGTCCCGTAGGCTAATGCAATCTATGCACTCTGAATTATCTTTTAGCGTTAGCCAAACGTTTTCTCCTGAGCATGATAGGGTAAATGGGGCTATGACATAATCTGAAGCCTTAATATTTCTATAGACATCGTCCTTAACAGTAACATTATCGTCACAATAAACCAAAAAGCACTCTCCCGGGGCTAGTGTTACGTCCGGCAGTTGATATAGGAGGCGATCGCTGCTGCTGTTTGAAATATAATAATCCGAGAGGCAAATATCCTCTAATGAATTATTTTTTAGTTCTATCCATGAACAGTATTGATTGTCCGGCAATGGAACATAACTGTTGTTAGATACCATTGCTTCATTAATAATCAGCGATGCTGGAACGAGTTGCGAATCTTCATAAGCCACGTATCCTTCTTTACTGTTTACGAATCCCGGCGTCGGTATAGAGCTGACAGAATAAGTACGCATATTTCACTCCACGAGAAATTATTTCTTATAATTTCTCCATTTCTAATTAAAAATCCATCTTTTTGATATGTGCAGAAGTCTCCTCCTATTGATATGATTGCATCCGCTGCCACATCCATTTCTTCAACGTCTTGAGTATCGTAATATGTATATTCACCATGCGATAAATATGTTTTTAGGCATTCTATAGATGCAACATATATATCAGCAATATGGTATGTTACTTTTTTGTCTTCTTCACCTGTTGTAATAGTTTCAACAGTCACTGAAACGTTTGGGCTGGAATACGAATTATCTGTAATTACCACGTTGTCAGTAAAGTGGTCTGCAAATTTGATTTGCCAATCGGTACGATTATCTGCCACAGACTCCGCCGCATTTAGTACTTCATTACCAATCTCTTCATCACTAACATTTACTGCCTCACTTCGCTTCTGTCTCTCTTGAGATGCCTTCATAGCAGGCAAAACATGATGAAAAAAAGCAAAGGTCAATATTATAAATGAAGTTAGAAGAATATCTGATATAATATTT
>R14__coassemble_1832_pt1 | contig 9903 bp, 8 predicted proteins | sample R14__metabat2_low_PE_022 | metagenome-assembled genome bin R14 | reverse complement strand
ATATAGTATATAATTATAACCAGCTAAATAGCTGAAAAGTTTATGACTAGGCTGAAAAAAAGCATAAATTTAATCTTAAAAGGAGAAAGACAAAATGGCAACTGAACTCACCAGAGATGAGAAAATTGCTAAACTCGGTAAAGAAATTACCGACCGCGCAACAGTCCTTCTTGGCAAAGACAAGATCACAACTGAGTCTCCTGAATATTGGGGAATCAACTCCGCTCTCAAGTTCACCGCACACAACTACGGCGAGCAGATGGCAAATGACATCCTCGACATCGCTCTCACACTCAAAAAGCGTGTACCTGAGACTATCGAGCAGATCGCAAAGAAGAATCCTCAGTTCTCCAGAGAATACCTTGAGAAGGCACTCCAGGCTATCAGCGAAAGCGGCCTTGTAGAGTTCCACTGGGAAAATCTCGACGGCAAGAATCCTAACCACGAGAAGCGCTGGGTTCTTGATATGTTCGTTCCGGGTTCTGCTGAGATCATGATGATTAACCCTGTCCACAGCGACATGTTCCCTGAGACAGCAGACTTCTTCGAGCGTATGGCATATCTTCCGCTCGCAGGTCTCACAGAGCAGGTTCCTCCAGGAGGCGCCGGCATAGGAATGCACGTTGTTCCTGTTGAAAAGGCTATCCCTGCAGACTGCCACGCAGAGCCAATCGAGCGTCTGTCTCACTGGCTCAAAAAGTACGAAGGGCACATCGGCATTTCCGTATGTTCCTGCCGTAAGCAGCAGCGTATCCGCGGCGAGGGCTCCGGCGATATCGAAGCAGAGTGGTGCATCGGTGTCGGCGACTTCGCTGACTACTGCCGCGAGACCAATCATGGCCGCGACATCACCTATGAAGAGGCAATAGAGATTCTCCAGAAGGCAGAAGACAAGGGCTACGTACATCAGGTTACCAACATCGACGGCGAAAACAAGATCTTCGGTATCTGCAACTGCGCAGTTGGTGTCTGCAACGCTCTGCGTACATCTCAGCTCTTCAATACTCCAAACCTTTCCGCTTCTGCATACACCGCAGAGAGCGATCCTACCAAGTGTGTAGCATGTGGTAAGTGCGTTGAGACCTGCCCTGCAGGTGCTGTACGTCTTGGCCAGAAGCTCTGCACCAAAGACGGCGAAATCCAGTATCCAAGACACGAACTTCCTGATGATACTCCTTGGGGCGAAGATCACTGGAACAAGAACTACCGCAACGACAACGGCAGCATCCAGACATGGCCTACCGGCACAGCACCTTGCAAAGTTGCATGCCCGGCACACATTGCTATCCAGGGTTACATCAAGATGGCAGGCGACGGCAAATATCGTGATGCTCTCGAGCTCATCAAGAAAGATAACCCGTTCCCGGCAGTCTGCGGCAGCATCTGCAGAAAGTACTGCGAAGATGCATGTACTCGCGGCACAGTAGACGAAGCTCTCAGCATCGATGAAATCAAAAAGTTCGTTGCTCAGCAGGATATGAAGGAAGAGCATCGCTATGTTCCTCCAATGGTTTCCTGCACAAGAGGCAAGTTCGACCAGAAGGTCGCTATCATCGGCGCAGGCCCTGCAGGTATGAGCTGTGCATACTTCCTCGCAATTGAAGGATACTCCCCGGTTGTCTTCGAAAAGGAAGCAGCTCCCGGCGGTATGCTCATCAATGGCATCCCAAGCTTCCGTGTAGGCAAAGACATTGTTAACTCCGAAATCGACGTTCTCAAAGAGATGGGCGTTGAGTTCCGCTGCGGCGTTGAAGTTGGTAAAGACATTACCATCCAGCAGCTCCGTGAAGAAGGCTTCCAGGCATTCTACGTAGCAGTTGGTCTCCAGCAGGCTGTAAAGCTCAACATCGCAGGCGAAGATCTTGAAGGCGTTCTCGGCGGACTTGACTTCCTCCGCGGCGTAAACAACAAGAGCCTCACATCCCTCTCCGGTGATACAGTTATCATCGGCGGCGGCAACGCAGCTATTGACGTTGCACGTGCAGCACGTCGTCTTGGCGACGGCAAAGTCAGCATCTACTGCCTTGAAAAAGACGAAGAGATGCCGACCACCAACGAAGAGAAAGAATCCGGTATCCGTGATGGGGTTATTATCAACAACAGCTGGGCACCAAAGTGCATCCTTGGCGAAGACGGCAAGGTAACCGCAATCGAACTCATGCGCTGCGTATCTGTTCGTGATGCAAACGGCAAGTTCGCTCCTGTTTATGATGAAGCAGAAACAATCACTGTTCCTTGCTCCAACGTTCTTGTAGCTATCGGTCAGCGCTCCTGCTACAACGGTGTTCTTGCTAATACCGCTGCAGAAGCAAAAGACGGTACTCTCGTTGCTCACGACAGTGTTACATTCCAGACCGCAGAGCCCGATATCTTCGTCGGCGGCGACTGCGCAACAGGTCCTAAGTACACCATCGATGCTATCGCAACAGGCCGTGAAGGTGCTGTTTCCATCCATCGTTACGTCAACAAGGGTCAGTCCCTCACAATCCACCGCAACCTTCGCGACTTCAAGGAACTCGACAAGACCAATCTTGTTATCGAGCCCGAAAAGGTCAAGAAGCCTGCACGTACACAGGTTGTATTCGATCCTTCCAAGACTCTCACCATGGAAGATGACCGCGTAACCTTCACCGAAGAGCAGATTAAGTCTGAAGCATCCCGCTGCCTCAGCTGCGGCCGCAGTGTTGTTGATCCTAACAAGTGCATCGGCTGTGGTATCTGCACAACCAAGTGCAAGTTCGACGCTATCCACCTCAAGCGCGACAGACCGCAGAACACCAACATTATTCCTGCAGAAGACAAACTCAAGGCTATTGGTGCATATGCTGTATAGCGTCAGGTCAAGATCCTTAAGAAGAAAGTCTCCGGCAAGTAATTATTAAATTTATAGATTAGATGGAATACTATATTCCATCTAATCTTATCGTAACTATAATTATATTTTTAACAGGAGGAATCACTGTAAATGAAAGATCTTAAGCATCTCATTTACTTCGAAAACCTTCTTCAGGAAGCAAACAACGAGCTCATAGCTAAAGCACAGTCAGAAGGCAACATCTGTGTTGCTAATGTCTGCGAAAATGTCCCTGAGCCGCTGCTAAACCTTGGAAATGCGTTTTCAGTCAGACTTCGTGCACCTCGCACAAACTCCATGGAAATGGCAACCTACTATTTAACCAGCTTCCTCTGCGAGTATTCAAGAGCTCTTCTTGAACGCGCAATGGAGGGTGGATATCAGTTTGCAGACTGCTTTATAGCTCCTGACGGCTGCACTATGATGAACCGTGCTGCAGAGAATATGGAACTCCTTAAGACCATGGGCGAAGGTAAGCCAAACTTCTTCTATGAGAATATGGAGATCCCGATGAAGGCAGACGACAACGGTCTTAACCTTTATGTTATCCAGTGCAAGAACCATATTCTTGAGCCTCTCCATAAAAACTACGGCATAGATATTTCCGACGAATCTATCCGCAAGGCTGTTGCAGAGCATAACCATGTATGTGAGCTTATCCGTGAAATAGGCGATTACCGCAAGCTCGATAATCCTACAGTCACCGGCTATGAATATCACATCATCACCCTTGCAACCTATGTTGCACCTAAGGCAGAGATCATTCCTCTTCTTGAGGAGACTCTTGCAGAAATTAAAAAGAGAAAGCCCGATAAGGAATTCAAATATCGTACCCGCGTTATGGTCGTTGGCTCCGAAGTTGACGATGTTGACTTCATAAAACTCATTGAAGATGCAGGCGCATATGTCTGCTGCGACCGTTTCTGCTATGGCTCATTCCCAGGCAGAGACCCAATCGTGCTTACGGACGATGAAGACGCTCTCACTCAGGTATGCCGCCAGTATATGTACCGCGGCCAGTGCCCGCGCTATATGGATACATCCAAGATGAATGGCAGACGTGCTTATGTTGCTGATCTTGCAAAAGAGTATAAAGCACAGGGCATCATCTACCAGCAGATCAAGTTCTGCGATCCATGGGCATATGAGAAGATGATGGGCTCAACTATCCTCCGCAATGAGTATGGCTATCCTGTTCTTGCAGTTGACAGACCATATGCTATCGGTGTTTCCGGCCAGATGCGCACACGTGTTCAGGCATTTGTTGAAAGCATTGAGATCAAACAGATCCAGGGAGGTGCTGATAAATGAACGATAAGAGAATAGGCACTGAAAATTACGGCCAGGTCTATAAAGAGGGCAGCCGTGTTTGGAAGCACCGCGAGTGGAGAGGCATCGAGGATACTCTTTATGATTACTCCAGATGGCTTGTCAACTGGGTTACAATGTTCAGAGTTGTGCTTTCAAAGCCCCGCAACATTAAAGCAATGTTCCGCTACCGCTGGATGGCAAACTATCTTGCAGTTCCTATGATGGTTGACCGTCATACTCAGGGTCTTCGCGGCGAGCATCTGCGCATCTGCCATGCAGAGCAGGATCTCATCATCGAAGACGTTGCAAAGCTGCTTGATAAGCTCTTCCGCGGTGACCGCCGTATCGGCAACGATAAAGAATTCTCCAGCAAAGTTGTTCTCGTTGATGAAAACGAGATGCAGTCAGTTATGATGGGCTTCCCGACTGTAGTTCCGCTCAGCCGTGAGATTGCCTCAACATATATCCCTGTTCTTCTTAACCAGCGTGCTGCTATCCACTATATAGACGTAGCTCAGGAATACGGCCTTGCAGGCGACGTATGCCCGATGCCTGAAGCTGAAGCAGGTCTTTCAATTGATGATGATGCTCCGGTTCTCGGCTGCTGCGCTGTTCAGTGCAACACCACATGCGATGGTTCTCTTCTTGGCAACGGCGTTATCTCCCGTCGTCTCGAGGGCGAAGACGGTATCCCTGTATTCCAGCTTGCAACTCCTCTGCGTCATAGAGAAGATGACGTTCAGGAATATGCAGCTCAGGAAATCCGCAATGCTATTGCTTTCATTGAAGAGAAGACAGGCGAGAAGTGGGATTGGAAGCATTATTTCGAATGCGCAAAGCGTGTTAATTATGCAACCAAGTGCCGCTTAGAGTGGCTTGAAATGAACAAGACCCCGTATCCGCAGGTCTTCGGTTCAAACCTTGCTCTCTACACAGAGACCAACTACATGGCAATAAGCGGCAGACTTGATGTATTTGAAAAGGCAGACCGCAAGATCACAAAGCTTGCTGAGCAGGCCTATGCAAAGAAGAAGATGGCTGCTAATGAGTATCGCCACAGAGCTATAGTATGGGGCGTTCAGTCTCACTTCTATATGGACTTCCTCGTATGGCTGCTTAACTGCTGGGGCATTGTTCCTCTTACCGACATGCTCTCCATGGTCAACACCAGAATGATTGCTGAAGAGGATACACCTGAAAACCGTGAGCAGGCTATGTATGATATCGCATGGCTCACCGAAAACATGATTATGAGAAACCGTACACACGGCGGCTACAAAGTTCTTCTTGACGAGCTCTGGGAGATCGTTGAAGAGTTCAATGCAGATATGGTCATCCTTTGGGAGCACATGTCATGCAAAGCTCTTGATGGTATGCATGGTATGTTCGAAGAAAAAGCAAGAGAGCGCGGAATCAACCTTGTATGGGTTTCCCACGATCTTTTTGATCCACGTGTTATCAACCGTCAGGGCGTTCGTGACCAGATTAACAACTACATGCGCACTGTTATGCAGGAAGAGCCTGTAGATCCGTCCCTTGAGACCATTCCTGATGAAGAGTCATGGTGATAAGTAAAGGAGAAAACAATGAAGAAATTATTCAAATTATTGTTTAAGCTGATCGGCAAGCTTATCATTGTTGCTGTATCTTTGTTCGTTGTAACCTTTACAGCTTACTACTTCAATCTTGATATGAAGCTCACCGCAGCAATGGAGCCGATCCTCTTCAAGTTCTATGACAACGTAAAGAGAGATCAGCATCTATAAACCGATAAAACAAAAATGCTATTGCAGTTTTCTGCAATAGCATTTTTTGTTTGGATTTTTACATTGCTCTTACTTCTTCATTGCCCATGAAGAACAGAGCTACTGTTCCGGGACCTACGTGAGAGCCGGTTACGGGCTCGTAGTCTACTATCATAATCTCTTTTGGAGGGAAGGTTGCTCTGAGCATATCGGCAAGAGCTTCGGCATATGCTTTGGCATTTGCATGGGCAATTCCTACTATCTGTTCAGCGGGATTGAGCACAAGCTCATCGTATCTTTCAGCAAGAGCCTGCATGGCCTTGCGGAAACCGCGAATCTTGTCTACTACAACGATCTGCCCTTTTTCATTTCCCTTTAGAATAGGCTTTATATGCAGCACAACACCAACGATTGCTGCAAGATTGCTTATTCTGCCGGTGCGCTTAAGGTGGATGAGGTCGTCAACACAAAATACCTGATACATCTGCTTTTGCCATGTGTCAAGAGCAGCATAAACACTTTCAATCGATTCACCGCTATCCTTTGCATCAGCAGCCTTGATAACCAGAATTCCTTCCCCAAGAGAAGCAGCGCGTGTGTCGAAAACAAATACTTTGCGCTCGGGGAATTCTTCTCTCAGCATTGCAGCTGCCATCTCTGATGAATTATAAGCACCACTTATCCCTGAAGACATGCCGATATATAAAATATCCTGCCCATCTTTGAGATAAGGAGTCATCCAGTCTATAAAGCGCTGAGGATTTATCTGAGAGGTATTTACGAGTGAGCCTTTCTGAATGGCGGTATAATATTCAACACCGTCAAATGCGTCAGTATCCTCGCAGGTGCACTCCTCTCCATTGACGTAATATGAGAATGGCACAGCGGGTATTCCACGCTCTTTAAGAAGCTTTGTAGGAAGGTTGGCGGATGTGTCCGTCATAATAATATAAGACATAATTGCCCCCACACATATCTAATATTGAATATTATATTATACTATATCAACATCCATGTCAAGTTGTTTTTAAACTAGATTTTCTTGACGAGAGTATAAAATTATGTTATATTCTAAATCGTTAAGAGGAAGGTGAAAATACATTGCCATATTCAGACGAACTTGTAGCCCATAAGCTTCGCCGTTGGGAAAAATATCTTAATAATTACAAACTGCCTGAGTGGGATGCCATTCCGGACTTTGGTCTTTATATGGAGCAGGTAATCGACTTCCTCAAGCTCCAGCTTGATTATATGCCGCCGGAACTAAAAGAAGAGCAGTTTATCACAGCCTCAACCATTAATAACTATGTCCGCACCAATGTAATGCCGAAACCTGTTAAGAAAAAGTATTACCGCATTCACATTGCCTATCTTATCATAATCCTCACATTAAAGCAAAGCCTTAGTATTGCAATGATACAAAAAATTATCCCTATGGATATAAGTGAGGATGAAATAGAGCAGATATATACAAACTACATTAAATGGCATAGTCTCACGGCAGTGTTCTTCACACGCTCTGTGCGTGATTCGGCAGCTAAGATCCTCAATCATTCAGATATCCCTGAGCTTGCAGTAGACAGTGCTGAAGATCTCATTCTCGGCAGCGCCATCACGGCCGGTTTTGCCCGCCTTTTTGCAGAAAAACTTCTCCTGCTTGATGACAAAGACATGGAAGAAACTCTTCTTGACGAACAGCCGCGAGAATAATAGACACTTAATTAAATAATATGCTATAATACAGCTATCGGGAGATTTAAATAATCCCTGATAGCTGTTTTTATCTATATAAAGGCGGTTAGATATTTGAAAATAAATAAAATTAAAAACCTGATATTTCTAATACTCTCTGCTGCAATTATGCTAGGCTTTACATCCTGCTCGGCGGCAGATGATTCGTCTGTTTCAATAATGATAGCCTCAGATACTCATCTTCTTGCAGACTCTCTTGAGGGGGATGAAGTATATGTAAAGTCCATCCTCACCAACGACGGGCGCGTGCAGGAATATGATACTCAGCTTTTAAAAGCGCTTGTAGATAAAGCCAATAAGCTTTCTCCCGCAGCACTATGCATCACCGGCGACCTTACTTTTAATGGTGAAAAAGAGTCTCACAGAGCTGTTGCGGAAATATTATCACAGGTGAATGAAGGCACTAAGGTTCTTGTGATTCCCGGCAATCACGACTGCTATAATTTAAAAGCCTACACATATAAAGATGATGACCCTAAGCATATAAAGTCCATCACATATGATGACTTTAAAGAGATATATGCATCATGCGGCTATGAAGATGCCTACAGCTATGATACCGAGAGCCTCAGCTACATCTGGGAGCTTTCGGATAAGCAGTGGCTTATTATGCTTGATACTACTTTGTCTTCATATAATGATCTCAACGGGGCAAATATCGTCGGCGGACTAGTGAAAGATCAGACCATGCTCTGGCTTGAAGAGAATTTAAAATATGCATCAGAGAATGGAATTGAGGTTATAACTTTTTCTCACCACAATCTTATAACGCATAACGTGCTTTTTGAAAAAGGCTATACACTTTCAAATGCAGATAAGGTTCTGGAGCTGTTTAAGCTTTATGGTGTAAAACTTAATTTTTCCGGGCACCTTCATATCCAGAATATTCAGCAGCAGGACGGCATTTATGATATTGCCTCAGGCTCTATTCTGGATTACGGCAACAGATATGGTCTTCTTGAAATAAATAAAGACAGCTTCGTTTTTTCACGCGAAATGCTCAAGCCAGGCGGTGAAGATATTTCAGAGTATGCCTTTAACACCTTCTGCAAAAAATACGAAAAGCGCAGCCCTGTAAATTCTCTTGCTTCAGAGCTGAATGCATATTACTTTGACGGCGATTATTCTAAAATACACGAACTTATCAAGGAACGCCCTAGTGAAGTCGATGAGATAATATCAGCCGGGAACGCATACATGGGTGAGGTTATGAATGTCCCTGATATAGATCAGAATTATCTCACCATTCCGCGCGGCGCATAAAATTTATAGATTTGGAGAAATGACATGATCAACACAGCCTATTATGAAATAATTCAATCGGGCCTTCCCGATGATATAACAGTTAAAGAGCTTGTACATGGTATTTCCTGGACGGCGGCCGTGCTCAGCGACGGCAGAACAGGCGTTGCCATGCATACTGCCGGTGAGACTATTGAGCGTATTTTTGATAGCCTTGCAGGTCTGCCTTTAAATGAAGCAGGCAAGGCAATGCTTTCATGGAATATGGAAGAAGCAAGTGAAGCTTTTGCAGCAGTTAATGCTTTTTATAATAACGAGCAGATATCTTTTATCTCTCCTGATGCGAAAACGCTTGACGGAATAGACCTGAAGGGGAGAACTGTCGGCATGATCGGCATGATGCTTGGACACAGCAATATGACAAAAGAAGACTTTTCAGAGGCTAAAGCTCTTTACGTAACAGATCGCGAGGAAAAGCTGGGGGCCTACCCGGATTCAGCCTGCGAATTTTTCCTGCCTCAGTGCGACCTTGTTATCATAACAGGCAGCGCCGCTATGAATAAAACCATGCCGCGTCTTCTTGAACTAAGCCGAAATGCGCAGGTTATATTAACGGGACCTAGTGTAACCTGCTGCCCTGCACTCAAGGACCTGGGAATCTATCGTCTCAATGGCCGCGTAATGACAGATAAGGAAGCGCTTCTTAAGACCATTGTTGAAAAACGTACTTCAGTAAATGCTTTTTCGGTGTCATTCCAGGCATAATTAATACGTCTTAAAATTTAATCAAAAAATTATTTATTATTCTGTAACATTTCAAAAGCTGATACGTATTATATTATGAAAGGGTTAGAGAAAAGCTCTTAAGAAAAAATAAAATTTATTTTGGAGGAAATCAATTATGTTAGACAACGTTCAGGAACTCAATGAAAATGATGTAACAGCCGTTTCCGGCGGTCAGTATGTAGGCAACTGCTTCGTTTACATCGTAAGAAAAGG
>R14__coassemble_1809_pt1 | contig 10024 bp, 6 predicted proteins | sample R14__metabat2_low_PE_022 | metagenome-assembled genome bin R14 | reverse complement strand
GCATCACTGCACTTGCGGCGGGTTTGTTATATTATTTCAATATATCAGCTAATGTCGCCATAAGCTTTTCTGTATCTATCGGTTTTGCAAGATGACCGTTCATCCCGGCGTCCATTGCATTGCGTTTGTCTTCTGCGAAGGCATTGGCAGTCATGGCAACTATCGGTATTCCCGCTCTCTTTTCATCCGGCAGGCTTCTTATCACCTTCGTTGCCGTATAGCCGTTCATGTTTGGCATCTGCACATCCATAAGGATAAGGTCATAATAGTCTCCGGGTCTTTTTTCAAGCATTTCAACGCAGATAACACCGTCTTCCGCTCTATCGACCTGAGCGCCGGTATCCTCAAGAATATCCATGGCAATCTCGGCATTTACGTCGTTATCCTCAGCCAGCAGTATTCGCTTGCCCGATAGGTCGGGAATCCCGGCGGGGCAGCTGCGCGTTTCTTCTTCGGCAGCATCAGTCCCGGCAGAAGGTGCATCCTCTGCAAGTCTCTGCGGCAGGCTTATTTTTATAGTAGTCCCGTTTCCGGGGCTGCTCTCAATTGCTATCTCTCCGCCCAGACAGTCTACTATTCCCTTAACAATGCCAAGACCAAGTCCCGTGCCCTTGATGCCGCTCTCTGTGGAGTTCCTCTCGCGCTCAAAGCTTTCGAAGGCGTGTTTGGTAAACTCCTCGCTCATGCCTATGCCCGTATCGGATATCACGATATCAAGGCTGCATCGGTTCTCGTCAAGAGTGCTCTCGTTCAAAGCAAAGGTGATACTGCCGCCCTCGGGCGTATATTTCACGGAGTTGCCGATAATATTAAGAACGGCTTTTGATATAAGTGCTATGTCTCCATAAATCTTCTTAAGCGGAGACGGGCACTCAAAGTGATAGTCAAGATGCTTTTTATCAAATTCGCTCCTGAATACCGCCTCAACGCGCTCGTTGATATTCTCAGGCTGCATAATCTCTTCATTAGGCTCAAGCCTGCCGTTTTCAATGCGAGCCATATCAAGCACGTTATTTATTATATCAAGCAGATATTCTCCCGATGTTTTAATTCCCGAAAGATTTCGCTTAAAAAGTTCATCGTCATCGCGGTGCTTTTCAAGAAGCCCCGAAAAGCCCAGTATCGCATTCATCGGTGTGCGTATATCGTGCGACATATTAAATAGAAATCTCGTCTTGGCAGCGCTTGATTCCTCAGCAGCCCTCTTGGCAGTTTCAAGCTCTGCCCGGGAAGCTTCAAGAGTTCTCTTGGCGTTCAGAAGCACACATATGGCAGCCGTAAGCCCCACGAGAGACATTATCATCAGCACATATATAATGCGGAAGAGTGATTTATAATGCTCCGAAAGCTCACCCAGCGGCTCTAGAATCTCATTTGTGCAGGCCTTTGCGTTGGAGTCTATCTTCTCCTTCATATCGTGATAGCTGACATCCAGGAGCATATCACGGGCTTTAGCCATCTTAGCCTCAGCATCAAGTTCTCTGTCCTCGGCAGAAAGACTTGTCTCCAGCACCTCCACAGACCACTGCGCCTTGCTAATATTCTTTGCCTCACACACAAGACGCATGGAGTAATACTCCGTGTTCATAAGTTCTATGGATTCTGCAAACGACTCCCTCAGCGAAGCATATGCCTCAGTATCGCCGAAATATTTTTCCAGCGTATTGAGCGCCTTGTTGCGCCGCATAGTAACTTTGGATTCGGTAAAGTAGTCTTCCATATAGGAGACCTCGCCCGTCATGGCAAAGAGCCTTGCCCTGTCTGTGAGATAGTCTGAGGCCTCCTGCATCTGAGTACCGGCACTGTCGCAGATATTATACTGTTCCGTGGCCTCAAAAAGGTCCTCAAAGTTCTTATACCCCAGGCAGGCAGCAATTATTATGCATACCATAGCTATCGGGACGAACCACCACACGGTCCTTGATATATTCTTTTTTTGCTCTTCTTCAGCCATACTATTAAACCTGACTTTCAATCAAGTCACACGGATATTATTTTTCTATCCACTTATCAAGCACCTTTGCCAGTACTTTAAGGTCTATAGGCTTGGCAATGTGTTCATTCATGCCTGCAGTGCGTGCTGCCTGCACATCCTCTGCAAAGGCATTGGCCGTCATGGCAATTATAGGCACCGTTTTGCAGTAGCTGCGCTCGGAGGCTCGGATTGCGCGGGCTGCATCATAGCCGTTCATCTTGGGCATCTGAATATCCATAAGAACAACATCATACCTGCCGTCTTCGGCATTCAGCACCGCCTCAACAGCCTCTGAGCCGTCCCACACATGGTCTACCTTCATGCCGGTCTCTTCAAGAATATCAATGGCAATCTCAGCGTTAAGCTCGTTGTCTTCAGCCAGCAGGCAGCGGTATGCCGAAAGGTCCATCTTCTCAAGATCCTGCAGCGGGGAGACGTCTGCAGGTTCCTTATCGCCGTCTGAGAGTACTTCGCTGAATACTCTCTCAAGTCTTGATTTAAATAGGGGCTTGCTTATAAATGCATTTACGCCGGCCTTTCTCGCCTCTTCTTCAATCTCGCTCCAGTCGTAGGCAGAGAGGATTATTATCGGCACACCCTCGCCCACTTCCTTGCGGATAGCGCGGGCCGTCTCAACGCCGTCCATGCCGGGCATCTGCCAGTCAAGAACAGCTGCATTATAGTCGTGCCCTTCCTTATGGCGGGAAATTGTCTTCTCAACAGCCTCTTTGCCGGAGAGAACACCCTCTGCCTTCATGCCGAGCTCCTGAAGAATATCAACGGTGGATTCAAGGCTCATTGAGTCATCGTCCGCCACGAGAACTGCAAGATCTGCAAACTTTGCGTTATCCGCCTTGTCTGTATCCTGAAGCTTCAGCAGAATAGTCACGGTAAATGTGGAGCCTTCATTGAGTTTGCTTTCAACCTTAATATCGCCGCCCATCATGCGCACGATATTTCTTGTTATCGGCATGCCGAGACCTGTGCCCTGTATTCTATCTATACGGCCGTCCTGTGCACGGGTGAATGGTTCAAAGATATGCTCCATGAATTCATCCGACATGCCTATTCCGTTATCTTTAAATATGAACTCGTAGCATCCTACCTTCTCCTGGCCTGACGGCACCTCGCGGATGCTCAGGTTAATTGTGCCGCCGTTGGGAGTATATTTGATGGCATTGCTCATAAGGTTGACAAACGCCTGCTGAATATGCAGTGCATCACCTATAACAAGCTCATGCTGCACATTGTGTATATCCACCTTGAGCTCATGCTTGTGCTCAGCTATCTGCGGCTTCACCATTGTGATAAGGTTATCTATAAGATCAGAAAGGTTAAACTCTTCTTCAGATAACGCTACCTTGCCGGATTCTATCTTGCTCATATCGAGCACTTCGTTTATAAGTGAGAGCAGATGGCGGCTTGCACGGGTTATTTTCTGGAGACTGTCCTGCACGCGCTCTTTATCATCCAGGTGGGCTGCGGCAATGGCTGTCATGCCAATGATGCCATTCATAGGTGTGCGGATATCATGCGACATAGTCTGAAGGAAGTCGCTCTTGGCGTGGTTTGCAGCCTCTGCAGCATTGAGAGCCTCTCGCAGAATCTGCTGCTTTGTCTCTTCTTCGCGAATGATCGCGTCTACATCATGGTAGGCAAGGATAAATCCCTCGCCCGCATCTGCAAATGCCATCTGGTGGTAGGTAACATTACCCTCATCATCGCGCCGTTTATAATTTACCGTATATATTGGCTGATGCTTTATCTCTTCAAGAACTGTGGAAGACTTTACTGCCTCCGCTACTCTCTCGCGGTCATCCTCAACAATATATGTGTTGATATATTTTACTATGGCCTCATCATAATTTGCATTGCCTTTGCCCATATTCACAGCGTTCTGAATGGTGGTTTTGCCGTTTGAGCGAAGGAAGTGCATTGCCATGTCTTCTTTGGTTATGAGCCACATAGTGTGGTATTCCTGACTTACAGCCGCAAGGATAGCATTGCTGCGGTCTTTTTCTGCCATTTCGCGGCGGTGGTCATCGTCTATATCAAGGAATATGCCGTAGAATTTTATTGGAGAACCGTCGTCTCTTCTGGTAAGTCTGCCGACTGCGCGAAACCATCTCTCGCCGCGGTTTTTTGTGAGAAGGCGATATTTAACATCATATGTCTTCTGCCCTGTGGTATCTCTTACAACATCCCAGTAGTGGTTAAGTACGCGCTCTTTATCTTCTATATTCAGCAGATTAGACCAGGATTCCAGCTTATCCGGGAAATCTTCAACGGACGCATATCCCAGCATTCTGCGAAATGCCGGGCTCCATGAGCATGTGAGCATTTCGCCGTTTTCATTGAACGTCATGCTCCAGTCGCCTGAACCGAGTGCCCTATGCACAGACTCTATCTCCTGCTCGGCAGCCTCGGCTGCATTAAGTGCCTCACGCACTGCCTGCTGTCTGCTCATGTCTTCTTTAACTATCTCATCAACATCATAGTGATATCCGCGCAGAATATATCCGTCCTGCACCTTCTCGCCAGTGCCGCCGCAGCGAACATAGCGCTCACCTTTAGTCGGGTGCAGCCAGAGATAGGTATTCTCGTCTCTGACGCCCTCTTTCATTTTGGCAACACTATTAAGCACAGAATCTAAGGATTCGCTCTTTATGCGCCCATACCAGTGCGCATATACTTCCTCAGGAGACATATCTGTCCCTTCTGTGCCGAGCAGTTTCTGCATTGATTCGCCAGCCAGCATGCGCGGTGCCTTGCCGTCTATAAGCTCTATGCGCCATGCGCCTATACCCGCTGAGGTTATAATGTCTTGAAGCTCTGAAAGCTGCAGTGTTTCTTCTCTCATATATATATATATATATTCTCCTCAAAATTTTTATCGTAGTTTGTAATTTTAACATATCAGCGCATTCTTTGCAATGGTATAACGTAGGACGTTTTCCTCTGCTGCCCGCTCCCTGCTTCCTGCTTCCTTTTTTCTCCCACCCATGTTATAATCACTCTGGAGGACATACTATGAACATACTCTATCCGTTTCTGGCCGTATCTGCAGGACTTCTCTTTGCCGTGCAGGGGCCTGTCAACTCAAATCTCGGCAGGCGCACCAATACCTTTTTTGCCACATCCGTCTCATTTCTCGGCGGGCTTATATTCATAATAATACTCTGCGCTCTCGATGGTTTCGGCACCATCGGCAATATCTCTCAGGCAAAGCTGTGGATGCTCCTGGGCGGGCTCTACGGGGCCTTCGGCGTATGCGTTTCCGTTACGTCAATACCTGTGCTGGGTGTTGCGCTCACTCTTATGGCAAATATGTTCGGACAGCTCATTACCGGCTGCGTGCTTGACCGTTTCGGCTGGATGGGTGTTGACCGCACCCCGGTAACCCCCCTGCGTATAGTCGGCATAGCAGCGGTTGCCCTTGGAATATATCTTATTTTCCTTGATAAACGCAAAAATTCAGCCCCCGGCGCATCAGATTCTGCCAAAAGGCTTCCCATGCTCCTTCTTGCATTCTCCTGCGGAATAACAGGTGGAATGCAGTCACCGACCAACGCTGCGCTTTCAGCCCTTATCGGTTCTCTGGAGGGTACCCTTATATCCTTTCTCACAGGCTTTATAGCCATTGCTATAATAACTCTCTTTGTCTGCCGCGGTAAAATGCCCGCTTTAAAAGGCAAAAATATAGAGCCGTGGATGTATTCAGGCGGTCTTTATGGCGTGGCAGCCATATTTTTAAATACCATCTCTGTTGGTGTGCTCGGTGCTGCGCTTTTAACAGCCGGCAGCACTCTCGGTCAGCTTCTCGGCGGAGTTATAATAGACAGCACCGGCTTTATTCAGTCTGAAAAGGTGAAAATAAGCACCATGCGCCTAAGCGGCGTTGCAGCGGTAGCGCTGGGTGTTGTGCTGGTAACTATAGCAAAGCTGCACTGAATGCCTATAATAACAGCTTGTAATAACAGGAATCACCCCGATCTAAACCGGGGTGATTCCTTTATATATTCATATATTTATATTTTCTGCTATCGTTGCTGTGAGCTTCACAGCGTCAACAGGTTTTGCCAGGTGACCATCCATCCCCGCCATAATGGCATCGTGTCTATCTGATTCAAAGGCATTGGCAGTCATTGCAATAATAGGAATAGAAGCTTTTTTATAATTTTCGTTATTGCGTATGACCTTTGCCGCTTCATATCCGTTCATCTCAGGCATCTGGATATCCATAAGGATAAGATCATAATACCCTGCAGGTGCAGCATCAAGCATTTCAACACACTGTCTGCCGTCAGCTGCCCGCTCAGACTCCATTCCCGCCGCTTTTAATACGGCAGCCGTTATCTCAGCATTAAGGTCGTTATCCTCGGCAACAAGAATGCGCCTGCCTTCAAGATCTATTGCCTCTTTATCCGCAGCGCTCAAAACCGGTTTTTCGACTGCCTCGGCAAAGTGATGAGGCAGCGTTACAGTAACCGTGGTACCAACGCCGAGCGTGCTTTCTATATTTATTGTGCCGCCGAGCATCTCGGTAAACTTTTTCACTATAGCCATTCCCAGACCCGTACCGCTTACACCGCTTTCGGTAGTGTTTCTCTCACGGGCAAAGGAGTCGAATATACGATCTAAAAATTCCTCGCTCATGCCTATGCCGGTATCCGCCACGGTGAGGGTATAGTTTGCCCTGTCGGGCGAAATCGGGGTTTCTGTAAAGTCCACATGCACCTTCCCGCCCTCGGGGGTATATTTTATGGCATTGCTTATAATATTGGTGGTTATCTCACGCACCTTTACCTCATCGGTATAGACAAGCGGGTGAATTATATTAAATGAGCTTGTAAATTCAAGTTTCTTTGCCTTTACATCCCTCTCAAAGAGATCTTTGAGATTGCTTCCCATCGGTCTAAGATCCAGTACGTCGGTCTTCAGTGAGATTTTCCCGTTTTCAATTCGCGCCATATCAAGGATATTGTCTATAAGCGAGAGGAGATACGTGCCCGCTTCGCGAATCTTACTAAGATGGTCGGATAAAAGCTCGGGGGAATTGAGCTCACGCTCCATAAGATTTGAAAAGCCCAGTATCGCATTCATCGGCGTGCGGATATCATGGGACATGTTAAATAGAAATCTCGATTTTGACCTGTTGGCTTCTTCAGCCTCATCGCGTGCTTTTATAAGCTTTTCTTCCAGTTCCTTCTGCTTGTGGATCTCCTCAATGGTATATACTACCTTAACGGCTCTGCCGTCTTTATCGCGTTCTGATGCAAAAAGGTTGCTGCGGCTCCAGCCGCTGGTAATGCCTCTATACTCGCAGGTATAAATGTCGGTATTTGAAAGATAACTTTCCCAGTTTGAGATATCGTGCAGCTTCTGCATAACATCCTGGTCGGCCGGCACTACCATCTTTTTCCATGCAAGCTCCAGTGCCTTTGAGGCATCACCCTCGGTACCGAGAAGCTTGCTCATATTTGGTGTGGCGAATATCTCTTTAAAGTAATTCTTATCAACATCTACAATGTATGCGCAGAAATATTTGCCGGAGATAGCATCGATAACAGATATCTGTGCGTCAATCTCCTGCTGGTATTCGCTCAGCTCTTTATTTAGAGCTGATATCTCTTCGTTTTTCTTCTGCGCCTCAAGTGCATCGCGGCGGGCTTTTTTCAGAAAGACCCACAGCAGCACCACCGATACAGCAAAAAGGAACGCCAGCACTATGAATATAACTTCAAGAGCCGTTATCGATACTGCATTGCCTGATGCCTGTATGGCTGCAAGAAATACGCGGGGGAATATACTTATATTCACTTTCTATTACCTCCGTGGCACTCATATGCCTTTATTTTTCGTTCTTATATGCTGTAAGAGCCTCGCATACGGTTTTATAGCACTCTTCAACCTTTTCCATAAGTGCACTGTCTGCCGGCTGCTCACGAGGGCGAAGCTGCTCTGTGAGCTCTGAAGCTGCCTTCTGAAGCGATGTAAAGGCAAGGTTCCCCGCCACGCCCTTCAGGTTATGCACTGCGCGAAATGAACCGTCTATATCGCCCGCCTTCACCGCTTCGCGCAGCTGCTCCATAGTAGGGTCATCAAGAAACTTAAGAGAGAACGTCTCTGCAAGCTTCTCGTTCATAAGATGCTTTATTGCCTCATTATAGCTGCCGTTGAGTTTTTCATAGCACTGCTCTAATGTCATAATGTTATATTTCTCCAATCAATGCGTGCCCATGGCCCGCATTTTTATTATTCTATGCTCAGGCTCTTTTTATATTCTCTCACCATCTGCTCAAAGGCTTCTGCCGGCAGAGGCTTTGAATAGAAATAGCCCTGGATGGAGTCGCAGCCGAGTTTTTTAAGAAGGTCCACCTGCTCGGCAGTTTCTGCACCCTCGGCAACGCTTTCAAGTCCGAATTCGTTCATCGTCTCAAGAATCTTGCGGATTATTACCTCGCCGCCCGGTGTGGTTATTGTGTCTATAAGACTTTTATCAAGCTTTATAGCATCAAACGGGAGCATTATAAGGCTCCTGAATGACGAAAAGCCCGAGCCGAAATCGTCCATATGCAGTCTGAAGCCTTCTTCTTTGAACTTCGCTGCAACCTCGCTTATATCAACACTGTGTATGGCAGCGCTCTCTGTAATTTCAAGAGGCACAAGTTTGAGCGGCACGCCGCTTTTCTCTGCTATATCCTTATATGCCTCCACCGTGCTTGCATTATATATCGTATTGCGCGACATATTCACCGATATAGGCAATATGGGCTCGCCTGCGTCCATGCGTGCTCTCTGGAAGGCGCAAACCGCCGAAAAGATATACTCATCAAGCGGGACTATAAGTCCGTCTCTTTCAAAAAGCGGGATGAAATCTCCCGGCGAACACATGGTCCCGTCTGCCTTCTGCCATCTCACAAGAGCCTCGGCACCTTTTATAATATGAGTGCGCGGGTCAATCTTTGGCTGGAGGTAGAATTTAAACTCGCCCTTAATAAGCGAATCATAGAAATCAGCTTCCATCTTCAGCTCCTGCCTGTGCTTTCTGGCAAGAGGACCGTCGTATGTGCCTACACTCCGTTTATACATATTTTTAACGGCATTGAGCGCAGTGAGAGCGCGGTCGCAAATCTGAGGCATTGTGAGAGAGGTATCTATATTCTCATAAAGTCCCAGTTTTATTCTAACATTCGGTATGCCGGCAATAGCTGAATACTGCGCAATAATTTCCTCAAGTGCAGCCCTGGGCGGGATTTTGTCTGCTTCAAAAAAAGCCGCGAAGCAGTCTCCGCCATAAAGACCGACTATTCCGTCGTCGGCTTTGGCATCGTTTACGAGCTTATCTGCTATTCTCTTGAGTATTCTGTTGGCGGCAGCCTCGCCATGGACTATGTTGATGGTCTTGAATTCTATTATGTCGGTAATAAAGAGAGTATATTTTTTATCCGGATTATTTTTTATCCGTTCACCTGCATAGTGGAAGAACGCCTGGCGGGTATATATTCCCGTGAGATCATCATATTTAATAGATGTCACAGCAGCGGCCGTCTCGCGCAGGCGGATAATGTTGCCGATTCTTGAGAGCATGGTTGCCGGGTTATACGGTTTTTCAACAAACTCCACTGCGCCAAGCTCCATGCAGCGCTCTTCTGTGTCGACATTGTTATCTGATGTGATAACTATAACCGGCACGCTCCCGAGCACGCTGTCGCCCTGAACTCGCTCAAGGAATTCGTATCCGTCCATCACGGGCATCTGCAGGTCAAGCAGCACAAGGGAGAGCTCATGGTAGTGCTCTTCAAGTATGCGCAGTCCCTCCTCGCCGTTCTCGGCCTCAAGAAGCGCATACGCTGTCCCCAGAATGCTCACAAGGATTTCCCTATTGAGTTGGTTGTCTTCGATGACAAGAATCTTGCGCATTACGTCCACCTCCTGCGTCGGTGTACTGTATAGGCACTAGGCACTAGCGCATAGCGCCTAGGAAGGTTTGAGGTAAACTGTACCCAAGAAATTGGACACGTTAATTCTTAGTACCGTCCCTCAAAA
>R14__coassemble_1785_pt1 | contig 10088 bp, 10 predicted proteins | sample R14__metabat2_low_PE_022 | metagenome-assembled genome bin R14 | reverse complement strand
AACCCGAGGTGGCCTGCTCCGCAGAGCAGGTCGAATCCCTTATTTAAAATCAAAATTACTTGGTGTTCCGAGTGGTTCGTCAAGCATTTCCGGATGGGCACAGATATAGCGGATAAGCTTAAGGCTGCGGGCAAAGTAGAAGCCGTCTGCAATACGCTCATCTAGTGTAGCACCAAGATCTACTACATCGCGTATCTCCTCAGTGCCGTCAGGCATGAGCATTTTCTTTTTATGAATGGTACCGATAATTAAGAAAAAGCTGTTGGTGCCGTAGTTATTAAGATGATGATAAACTGATGGGCACTTGATGCTGCCAAGGTTAGACATGAAAACAGTTGAATAGTTCGGGTCACCGTCAGTGAATGCTTTAAGGTTCAAGCCCCAGAAGTCCAGCCAGCGGACAATGCGGCAGATGAGCATAAGAATGAGACGCGGAATCTTTGCAAAATCATCCATGACTTTATCAAAGCCGTCGGTGGAGTGTTCATGCTTGCGGTTCTCCTGAATATTACCCAGCAGGCGCTCACTCACGGTATCTAATGTGTCCTCAGGCTGAGGAGTTAAAAATACAAGAGCTTCATCTGAGTGGTCTGTAAAGCGGCGCTTCATGGTAAATCCAATGCTTATATCGTAGCGCTCATATGTGCGGCGGCCCTGGATAAAGCGGTTAAGCTTCGGGCGCTCCATAACCATCTTGGCAACAGCACAAATCAGGCAGTGAAAGAGAGTTGTTTTATATTCAGGGTGCTGCTCATTCTTGCGGTCTATATACTTGAGCAGCTCAGTAACATCAAAATCGTCCTGGAAGAAAACTTCGCAGTCTGTGCGTTTGGGCAGAATGTGCATCATAAGAGTCTGCATGCCCGGAACATCCCGGCACCAGCGTCCGTCACGGCGGTCTCCCCATCTTCTTTTGACTTTCTTCTCCTCGGCCATGATAATTGATCTCCTTTTTACTTAAAAAATTTTGAACTAATTATATCGTAACTCGGCAATATGTACAACAAAAGATTTTCGCTAGCAGCCGAAACTTTATGTGTTTTCCGGTTAAATCTTTTTTGATTTTATTATATATCAGCAATCGTGACTGTGCTATAATACCTACTATGAATACCACAAACATTATTTTCACTATAATATGCGCTGTTATCTGCATTGGCGTTTTTATTCCGCAGCTGCGTTCAAAGTGCAAGATAAAAAACAGCGAAAAAATTTACCTCGCAGCAATTATATTGATAATCGCGCTGGCGGTAATAATAAGAGTATATAAATTCGGATCAGTTCCCGGCGGAATAAACCAAGACGGTGCGATGGCCGGCGTTGATGCGAAGGCTCTTGCAGAGTATGGAACAGACAGGCTTGGCATGCGCTATCCTGTGCATTTTACGGCATGGGGATTTGGGCAGATGAGTGTGCTGATGAGCTATATGATGATCCCGTTTATAAAAATTATGGGACTGAATGCAATATCGCTCAGATTACCCACGCTCCTAGTAAGCCTTGCCGGACTTGCTCTCTTATATCTCTTCTGCCGCGATGCCTTTGGAAAATGGCATGCGCTTGCAGTATTATTTATAGCTGCCATATCACCATGGCACATTATGCAGAGCCGCTGGGCACTTGACTGTAATCTTCTCCCCCACTTCTTCATTGCAGCCGTTTACTTTTTATATAGAGCTATAAAATGCAATCGGCAGATGCTGAATCTGGCAGTTTCAATGGTGCTGTTCGGATTATGCATGTATTGCTACGGGATATCAATATATACGGTTACGCTATTTTTATTCATTGCATGTATATGGCTGCTTTTCTCCAAGCGCATAAGTTTTAAACGTGCAGCCGCTGCATTTATTATTTATATTGCCGTTGCCTGGCCGTTTATTATGTGCATGGCAATAAATGCCTTAGGCGGAGAGAGCATTGAAACTTCCCTTTTCACAATCCCGTATTTTCCAAACACGCTAAGATCTTCAGACATTCTTTTCTTTGCAGATAATATTCCGGAGCAGTTTTTAAGTAATCTCAAGTGCACATTCAGGATAATATTTCAGACCTATGGCGATTCTCTTTCAAATATGATTCCCGGATTTGGGACTTTATATGTATTTTCAGTGCCGTTTATACTTCTGGGATTTATATACTGCATTGCTCAGTGCAGAAAAAATGAGGCGAGCATACTGATAATGATATTTTTCCTCGTTGGAATAATAGACGGTGCAATCACCAAAAATGTTAATGTAAACAGGCTCAATTTGATCTTTTATCCGCTTATAATCTTCTGCGGCATGGGAATATATATCAGTATTGATAAATTGAGATATGCAGCACTTATTCCGACTGCAATAATGTATCTCGCTGTATTTTGTGTTTTTACTAATATATATTTCACAACATATGCTGACGAGATTTCAGATGTTTTTCTTAAAGACTTTGGTCAGGCACTCACTTCACTTAAAGACAGCGACGTTGAAAAAATATACATTACACCCGACTCCCAGTTTTCCGGGGCTTCATACGTAAGCGAAATCCTAACGCTTTATTATCAGGACATAGATGCTCAATATTTCTGCAGCAGTGATTATAACAGCAGATATATTTACAAAAATGTTTCCGAAGACGATATTCAGGAGAATGCTGCATATGTTGTAGGTGAGCTTAGTGCAATGATGTTTGATGCGAATGAATATAACATCATTAAATTCGGTAGATTTTATGCTATCACTCCTAAATAATAAATATAAAATCACACAAAAAATATCTCTGCCGGAAATGACAGAGATATTTTTATAGTTAGAAACTTATTACTTGGAAGCTGCTTCTTTTCCTGCTTTGTAGGCCTTCATGTTGCCTTCGAGGAACTTCATCTTTCTCTCGCCAAGCTCAATCTTGATAGCATCAGCAAGCTTGTCGTCGTCAACAAGGTCAAAGTTTGCCATGAGAGCACCAAGGATAGCAACGTTTGCACCCTTCGGGTTGCCAACTTCTTCAGCAATGCCTGCTGCATCACAGTAAACAACTGTGACATCATCACGAACAGACTTGCGGTCGATGATGGAGCTGTTGATAACAAGAACTCCACCCGGCTTTACTTTGCTTTCGAACTTATCAAGAGAAGGCTCGTTCATAGCAACGATAGCATCAGCCATCTCTACCATAGGTGTGCCAACAGGCTCGTCTGAAACGATAACGGAGCAGTTTGCTGTGCCGCCGCGCATTTCAGGACCATAGGAAGGAAGCCAGGAAACGTGCTTGCCGTCAAGCATGCAAGCCATTGCGAGGAATTTACCGATCAGGAGCATGCCCTGTCCGCCAAAACCTGCAAATATGAACTCTTTCGTCATAATTATTCTGCCCCCTTATCTTTCTTTACGCCGAGAGGATAATAAGGAATCATGTTTTCTTCAAGCCACTTCATAGACTCGATTGGGTTGAGACCCCAGTTTGTCGGGCAAGCGGAAAGGACTTCGATCATACAGAAGCCTTTGCCTTCCATCTGATACTTGAATGCCTTTTTGATAGCATTCTTTGTCTTGATGATGTTTGCGTTGTTGTTAACAGCGCAGCGCTCGATGTAGTAGGAACCCGGAACCTCTGCGAGCATTTCGGACATCTTGATAGGTGCACCGCACCAATCTTCGTCACGACCCTTAGGAGATGTGGTGGTCTTCATGCCAACAAGGGATGTAGGAGCCATCTGGCCGCCGGTCATACCATAGATAGCATTGTTTACAAATATTGTGCAGATCTTCTCACCGCGGTGTGCTGCGTGAACGATTTCAGCAGTACCGATGGAAGCAAGGTCGCCGTCGCCCTGATATGTGAAGACGAGCTTCTCAGGGTTTGCACGCTTTGCGCCTGTTGCAACTGCAGGTGCACGACCATGTGCTGCTTCATACATATCTACTGCAAAGTACTGATATGCAAAAACAGAACATCCAACAGGAGCTACTCCAATAATCTGTCCGCCCATGCCGGACTCTTCAAGGCACTCTGCAACGAGACGATGGATAATACCATGGTTGCAGCCCGGGCAGTAATGGAAGGGCTTATCGTTTAAATAGGGAGTCTTTTCAAAAACAATCTGGCTCATTTATTTGCCCTCCTTAATCATAGACTGAAGCTTAGTGATAACTTCATCGGTTGTTGGGAACTGGCTTCCGCAGTGGCCAAAGAAGTCGATAGGCTTCTTGCCAAGGACAGCAAGCTTAACATCTTCAAGCATCTGACCTTCGTTGCATTCTACATCGAGAACAGCCTTAACGTTGTCTCTGCAGACACACTTTGCAAGCTCATCATACGGGAACGGCCATACTGTGATAGGACGGAAAAGACCTACCTTGATTCCCTGTGCACGGAGTGCATCTACTGCGGACTTGCCGATACGTGCAACTGTACCGAAAGCAGTGATGATATATTCTGCATCTTCAGTCTTGTACTCTTCGTACATAACTTCATTCTTTTTGATTTCAGCATAGATAGCCTGGAGTTCATCATTGTGAACAGCAAGGGACTCTGTGTCGATAAAGATGGAGTTGATTTCGGATCTTGTTGAAGGATCATCGCCCGGCTTGAAACCGTGGCATGCCCAAGGCTTATTTTCCTTGGTCGGCTTGTAGTCAACCATCTCAGGCATCTCAACAGGCTCCATCATCTGGCACATAATACCATCAGCAAGGAAGAGGACAGGAACTCTGTATTTCTCGCCCTTTTCATATGCAAACATCATGATGTCGATTGCTTCCTGAATTGAGGAAGGAGCATAAGTTAAGAGGTGATAGTCGCCGTTGCCGCCGCCTTTAACGCCCTGTGAGTAGTCACCCTGAGAAGCCTGAATGCTTCCAAGGCCTGGACCGCCGCGCATTACGTTGAGAATAACACATGGGAGCTGTGCACCTGCACAGTAGGAGATACCTTCCTGCTTAAGAGAATATCCTGGGCTGGAAGAAGATGTGATGGCACGTGCGCCTGTACCTGCTGCGCCATATACCATGTTAATAGCTGCTACTTCACTTTCAGCCTGAAGGAAGCAGCCGTTTACGTCCGGGTCGAACATACGAGAGGACATATACTCAGGAATTTCAGTCTGCGGGGTGATAGGATAGCCGAAGAAGAAACGTGCGCCGGCACGAATTGCAGCTTCTGCAATAGCTTCGCTACCCTTCATAAGAGTCAGTGACATTTTCTTTCCTCCTTAATCCTTTACTATTTTGATTGCTATGTCAGGGCATGTGCGGAAACAAGATGCGCATCCTATGCATGCTGCCTGATCAACAACCTCTGCCGGGTGATAGCCTTTTGCATTGAGCTTAGTCTTGGAAAGAGCCAGGACACCCTTTGGGCACGCACGTGCACAAAGACCGCAGCCCTTGCAGATAAGCTCATTGATCGTTACTGTGACCATGATACTACCTCTTTCTTTTTGAAAAAAATTTACTTGCTTACAGTAAAACCGCTTGCGCGGGTAATGCACATATTAAAGTGATTTTATCCAGGAATCCCAGTCTCTGGCAGTGTAGGTATCTATTGCCAGCGGGGTGCCGATATATTTAGGATCATGACCTTCGGCAAGGAAAGCATCAAGAAGATCCTTTTTGCCTGAAGTATATTTAACAGGAACGCCTGTTGCCTCTGAAACCTGCTTAATAAGCTCATAGCCGTCTCTTAATTCTGCGGTTGTGGTTACCTGGGCAAGGTTCGTATTGTTTATCATGCCTGTGATTTTGAGACGGGAGTGAACTTCCATCTCTTCCTGGAGTTTTTTGATCTTTTCGAATGTTCCTGCAAGAGGACGACGGATATTGATAACATTCAGAACTTCAAGGCAGCCTTCTTCAAGCTCCATAAAATCCTGATGGAAGCGACCAAGTGCTGTTGAACCGACTGCATCACCGCCAACGTCAAAAACAACTGTATCCCAGTCCATAGCAAAAGCGGATGACACTTCAGCCGGGAGTGAGAGAGTTTCTATGCCGGAGTTGGCAAAGTTAGGGGAAACAACTCTTATTTCCTTCATACGCGTCATTACGCCCGGCTCGGTGAGGCGGAAGTAGGTATTTACCATATCAAGGTCAAGGAGCTCTGTACGCTCACCGCGCTCTGCTGCATTGAAAGCAAAATTGAGAGCAAGCTCCGTTTTCCCGCTGCCGTAATTTCCTATGAGGACATACATTTTCTTTACTGACATTATATAACCTCTATAACACTACTAATTCTTTAAAATTTTATCATCTTTCAAATTTTTGTACAATTGGCATTATGACGATAATTGGCTCAGATAATTGTACATTTTAACCAAATTTTCCCAAAAAGGTACAGCTAACTGCGCCAAAAATATAACAATTAGCTATATACTCAAAAATTATTACATAAAATTATAACACCATCGCCATATAATATCAATGGCGATGGTGCAAATCAATATTTTAACAGAGTTTATATTCTTCCGGCAGAAAAATCAGACTTCTTTACCTTCTGCTTTAAGTTCAGCCATCTTAGCCTTAGTCTTTGGAATAGCCCAGATGATAGCCGGGATGAAGATTACGAGGATTGCATAGTATCCGTCATAGCCGTAGAGCAGCTTTGTGATGTTGGAAAGTCCAAGAGGAGCAATGAGTAAGCAGCAGCCGATAACAACAACACCAACAAGAATGCTGCGGACCTGTGCGTTCTTGATGTACTTCGGGAACATGTATGGAGTGAAACGATCAATCATGGAGTAGATGAGGGTAACACTGGTGGAAACGAATGCGCAGAACAGCAGGAAGCTGTATACAGCAACAAGAGCGGTGATGCCAACAAATGTGAGAACTGTGAGGTTAGGAATAGCAGTCGGGATACCGCCGAGGTTGAACTGGCCATAGAAATCAGCACCGGCATTTACCATGCCCTGGAGCAGCGGATACCACTTAGCAAGCATAGCGCCCATGAGAGCAAGGATGCCGCCGTTCATAATCCAGCCAAGGATGCAGGAACGCTTTACGCCCTTGAGATTCATATCTGATGCACCTGCAATCATTGAAGGCAGAGATACGCACTGGAAGCCTGCATAAACAATAACGCCTCTCCAGAAAGCATTGAGCTGGTCCGGATTATATGCAGCAGCTTCAATTTCAGGATACTGTGCGAGCATAGCATTGATAGTATCGGAAGCTGCAAAGCCTGTGATAACAACGATGATGGAAACAACGATAATAGCAACTGTAAGAACGGTAGATGCCATACGTACGAGCTGAACACCAAATATAGAAAGAACGATCAGCATTGCAGTAACGATGATATTGAATATCCATGTTGTACCTGCATGGCCTGCAACACCGTAGTTAGTCTCACCAACGAACTTTGCAATAACGTTTGCAGCACCTGTGATGCATCCTGCAACAGCAGCAAGAATGATAACGATGTAGAATACTTCAAAGAAGACTTCCATCCACGGCTTTGGATAGAGGGCACGGAATGTGTCCTTATAGTTTGCGAAGTTATTGACCTTTGCGAACTTCATAATAGCATACATGCACAGTGCAAGAATTCCCATTGCAAGAATAGGATAGATAGCTGCTGTGTAGCCATACTGAGAGAAGTAACCTACAACCTGGTTACCTGTTGCAAATCCGGCGCCGACATGGGTGCCGAACCACATTGAAGCAACTGTGAAGGCTAACGCCCAGCTGCCTTTTTTTGCTTTGTCGTTCATTAATTTTCTCCTCTTATATAAGTTTTTTGCAACATTCTCATTTATAATGAGAGTATGTTCCTGTTAATTGACAATTAGCTAACAAGGAAATTTGAACCCTGCTTTGCAGAAGGAGGCTCCCGCAAAACAGGGATAAAATCATTCTTTAATCAGGCAAAATGCTATATTAAATTACTGATTATTTATCGGGCGGAAAGATACTCCTGATGTTCACCCATTTGAGTTCAATTAGCTGATTGCAAGGGAATGTTAACAGTTTATTTTTAATGCGTCAAATTAAAATCTTTATAATAAATTTTTGCCGTTTACCTCAGTTTTTAATGCAAAAATTGCTCATAAATTTGTGCATTTTTGACTGTTAAACGTTTAACTTGGAACTTTTTCATTATTTTTGCACTTTTACACCAATCCGCTTTATATTTTTACAAAAGATAATTTATGTTAAAAAAGATCCGCATATTAAATGCGGATCATTCAAATATTTTACTGTTTATTATGCCGTTGTATGCCACCATCAAGTGGCGCTTAACGGCAGCGGAGGCCATGTCGCGGTCGTGATATTTAAGAGCATCGCAGATATAGAAATGGTCTGTATCCACTTCCCTGCCGTTATCGCCCATGCAATGATACACAAGAAAGCCCCTATACCGGAATATGCGTTCTTTAACGCTGTTATAAACTTCTGCGAGCACTTTGTTGCCTGAGAGTTCAACTATTCTGGAGTGGAATTTTTCTTCGGCCTCAAGAGCTTTCTCAAAGGGATAGAAGTTGTCTGCGCAGGCTTTTTCTTCTTTATATACATTGTTTACGCTCTCGGCTATTTTATAAAGTTCCTCAAGTTCAGCATCGCTGATGTGAACGGCAGCTTCACCTGCTGCAAAAGGCTCTATCATCATGCTTATCTCGAAAAGGTCCGAATATTCTTTTTTTGAAATGGCTGCTACATAGCGTCTGTTGCTTTTAGTATAGATATAGCCGTTTTCTTCGAGCATATCCATAGCCATTTTCACAGGGGATCTGCTTATTCCAAGTTCTTCTGCAATTGTGATTTCGCTTAATCTGCTGCCTGCAGGGATCTTAAAAAAAATAATATCTCTGTAAATTACTTTATAGGTTATGTCTTTAAGCGGCATAAACGGATTTTCTTCAGACAGGGATTTGAAATACTCAATATCCATATATACCTCACTGCTGATATGATTATTTAACAATACGAAATTAGCAAATTAAAGGATAAAAGTCAACCGACAAAAATTGATTTAAGTTTAAAATAATATTTTACTGCAAGCCCCCGGCATGAAATAATTTGACGGAATCATCGTGGTGTGATATTCTGTCACATTGGAAATTGGAAAGGAGCAAATTACCATGCGTGACTATGTAATTTTAACAGACTCCGGCTGTGATATAGCCTATGACCTGCTTGATGGCTGGAATGTTCAGTGTATTGATCTTATTGTTACAGATGATGAAGGCGAGCACACCAATCGTGAGATAGTGTTCAAAGATTTTTATGACGGTATGCGTGCCGGAAAAATTTCTAAAACTTCAGCTGCAGGTCCTGAAGCATTCTTTGAAGCCTTCACTCCCCTTCTTGAAGATGGAAAAGACATTCTTTATATCTGTTTCTCAAGCGGACTTAGCAGCACATATGGCTCTGCGAAGCTTGCTGCCGATGAGCTTATGGAAAAATATGAAGGAAGCTCAGTTAAAGTTATTGACTCTCTTTGTGCCTCGAGCGGTCATGGACTTCTTGTTTACTTTGCTGTAAAGAAAAAGAACGAAGGCGCTTCCCTTGAAGAAAACTTTAAATATACATCAGACCTTGTTCCGCACATCTGCCACTGGTTCACAGTTGACGACCTTGTGTATCTAAAGCGTGGAGGTCGTGTAAGCCCGACTGTTGCACTTGCGGGAGCCGCTCTCGGCATTAAGCCGATACTGCATGTTGACGATGAAGGACACCTTATTAATGTTTCAAAAACCAGAGGTCGTAAAGCATCTATAAAAGAAATTTTCAACCGCTATGCCGCTACAGCCGTTGACCCTGAGCATGGAGAATATATTGTTTCAGGGGCTGACTGCCGTGAAGATGTTGAAGCTCTTGAAAAGCTTATAATTGACGCTTATGGCAACAAGGCAATATATCTGCAGGATATAGGCCCTGTTATAGGCTCACATTCAGGTCCGGGAACTTTGGCGCTGTTCTTTGTTGGAACAAATCGCTGAGATTTTAATTGCAGACAAACTGACCGTTCTTTATTATAGAGCGGTCGGTTTTTTATGCAAACAAAAAACCTGATGCATAGTGCATCAGGTTTTATGGTGACCCGGACGAGAATTGAACTCGTGTTACCGCCGTGAAAGGGCGGTGTCTTAACCGCTTGACCACCGGGCC
>R14__coassemble_1776_pt1 | contig 10129 bp, 5 predicted proteins | sample R14__metabat2_low_PE_022 | metagenome-assembled genome bin R14 | reverse complement strand
TGCCGGCAAGGTCTACATACTGTGTGGCAATCTGTCCGTTTGCCGTGAGAGAGGCCATCATCTCATCCGAAACGATGAATCTTCCCTCGCCGTGAGATATAGGCACGCAGAAGATATCCCCTACCTCGCACGCGGAAAGCCATGGCGATTTATTGGAGGCTACGCGTATGCGGGCTATCTTTGACTGGTGGCGTGCAATGGTATTATAGGATAGAGTCGGGCAGGACTCATCTATGTCTATTATCTTGCCGTATGGCACAAGGCCAAGCTTTATGAGTGCCTGGAAACCGTTGCAAATGCCGCAGATAAGCCCGTCGCGCTCATCAAGAAGCTGCGTTACCTGCTCTTTGACGGCGGCATTGCGCAGGAAGGATGTGATAAACTTGCCGCTTCCGTCAGGCTCGTCACCGCCTGAAAATCCGCCGGGGATAAAGAGTATCTGAGAGGATTTCAGCTTTTCAGCAAAGGCATCGGCAGAGCGCGCAATGTGAGAGGCGGAGAGGTTGTTGATAACGAATATCTCACTATCTGCACCGGCATCGCTTACAGCCTTGGCACTGTCGTATTCGCAGTTAGTGCCGGGGAATACCGGTATGAGCACCCTGGGCTTTGCGCTCTTAATGGCGGCACTCTTATGATTAGAGGAGTAATAGCTTATATTATCTATCTTCTTCCCCTCGCTTTTTATATTGCAGGAATATACGCTCTCAAGCTTATTTTCATAAAGCTCGCTCAGCTCATCAAGAGTGAGAGTCTCGCCCTTATAGCTTATGGCGGCAGAGTCTGTCACCTCGCCGAGGACGGTATAGTCTTCGGCATCGCGCATTTCAAGGATAAATGCGCCGTAGGCATAGGAGAAGATATCATCAAGAGTGAGCGCATCGCTGAACTTAAATCCCAGGCCGTTGCCAAGGCACATTTTAAGTATAGCCTCGGCTGCACCGCCATATCCGGGAGTGTAGGCCGCAACTGCCTTTCCGGAGGAAAGAAGCGAGTGGACCAGAGCGAAGGTATCAATAAGGCTATCGGGAGTCGGCAGAGAATTTTTATCATAGCGTGGCTTAATGATAACGGCTTTATTGCCGGCGGATTTAAATTCGTTGGAGACTATATCGCCTGTTTTGGCAGTTGTTACAGCAAAGGAGATGAGAGTTGGCGGGACATCGAGCTTTTCAAAGGAGCCGCTCATAGAGTCCTTGCCGCCGATAGCTGCAATACCGAAATCAAGCTGGGCCTTGAGTGCGCCTAGCAGAGCTGCAAGCGGCTTACCCCAGCGTTCAGGTTCGGTTCTGAGACGCTCAAAGTATTCCTGGAAGCTCAGATATACATCTTTAAACTCAGCACCAGTTGCAACAAGCTTTGCAGCGCTTTCAACAACAGCAAGGTATGCCCCGTGATAAGGGCTCTTTTCGCTTATATAAGGGTTAAAGCCCCAGGACATGAGCGAGCAATCGTCGGTATGCTTTTTCTCAACGGAGATTTTCTGCACCATTGCCTGGATAGGTGTGAGCTGGTTTTTGCCGCCAAACGGCATGAGGACAGTGCCGGCACCGATAGTTGAGTCGAAGCGCTCTGAAAGGCCGCGCTTTGAGCAGACGTTAAGATCGCCTGATAAAGCGCGCATGCCGGAAGCGAAATCAGCAGGGACAGCTTTGGTGAAAGGCTCTGAGGGCGTGATGAGAGCATCTGAGTGCTTCTCAGCACCGTTAGTGTCGAGGAAGGCGCGGCTGATGTCTGCTATCTTCTCTCCGCGCCATAGCATAACAAGGCGCGGCTCGGCAGTTACACGGGCAAGAACGGTTGCCTCAAGATTCTCGGATTCAGCAATCTTGAGGAATTTTTCTATGTTTTCTTTTTCTATAACAACAGCCATGCGCTCCTGAGACTCGCTTATGGCAAGCTCGGTGCCGTCAAGGCCTTCGTATTTCTTGGGGACTGCGTCAAGGTCGATAATAAGCCCGTCTGCAAGCTCGCCCACAGCAACGGAAACACCGCCTGCGCCAAAGTCATTGCAGCGCTTAATCATAAGGCTGGCCTCGGGATTTCTGAAGAGGCGCTGGAGCTTGCGCTCTTCAGGGGCATTGCCCTTCTGCACCTCTGCCCCGCAGCTTGAAAGCGATTCAACAGTGTGGGATTTGGAAGAGCCTGTTGCACCGCCGCAGCCGTCTCTGCCTGTTCTGCCGCCAAGGAGAATGACGATATCGCCGTCTTCAGGTCTTTCGCGGCGGACATTCTTTTCAGGTGCTGCAGCAATTACAGCGCCCACTTCGAGCCGCTTTGCAACGTAGCCGGGGTGATATATCTCATCTACTATGCCGGTAGCTAGACCGATCTGGTTGCCGTATGATGAGTAGCCGGCAGCAGCAGATGTGACTATTTTGCGCTGAGGCAGCTTTCCTTTGAGTGTTTCGGAAACGGGTGTGAGAGGGTCAGAGGCACCTGTGAGGCGCATTGCACCGTATACATAGCCGCGGCCTGAGAGCGGATCGCGGATAGCGCCGCCAAGGCAGGTTGCCGCACCGCCGAAAGGCTCAATTTCGGTCGGGTGGTTATGGGTTTCGTTTTTAAAGAGAAGAAGCCATGGCTCTTTAACGCCATCTGATTCTATTTCTATTTTGACTGTACAGGCATTTATCTCTTCGGATTCATCAAGCTTGTCAAGTTTGCCGGTCTTTTTGAGATATTTTGCAGCGATGGTGCCGACATCCATAAGGTTAATCGGCTTTGTACGGCCGATAGCTTTTCTCACATCAAGATATTCTTTATATGCTCTCTCTATCTCTTCATCCTCAAAGGTGACGTTATCTATAGTTGTGAGGAAGGTTGTGTGGCGGCAGTGATCAGACCAGTAGGTATCTATTATTTTTATCTCGGTGATGGTCGGGTCGCGCTCTTCGGTTTTGAAATAGTCGCGACAGAAGCGAAGGTCGTCTGTATCCATGGCAAGACCATAGTCTTTAATAAACTTTTCAAGCTCGGCTTCAGAATAGTCTGTGAAGCCCGTGAGGACCTTTACATTCTCCGGCACATCAAAGGCAATGGAGATAGTCTCGGGCAGGGCAAGGTCTGCCTCACGCGATTCAACGGGGTTAATGACGTATTTTTTAATCTCTGCAAGCTGAGCATCGCTTATGTCTCCTGCCAGGATATAGACCTTTGCCGTGCGAACAAGCGGTCTCTCCCCCTGGGAGATTATCTGGATGCACTGGGCGGCTGAATCTGCGCGCTGGTCAAACTGACCGGGCAGATATTCAACGGCAAATACTCTGCCGTCTATTTCTATTTCGTTGGAAACCGTATCTACCTGTGGCTCTGAAAATACAGTCTTTTTGGCGTATTCAAAAAGCTCGGGGGAGATATTTTCTACATCATAGCGGTTTATCACCCTTACGCCTGTGAGACCTGATATTCCCAGAAGGTTTTTTGCATCATTAAGAAGGCTCTGCGCTTCAGAGGCAAACTCCTTCTTTTTTTCCACATAAACTCTATATACCATAACTCACTCTCCGCGATATGCCTTTAGAGCTCTCTGCCCTATATCGTTTCTATAAAATTCGTTGTCAAAATGAATGGAATGAACCATTTTGTATGCCTCGTCAATGGCGCCATTGAGCGTGTCGCTCACGGCAGTTGCACCAAGGACTCTGCCGCCGTTTGTGAGGAGCTTATCGTCCTCTATTCTTGCGCCTGCGATGAAGACATTATCTTCTATTGCCTTTGGAATGCTTATCTCATAGCCCTTTTCATACTTCTGCGGGTAGCCTTCTGATGCCATAACAACGCAGCAGGCATATTTATCGCTGAATTTAACCTCCTGCTCAGAGAGTCTCTCATCGGTAACGGCGCGCATAATGTCAAGAAGGTCACTTTCAAGAAGAGGGAGCACCACCTGGGTCTCAGGGTCGCCGAAGCGGCAGTTATATTCAATAACCTTAGGTCCATCGGGAGTTATCATAAGACCGAAGTACAAGCAGCCTTTAAAGGTTCTGCCCTCTTTGTTCATGGCATTTATGGTGGGGATGAATATCTTCTGCATGCACTCTTCGGCAACCGATTCGGTATAATACGGGTTGGGGGCGATGGTGCCCATGCCGCCGGTATTGAGCCCTTCGTCGTTATCAAGAGCGCGCTTATGGTCCATGGAGGAGACCATAGGCACAACGGTTTTGCCGTCTGTGAAGGCAAGAACCGATACCTCAGGTCCGGTGAGGAATTCTTCAATAACTATATTCTTGCCGCTGTCGCCAAACTTCATATCCTGCATCATGGATGTGATAGCCTCTTCAGCCTCTTCGTGCGTGGCAGCTATTATAACGCCCTTGCCCAGTGCAAGCCCGTCTGCCTTGATAACGATGGGGAGATTGCAGGATTTAATATATTCAAGAGCGCGGTCTATATTATCAAAAGTCTCGTACTGTGCAGTGGGAATGGAGTATTTTTTCATAAGGTTTTTTGAAAAGACCTTGCTGCCTTCAATGATGGCGGCATTTTTGTCCGGTCCAAAGCACGCTATGCCCACTGCATTAAGCGCATCAACTGCGCCCAGCACCAGAGGATCGTCAGGAGCAACAATGGCATAATCTATTGCCTTTTCAAGGGCAAAGTCAACTATGACCTGAATATCCTTTGCGCCGATATTAACGCACTCGGCATCGCAGCTGATGCCGCCGTTGCCGGGAAGAGCATAGATTTTCTCTACTGCCGGATTTTCTTTTATCTTTTTGATTATGGCATGCTCTCTGCCGCCGCCGCCAACTACAAGAATTTTCATATCTCTCTCCAATCAATAAACATTAATGATGGAATAAACGCATACCTGTGAATGCCATTACCATGCCGTATTTATTGCAGCAGTCGATAACTAGGTCGTCTCTTATAGAGCCGCCCGGCTGAGCGATATAGGATACTCCGGATTTATGTGCGCGCTCTATGTTATCGCTGAACGGGAAGAAGGCATCAGACCCGAGCGCAACGCCCGTGCGGGAGGCGAGAAATGCCTTTGCCTCTTCGTCTGTTAAAGGCTCCGGGCGGGAGGTGAAGTACTTCTGCCAGATGCCCTCGGCACATACGTCCTCTTCGTTTTTATTGATATAGCCGTCTATTACATTGTCTCTGTCGGCGCGGCTCAGGTCTGCTCTGAACGGGAGGTTAATTACCTTGTCGCACTGGCGGAGGAACCAGGTATCAGCCTTGCTGCCTGCAAGACGTGTGCAGTGAATGCGGCTCTGCTGCCCTGCGCCAACGCCAATAGCCTGCCCGTTGTATGCATAGCATACGGAGTTTGACTGGGTATATTTGAGAGTGATGAGAGAAACAATCAGGTCTCTTGCAGCATCCTCGGGAAGGGTTTTATTTTCGGTGGCGATGTTATTTAAAAGCTCGCGGTCGATTTTAAAGTTATTTCTACCCTGCTCAAAGGTTATGCCGAATACCTGCTTGTGCTCAACGGGTGCAGGGACATAGTCAGGGTCTATTTTAACGATATTATAATTGCCGCTGCGCTTGGACTTTAAGATTTCGAGCGCTTCATCGGTATAGCCGGGGGCAATTATGCCGTCTGAGACTTCCCTTTTGATGAGCATGGCGGTAGTTTTGTCGCACACATCAGATAGAGCTGCCCAGTCGCCGAAGGAGCACATTCTGTCTGTGCCGCGGGCGCGAGCATAGGCGCATGCAAGGAGTGAATCATCAAGCCCCTCGATATCATCTACAAAGCAGGCCTTTTTTAGTACCTCGGGCAGCTTAATGCCGCATGCAGCGCTTGTGGGGCTTACATGCTTGAAGGAAGCAGCGCATGGCAGACCTGTTGCCTCTTTAAGCTCCTTTACGAGCTGCCAGGAATTGAATGCATCAAGGAAGTTTATATAGCCGGGGCGGCCGTTTAGAATTTCTATGGGGAGGTCTGAACCGTCGTCCATGTAGATGGTAGCGGGCTTCTGGTTTGGGTTGCAGCCGTATTTTAATGCAAATTCTTTCATCTTAATCACTCCTGCAGCTTAATTATTTTTGTTTATGAGTCTTTTTTCAACCTTGCCCGTTGCAAGGTCAGTGTATCTTACATAGAGGGATATTTTATTATTCTCATCAAGAGCGTTCCAGAGCTCGGTGGTGAAAACGTCTATATCGTCTTCGATATATACTCTCTCAGGCTCGCCCTGGAATGTGGGGATAGGATTGCCGTCGCACACATAGGTGTGGATAAAGTGCCCTAGCCCCGCCTTTGAAGGATATGAGAAGGTATATCTTGCGCAGTCTGAGCCCTCTTCATCGATGCTCTTGAGAATGCTCATATCATAGCAGAAGTCGCCGTCTGCAAAAGTAAGAAGGCCGCTTATGCGCGGTGTGAAATTTGGTCCGTCAGGCTCAAAGCAGCGAAGAGTCAGACTTTCGCTGAAGCTTTTGCCGTCTGTGAGACCGTCAAAGATAGTATCAGTCTGGTCGCCGTTTGTTACGATGAGCTTATTATCAAGAGAGCGGACGGCGGCATAGATTATAAGGCTTGGGTCTTCGACCTTGGAAGTGTCAAAAGGTTCTGTATACACATCGCCGTTTTCCTTTTCGGCAAAGATGCGGTTTCTGGAGTTAGCGCTTCTGCCCATGATGAAATAGGCGGTGCAGGCCTTTGCGCCGTCGGCAGTTTTGCCGATGACTATTCCCCTGCCGACATATGAGTTGCCGGCAATAAGCTCGGGAATGCGGTTTATAGCATATATGTTCATATATTTATTCTCCTGTAAGGCGATTATTTCTCTTGAGACCATTTCAACAGCCTTCGGCAGAATTATCCACTCAGCCTGCTGCATAACGCGCTTCTGAAGTATCTCGGGTGTATCACCGGGGCAGATGTCTACGGCCTTCTGCATGATAATCTCGCCGCCGTCGGGGATCTCGTTTACGAAGTGAACGGTCGCGCCCGTTACCTTAACTCCCTTTTCAAGGGCCGCCTTGTGGACTCTGAGACCAAAATACCCTTCGCCGCAGAAGGACGGGATGAGTGATGGGTGCACATTGATGATGCGGCGCGGATAAAGATCTGTGAAATGGCGGGACAATATCACCATAAAGCCTGCAAGAACTATAAGGTCAATATGATTGGAGGTTAATATATCAATGAGTGCGTCCTCGTATTTTATCGCGGAATCGTAGTCTTTTTTAAGTACAACGCGGGTATCTATACCCGCCGATTCCGCCCTTTTTAGAGCATAAGCATCGGGGTTATTTGATATAACAAGGGCTATATTGCCGCTATTTATTATGCCGGAGCTTTCAGCATCTATAAGCGCCTGGAGGTTAGTCCCGCCGCCTGAAACGAACACGGCTATTTTAGCTTTTTTCAGCATAGGCGGATCTTCTCCCCGGCTTTAATTATATTGCCGATGATGTATGCGTCCTCGCCGGCATCGCTGAGAATGCTGAGAGCAAGGTCTTTTTCACTCTCGGGCACAACGATGCTCATACCAACACCCATATTGAAGGTATTGAACATATCGCGCTCACTTATATTGCCGGTTTTTGCGATAAGATTGAATATCGGCAAAACTCTGACTGCGCTTTTATTTATATTAGCACACAGCCCCTCGGGGATACTGCGGGGAATATTTTCATAAAAGCCGCCGCCTGTAATGTGTGAAATGCCCTTTACATTTACTTTTTCAAGGAGCTTGAGGACAGGCTTTACGTATATCTTTGTCGGCGTTAAGAGCGTCTCACCCAAAGAGAGGCCGCCGAGAGCATCGAGAGGAGTTTTAAGGTCTGCATTTTCCACATCAAAAACCTTGCGCACAAGTGAAAAACCGTTTGAGTGAACGCCGCTTGAAGGCAGAGCAATGATAACATCTCCCTCACACATAGTGGTGTTATCGATTATTCTATCTTTATCTACAACACCTGTTGAGTAGCCTGCAAGGTCGTATTCATTCTCGGGATAGAATCCCGGCATCTCGGCCGTCTCGCCGCCTATAAGAGCCGCTCCTGACTGCACGCAGCCCTCTGCAACGCCTGCAACTATATCTGCAATGCGCTCGGGGATATTCTTGCCGCAGGCTATATAGTCAAGGAAGAATAACGGCTTTGCACCGCAGCAGATTATATCGTTAACACACATTGCAACGCAGTCTATGCCGACTGTGCTGTGAGAGTCCATAAGGAAGGCTATCTTGAGCTTTGTGCCGACACCATCTGTGCCCGAGACGAGCACGGGCTTGTTAATTCCGGTAATATCAAGCTCAAAAAGACCGCCGAAGCCGCCTATATCGGAGCACACACCGGCAGTCATTGTGCGGGCAATGTGCTTTTTCATAAGCTCAACTGCCTTGTATCCCGCAGTTATATCAACACCTGCTGCTGCATAGGCATCTGACTTTGACTGTGTATTCATATATATCGTTCCTTTTATATGTTATTTATAATGTCGCGGTCTTTTTTGAGGACCTTTTCTGTATCTGCCTGCCTTTTGGCATCAAGCTTTGCTGCAAGGTCTGGCTCTGAAATAGAGAGTATCTCTATGGCTAATAAAGCAGCATTAGTCGCCCCGTCAATAGCAACTGTTGCAACAGGAATGCCTGAGGGCATCTGTACAGTTGATAATAGAGCATCAATGCCGCCTATCTGCTGTGATTTAATTGGAATGCCTATAACCGGCAGAGTAGTGCCTGCTGCTATTGCACCTGCAAGGTGTGCTGCCATACCGGCTGCAGCTATAATAGCCCCGAAACCGTTTGCTCTGGCATTTACTGCAAAGTCTCTTGCCTCAAGCGGTGTGCGGTGGGCTGAATAAACATGAATTTCAAAGGGTACGTCAAATTCCTTTAAGGTATCAACGGCCTTTTTTACTACGGGAAGATCACTGTCACTTCCCATGATGATTCCAACCTTTTTCATAGAAAAAACCTCCATAAAAGCAAAATAGGCGCACTAAATACATATAGAAATACATATCAGTACGCCCAGACGGTCGGCAGGATGCAAGCTAATATAATGCCACGTGGTGAACTCCACTTATCCGTCAGGCATTATGCGCTTTAAATTTTTATATTATAAGAATATCATACGGCACGAGCTAAAGTCAAGAAAAGGGAAAGATAAAATATTGCCGATTATGCCGAAGTTATGCGGCAGTTTTTTGTGGAAAAATTTTATTATATCATCTCGGCTATATCATATATAAGGCGCTGGCTCTTCTCCCAGCCAAGGCATGCATCGGTTATAGACTTGCCATATATGCCCTCGCCTATCTTCTGATTGCCGTCTTCTATATAGCTTTCAACCATAAAGCCTTTAACAAGCTTTGCAATATCCACATTATATCTGCAGTTATTGAGCACCTCTTTGATGATGCGAGGCTGCTGGAACGGGTCTTTGCCGGAGTTTTCGTGGTTGCAGTCTATGATAACAGCGCTGTTAAAAAGCTCAGTCCTTGCTTTATAAGCTTCTGCCAGACGAATAATATCTTCGTAATGGTAATTCGGCAGATGATGACCGATGCTATCTGTATAGCCGCGAAGAATAGAATGAGCATATGGGTTGCCCTCTGAAACGGCCTCCCAGCCGCGGTAGATGAAGGTGTGGCTTGACTGAGCCGCGTGGATGGCGTTCATCATGATGCTGTAATCACCGCTGGTGGGGTTTTTCATGCCCACGGGGATTTCAATACCGCTGGCTGTGAGACGGTGCTGCTGGTTTTCAACAGACCTGGCGCCCACTGCCACATAGCCAAGAATATCGTCGAGATATTTATAGTTTTCAGGATAGAGCATCTCATCAGCGCAGGTAAAGCCCGTCTCCTCGATAACGCGCATATGAAGCTCTCTTATAGCAACTATGCCCTTGAACATATCGGGCTTGCCTTCGGGGTCCGGCTGGTGGAGGAGACCTTTATACCCGTCGCCTGTAGTGCGGGGCTTGTTGGTATATACGCGCGGGACGATAAATATCTCGTCCTTAACTTCTTCCTGAACCTTTGCAAGACGGGTCATATAATCAAGAACGCTTGTTTCGTTGTCGGCAGAGCATGGACCGATTATCAGCAGGAGCTTATTGCTCTCGCCCGATAATATCTTTTTTATCTCGGCATCGCGCTCTAAACGGATTTTTTCGACTCGTTCGGTTACAGGATACAGCTCCTTGACTT
>R14__coassemble_1774_pt1 | contig 10140 bp, 9 predicted proteins | sample R14__metabat2_low_PE_022 | metagenome-assembled genome bin R14 | reverse complement strand
AATAAAAATTGAAGGTGAGTTTTATTTCTGTTATTAATATTCTCTCCCCACATGTTGCTGATATGATAGCTGCAGGTGAAGTGGTTGAGCGTCCCGCATCAGTTATAAAGGAACTGATGGAAAACTCTTTTGATGCCGGTGCTAAAAATATTATTGTTGAAATAAAAAACGGCGGTGCTACATATATCCGCGTTACAGACGATGGCTGTGGTATGGCTCCAGAAGATGTAGGCATTGCTTTTATCCGCCATGCGACCAGCAAGCTTCATGATGAGTCAGGTCTGGAATGCATCAGCACTATGGGGTTTCGTGGTGAAGCTCTTGCAGCAATTTCTTCTGTATCGCATATAGAGATAATTTCAAGAGAGCCAATCAGTCTCGTTGGAACGCAATTGCTTCTTGATGCCGGAGAAATTTCTGAAATGAGCTCTTTCGGCTGCCCTCCCGGTACTACAGTTATCTGCCGCAATCTTTTTTTCAATACTCCGGCTCGACTTAAATTTTTAAAATCAGACAGAAGTGAATCTTCTGCCTGTATTAATACTGCTTTGCGATGTGCCCTAGGGCATCCCGATATTTCTATCCGTTTCATAAGAGACGGGAACGAAGAATTTTTTACCCCGGGGGACGGCAAGCTTGAATCAGCTATGTATAGTCTTTTGGGGCGTGATGAATCTATATCTATGCTTCCCTGCAGCGCAAATGTAGACGGTCTTAGCTTGCATGGGTTTATTTCTTCACCGTCCGACGGGCGAGGAAACCGGGCGCATCAGTTCTTTTATATTAACGGTCGATATATTAAATCTACCCTCATTCAGAGCGCTTTGGAGCAGGCCTATAAAAACACCTTGCTTAGCAGTCGCTATCCCGCATGTATACTTTTTATTGATCTTTCTTACAGCGCTGTCGACGTAAATGTGCATCCAACCAAAACCGAGGTACGATTCAGCTCTGAAAAAGCTATTTTTGATCTCGTTTATAACTCTGTAAAACTTGCGCTTGAAAACGAAAACCGCATTTTCCCCACATCTCCGTCATACGAGGTCGCTGAGCCTTCACAATCCGATTTTTCAGCTCCCGCTGAAGTTAAACCATCAGGCACCCATATTCAGCCTATGCAATATAAGCAGGGCGGAGGACGAGTTTCAGGAGCTTCTCACGTTGTTGATTCATTTAAATCTCCTTCTATAAACTACTCATCCTTTGACTCGTCTGACTTTGGTCAAAATCAACAAATGTCTCAAAATTTCCCCGTTTCTCCCGCTTTTTTAGACTCAGGAAGCAATGTTGTTGAAAAAGATGTTCAAAATGTGGAAAACCCAGTTCCTCTTAACTACAATATTTTGGGGGAGGCATTTAAGACATACATAATTATTGAGCATAATGGAGAAATTATACTTATTGACAAACATGCTGCTCATGAGCGCATGATATTTGACCGGCTAAAACTCCAGACTCGTGAAATTGAGTCACAGTATCTTCTCTCGCCCGTAACTGTTCACGTCTCTCCGGAAGACGCAGAACTTATTGAAAAAAACGGTGAGTTGCTGAATGAACTCGGTTTTGAGATTGAACCGTTTGGAATAGATGAGTTTGTTATTCGCTCAGTTCCTGCTGATATGTTTGAATCCGATGTTGTGGCTTCTCTTGAAGAAATCTGTGAAAAACTCCGGTGCGGCAATGCTCCGGATGCAGCTTCTGTCAGAGATGATATACTCCATACAGTTGCCTGCAAAGCTGCTATTAAAGCCGGTTGGGTCACGCAGGGAGAAGAACTGAAAAAAATTGCTGATGCAGTTATTTCGGGGAAAGTAAAATATTGCCCTCACGGCAGACCTGTTTCAATTACCGTCACCAGAAATGACCTTGATAAGCTTTTTAAAAGAATATTATGAAAAACACTCTTATTGTTATTGCGGGTCCAACTGCCAGTGGAAAGACAAAGCTTTCTATTGAGGTAGCAAAGCATTTCAATGGTCAGATTGTATCTGCTGATTCTATGCAGATATATAAGGGCATGGATATTGGAACTGCTAAGGCTTCAAAAGTTGAGCAGGCAGAGGTCCCGCACCATATGATAGACATTGTTGATCCTGCTGAAAATTATTCAGCTTCAAGGTATGTTCAAGATGCTTCTACTATATGTGATAGTCTTCTTTCTAAAAATATTATTCCTATTGTTGTAGGCGGGACCGGGCTTTATATTGACTCACTTATAGCAGGCCGGAATTTCGGTGCCTATGAAGATCCTGCCGTCAGGAAGTCACTTGAAGAGCAATATAATCAGATAGGCGGAGCGAAAATGCTTAAAGAACTCGCTGTTTTTGACCCTCAGCGTGCTGAAGCTCTCCACCCCGCAGACAAAAAGCGCATTATAAGAGCATTTGAGGTTTATATGCTTAGCGGTGAAACTATTACCGCTCATGATATTCGCACCAAAACGCTTCCGCCAAAATATAATTCTCTTTTCATTATTCCCGGATACCATAATAGGGAAACACTTTATTCAGCCATTAATGACAGAGTTGATAAAATGTATCAACTTGGTCTTTTTGACGAAGTCAGGGTTCTACTTGAATCCGGAGTTCCTGAATATGCGACTTCTATGCAGGCAATAGGCTATAAAGAAGTTATTCCCGCTCTTAACGGGTATATTTCTGATAATTACGCTTTAGATATGATAAAGCAATCAAGCCGGCGCTATGCCAAACGGCAGCTTACATGGTTCAGCAAGAAAACTTCCGCTTTACGTATTTTCCATGAGGATTATTCTTCTTTTGATGAAACTATTAACACAGCACTATCTTTTCTGGAGGCTAATTTATGACGATTGCAGATAATATTGAAATAATACGAGACAACATCGCTTCTGCCGCAGCCTGCTCCGGGAGATCTCTCGACGACATTATTCTTGTAGCAGCTACAAAGATGAATGATGCTTCCAAAGTACAGGAAGCAATTTTATCCGGAATAAATTATTGCGGAGAGAATCGTGTTCAGGAAATGCTGGAAAAGAACTCTCAAGGCGCCTATTCCGGGGCACATCTTCATTTTATTGGACATCTGCAGAAGAACAAGGTGAAAAATGTTGTCGGCCTTGCTGAACTTATTCACAGTGCTGACAGCCTTGGACTTATAAAAGAGATTGGCAAGGTTGCTTCAGCGCGAAATCTTATTCAGGATATACTTCTGGAAATTAACATCGGCAATGAGGAATCCAAGTCCGGATTTGCCACTGCAGATATAAATGATTATCTTCTTGATAACATTTCTTCCATTAGCGGCATTAGAGTTCGCGGACTTATGGCTATTCCTCCTGTTTGTACAAACGGCAGTGATAATAAGCCTTTTTTCAGTGAAATGAATAAGCTTTTTATTGACATTGGCAGCAAAAAATACGATAATGTATTTATGGACTTTCTGTCTATGGGTATGAGCGGCGACTATGCAGAGGCTGTTAAATGCGGCAGCAATATGGTTCGTATCGGATCTGCAATCTTCGGGCCGAGACTCTATCCCAACAAGAACTGATTATTCTGCCTTTTGCAGTTACTTTTTTGGAGGCATAATACCATGGGGTTCATGGATGAACTAAGAAAGCTTACTCAGCCATATGGCGATGACGACGATTTTTACGATGGAGCGGATGACTCTTTTCAGCAAACGTATTCTCAGGATCAGGTAGATGCATCGCTTGCGTTTGAAGATGAATTTGCAGACACCTCTTATAGCGAACCTGAGCCAGCTCCTGCTCCTGCAAAAAAGCCAAAGACATCGGGTGGATTTTTCTCTAATCTTACCGGTGGCGGAAATAATTCGGCACAGTCTTCTCAGGCAAAAGCTTCTCAGAAGCCCCAGAAGAGTTCCAGAAAGAGCAATGCTTCTTTCCCCGGAGACACGCAGGTTGTTTTATTTAATCCAAAAACTTTTGATGATGCCGGAGAACTTGTTAACTATTTAAATCAGGGGCGCAGCCTTGTTATGGCTCTTGAGGGAGTACCTACTGATACCGCTCGCAGACTGCTTGATTTTATTTCCGGAATAGCCTATGCGCTAAATGGCAAGATTACTCCTGTTTCCGCAAAAACATATTTTGTCACTCCTGAAAATGTTGACCTTCTTGATGCTCAAGCCGGTCAGTCTGACTTTTCAGAAGATGATGATTTCTGATTGATATATAGATAAATAGCTTTGAAAGGTGGATCATTTCTATGATTACAGCGCAGGACATACGTGAAAAGACATTTGAAAAATCCAAATTCGGCGGATATGATATGGCCGAAGTTGACGAGTTTCTTGAAGAGCTTGCTGACGACATAACAAATACTCAAAAAGAGACTTCCGTTCTTAAGACTAAGATGAAAGTTCTTGTTGATAAGATAGAAGAATACCGCAGCAATGAATCTGCTCTGAATCAGGCTGTTCTATCTGCGCAGAAACTTGCTGTTCAGATTGAAGCTGAAGCTCGCAGCAAGGCGGACCAGATGATTGCAGACGCTGATGCTTTAGTAAGCGAAAAAGTCGGCAGCATTACAGAAAAAGTTGAATTTGAGCAGAAAAAACTCGAAGACGCCCAGAACGCTTCAACAAAGTTCCTCGATGGCATTCGCGCTATGTGCAATGCTCAGCTTAGAAACATTGATAATATCAGCAATGAGCTTTTTAAAGCTTCCGCCTCTCTTGAAAACAAAACTTCCAATACTCTTGAAGCAACCGCAGCTGAAGATACTTCTGCGGTTGATGATACCGTACGCAGTATTGAGGCTTCCATTTCACGAATAAAACCCGAAACTTCAATCAAAATGGATATTTCTAAAGATATGGACGCCCCTTTCACATTCAATGATTCAGACAGCACACAGCCATTCACTCTCTGAATTTTTAGGGGTACGCCAAAGCGTACCCCAACTATTTTATATATGATTTTTTAATGGAGATATAAACTATGTCACAGGATTACAATTCAACCCTTAACCTTCCAAAAACCGAATTTCCCATGCGTGCAGGTCTCCCGAAACGCGAACCAGAAATGCTTAAGCGTTGGGAAGAACTGGACGTTTATCATGAACTTCTGAAAAAGAATGAAGGACATACCAGGTTCTCTCTTCATGATGGTCCTCCGTTTTCTAATGGCGCTATCCATATGGGACACGCTCTCAACAAAACATTAAAAGACTTTATAATCCGTTCTTATGCCATGCGCGGATACTGGACACCTTATATTCCCGGATGGGATAACCATGGCATGCCAATTGAGAGTGCTATCATAAAAGAGCAGAAACTTAACCATAAAGCCATGAGTGTTGCTGACTTCCGTTCAGCCTGCGAAAACTATGCAAACCATTATATCGACGTTCAGCGTGAAGGTTTCAAACGCCTTGGCGTTATTGGTGACTGGGATCATCCGTATAAAACTATGAACAAAGGCTTTGAAGCGGATGAGATTCGCATTTTTGGCAAAATGTATAAAAACGGTCACATCTATAAGGGATTAAAGCCTGTTTACTGGTGTGCAAAAGACGAGACTGCTCTGGCTGAAGCTGAAATTGAATATCAGGACGATCCCTGCACAACTGTTTATGTTAAATTCCCGATGTATGATGACCTCGGCAAACTTTCACACATTGATCACGGCAAGCTGAATTTCGTTATCTGGACTACTACTATCTGGACCCTTCCCGGCAACCTTGCTATAGCTCTTCATCCGGACGAATCCTACGCTCTTGTTAAAGCTCCCAATGGCGAGATATATATTATGGCCGAAGCTCTCACTGACAAGGTTATGCATATTGGCGGCTTTGATTCTTACGAAATTCTTGAAACACACCCAGGATCTTTCTATGAAAATATGCTTGCAAAGCATCCTTTCCTTGATAAGACCTCTCGCCTTGTGCTTGCAGATTATGTTACTATGGATTCCGGTACCGGCTGTGTTCATACAGCTCCCGGTTTTGGTGCAGATGACTATGTTACCTGCATGCGTTATGGAATGGAAATGGTTGTTCCAGTTGACGACCAGGGTCGTCATACAGATTATGCTGGAAAATATGCCGGGCTTAAGACTGATGAGTCTAATCCTATTATTCTTCAAGATATGAAAGAAAGCGGTGTGCTTTTTGCCTCTGAGGACATTATCCACAGCTACCCGCACTGCTGGAGATGCAAGAGCCCAATCATCTTCCGTGCAACGCCTCAGTGGTTCTGCTCTGTAGACAGCTTTAAAGAAGAAGCTGTAAAAGCATGTGAAGATGTTCATTGGCTTCCTGCGTGGGGTCAGGATAGAATCGGCTCTATGGTACGCGAACGCGCAGACTGGTGTATTTCCCGCCAGCGTCGCTGGGGTCTGCCTATTCCGGTATTTTACTGCGATGATTGCCACAAGCCTATCTGCACTGACGAAACAATAGAAGCCGTCGCTTCCCTCTTTGAGGTTGAAGGCAGCAACTCCTGGTTCGATAGAGATGCAGACGCTATTCTTCCTTCTGGATTTAAGTGCCCGCATTGCGGAGGCACCCACTTCACTAAAGAGACCGACACTCTCGATGGCTGGTTTGATTCAGGTTCAACTCATTATGCCGCTATGCTCAGAGACCAGCACTTCTGGCCTGCTGATATGTATATTGAAGGCGGCGACCAGTATCGTGGCTGGTTCCAGAGTTCACTTCTTGTCGCAGTTGGCGCTTTAGGTCAGGGTGCTCCTTATAAAGAGTGCCTTACTCACGGCTGGACCGTTGATGGTGAAGGCAAGGCTATGCATAAGTCTCTTGGTAATGGTGTTGACCCTGCAGAGCTTGTAGAGGAATTTGGTGCTGATATTGTTCGTCTTTGGGCTGGCTCATCCGACTATCATGTTGATGTGCGCTGCAGCAAAGAGATATTTAAACAGCTTTCTCAGAACTACCTTAAATTCCGCAATACAGCCAGATATTGCCTTGGAAACCTTGATGGATTTGATCCCGACAATCTGGTTGCCCCTGAGGATATGCTTGAGCTTGACCGTTGGGCAATTACCAAGCTGAACGAACTTATCGTTAAAGTGGCTGAAGCATATAAAAATTATGAGTATCATGTTGTTTCACATGAAATTAATGATTTCTGTGTCGTCGAGCTTTCAAGTTTCTATCTTGATATTATAAAGGACCGCCTCTACTGCGAGGAGACTAACGGTCTAAAGCGCAGAAGTGCTCAGACTGCTCTTTACCTAATTCTTGATACTATGACTAAGATGTTTGCTCCTATACTAGCATTCACCTGTGATGAGATCTGGCAGGCTATGCCGCACAGCTCTTCCGAGGACACCAGAAATGTTGTTCTTAATACTTTCAATGACACATTTGATGAATATTCTCTTGATGCCGCTGCTCTGGCAAAGTGGGATAAGCTTATTTCTCTTCGCGATGATGTAAATGTTGTTCTTGAACAGGCTCGTGCTACTAAGTTAGTCGGCAAATCTCTTGAAGCTGCTGTTACACTTCATCCCACTGATACTGATTCCAAAGAATTGGTTAAAGATGTTGAGTCTATGAATCTTTCTGAACTTTTCATAGTCTCTAATTGTTTAATCGCGGACGATGATTCCGAAGGTGCCGTTGTTTCAAATGGTGCAAAGCATCCTGGACTCAAAATTTATGTAAGTGAAGCATCCGGAACAAAGTGCCCTCGTTGCTGGGTTCACTCTGATTCTGCAGACCCCGAAACAGGTCTTTGCCCACGCTGTGCAGCTGTAGTTGCCAAAATTGGGTAATTATTGTATAATCAATAATTGATATTTTCCGAGTTTTTATCGGGCAGACAGGAGGAGCACTATGCTATATACTATAGTCGGCATGCTCGTTATTATACTAGACCAGGCAGTTAAGTTCTGGGTCGACAAGACAATTAACTATACAAATCCTTCAATTGACTTAATTCCAGGTGTTATCAGTCTTGTCCGTGTTCAAAATGATGGCGCAGCATTCAGCTTTCTTGCCGGCGGTGGAGCTAGAATCTGGTTTATAGTTCTTACCCTTGCTTTTACATTACTTGTTATTATCGCTCTGGCTACCAATTTTATTTCCGGCAAATTCGGACGTTGGTGCATGGTTCTCGTAACGGCCGGTGGTCTTGCAAACATGATTGACAGAGTGCTTTACGGCGTTGTCATAGATATGTTTAAAATAGATCTTTTTGACTTTGCTGTGTTTAATGTTGCAGACATCTTTATTACAGTATTCTGTATAGCCTTTATTATTTACATTTTGTTTGGCGGAGAAAAGGAACCGGAGCTTAACGAAGATGAATTTGATGAGGTTGATGAAGAGTCTGAGGACCGACCCAAGCGTGAAAAAAAGAAAAAGCAGCCTAAAGCTGAGCTTTTTGAGGAAGAAGATGTTCCTGTAAAGAAAAAGAAGTCCTCAAAAAAATCTGCTGCTTATCAGCCCGATGATTATGAAGACGACGTAAAGCCAAAAAAGAAAAAACCATCTTCAGAAGAATATGATGAATATAAATTAAGAAAGAATTCCGGAGATTCATCCATTGAGGATTATCTCAGCCAGGATCGTCGTGCAGCAGAAACCCGTGAAAAAGCGGTTGCTTCAAAAGCCTCTGAGATTGACTCAGCCTATGATTCTTCTGATCCGTTTGCAGAGTGGGAGCGTGCCAATGCAAAGGTGAGAGATGAACGCAATTCATCGTCTGTGGCCAAAGCTATGAATACCACTACCGGGGCAAGACCTGTAGCAACAAAGAAAACCCGCGAGCAGGTCGTTCAGACTTCTTCTATTGAGGATACAACCGTTAAAAAAGCAAAAACTGATAAGGCTTCAAATAAAACCTCTGACTTGGATATGCTGGATCTGGATGATATTCTTAATGAATTCAAGTAACAAATAATGGATGAAGAAATTAATGTAATTTATATCAAAGCACAGGAGAGCGGAGAACGTATCGACGCTCTCCTTGCTCGTAGTATAGATGAACTATCAAGAAATAGTGCACAGAAACTTATAGAAACGGGCTCGGTCATAGTCAATAATACCACAGTTAAGAAAAACTATAGATGCTCAGGTGATGAGATTATTGAAGTTTTTTTGCCTGAATTAAGTGATTCACCCTTAATACCGCAAAATATTCCTTTGGAAATAGAATATGAGGATTCTGATTTACTCGTTGTAAATAAACCACGCGGTATGGTTGTACATCCGGCTCCGGGGCATCCCGATTCAACGCTTGTTAATGCACTATTATATCACTGCGAAGACTCTCTTTCAGGTATTGGCGGAGAAAGACGGCCCGGAATTGTGCATAGAATAGATATGGATACGTCCGGACTTCTAATCGTAGCAAAAAATGATTTCTCGCATGCAGCACTTTCAGCACAACTCGCCGATCGATCACTTTCCAGAGAATATGAGGCAATAGTTCACGGAAATTTTAAAGAACTTGAAGGAACAATAAATAAACCGATAGGACGCAATCCAAAAGACCGAAAAAAAATGGCAATTACAGATAAGAACTCAAAAAGAGCCGTTACTCATTGGTCTGTAATTGAACAATACAAGGGTTTTTCTCATATCAGATGCAGGCTTGAAACGGGAAGAACACATCAAATTAGGGTGCACATGGCAAGCATCGGTCATATACTGTTAGGAGATTATTTATATGGCGCTACTGCGCCAGAAAAAGGACTTTATGGGCAGTGTTTACACGCAAAAAAGTTAAAGTTCATTCATCCCCGCACTAATGAAAAAATAAAAATTGAAATAGAGCTGCCGGAATACTTTAAAGAAACACTTACAAAATTAGGAGAAAAAATAGGAGATAGCTTATGAAAAAAAGCAATATAACGGCTTTGATTGTTGGGATTGTACTCATAGCCGCAATAATACTAATAATTAAAATTCTAAGCGGAACCGTAAGCTTGCTCGGCGGTGCTTTAGACGCAATTTTAGGTTTTGTAATTATAGTAGGATTAGTAATAATAGTTGCGTGGATGTTTATTTACGCAAAAAAGAATAAAAAATAAAAATAAAAAATGCTCCAGGTGCAAAAGAATAACACCTGGAGCATTTAAAAATATAGCTAAAATAAAAGAGAGGAACGACAAAAGTTCCTCTCTTTTAGTGTTGGCATTGACCTATCTTCCCGGTCCGTCGCCAG
>R14__coassemble_1739_pt1 | contig 10355 bp, 8 predicted proteins | sample R14__metabat2_low_PE_022 | metagenome-assembled genome bin R14 | reverse complement strand
TCGGTAGTCTCTGCCAGGTATGTTGCTCCGGCGGCTGTGAGCTCCTGCTCGCCGCCATAGCCGTAAAGAACGCCTATAGAGTCAATGCCAACTTCATTTGCTGCAAGAATATCGTTATCCCTGTCGCCGACCATCACTATTTCTGATATATCTTCAATTCCGCACTGCTCTATGGCATAGCGTATAACATCCGCCTTGCATGTGCGCAGAGCATCATCTGCCGTTGCTGCAAAGTCAAAGTATTTTTTAAGATCAAAATGCTCCAGCACGGTCTTTGTTCCGCGCATGCCCTTTGAAGTTGCCACAACAAGCTTTTTGCCGCTTTTCTTAAGGTCTGTGAGCAGCTCCTCCACGCCCGGGTAGACGCTGTTTTCAAATACGCCGCCCTTTTCGTGGTAGTATTCTCTATATAAGCTTATTGCCTTGTCTGTATCCTCAGGGGAGTAGCCGAGCACTCTGCTAAATGAATCCTTAAGCGGAGGCCCCGCAAATTTTCTCAGCTGTTCTCTGCATTGCGCTTGTCTGCCCATTTTTTCAATTGCATAGGCAAAGCCGTTCATAATGCCTTCAGCAGAGTCAACGAGCGTTCCGTCAAGATCAAAAAATATATAAGAATAAGACTTTTTGTAATCCGCCATTTCCTGCCTCACATGTAATAATATTAATTGCTCACTTTTTTATTTTTGCTATTATGCCGCGCAGAAGCCCCGGCTTTTCTGTGCGGTCTTTTTCTGCCTTTTTTGCAGATTCATTTCCGCCTGTATAGTTTTTCGGGAAATTGCTTTTCCCTTCGCCGCCCATATATTTAAGCACGGCTATCTGCGGCTCTATGTCTGCTGTAATTTCAATGGTGTCGGTATTATAAAACTTCGCAAAATCGGGAGTCTCAAATTTATTTATAAGGTCATTAATCGTTTCAAGTCTGCGAGGACCTCTTACTCCGTCGCGATAATGCATGGGAATGAGAACCTTGGGAAACAGCTCCTCATACATCCTCTGCACGGCCTCTGAGGGAAGACCTGTGAGACTGCCGGCGGTTACCATTATTGCATCAAGATCCATAAGCTGCGATATCTGCCCGCCGTTGAGCTGCGTGCCTATATCGCTCATATGGGCAACCCTTACACCGTTTGCTTCAATAATATGCACAAGGCATTTTCCACGCATTATGCCGTTAACGCTGTCGTGGTCAACCTCAAAGCTTTTAATGGTAAACGGCGACTCATTCTCATCCCGCCCTGAAAGCTTTACCCCATCGCGGTAGTTATGCCCGTAGTTTTCATGGCTTATAAGCAGCTTGTCGGCAGTTATATCAAGCTTCGGGTAACCTTCGGTGTAGTCGCTGTTATAAGGGTCTATCACAATAGAATAGCCGTTTTCCGTAATCTTAAAGCAGGCATGCCCCAACCACTGTATTTTCATGTTATTGCTCCTCCATAATGTGCATTGCTCTCAGGCGGCGGTCTTCAATGCGCTCCTGAACCTCATAAGCATGCTTTTCAAGATAAGTGCTGCTGCTGTCGGTGAGATTCTGATTTACAAGCTCAAGAATAATATTTTGGCAGATATCCTCAATTACTTCTGCCTTAAGAGCGGTTCCTTCGTCTGTATTTTCTGATACCAGCAGAAACTCAAGAGCATCTTTAAGCCCTGAGAGTATTTCAAGCCGTCCTATTCCGCGAAGCAGCCATTTATAATAAGGTGCATGTGCGCGGTTTAGAAGGTATATCATCTCTGCGCACTCTTTAACAAATTCAGACAGCGCAAGCTGAGCAGCACCGGTCTCGCCGTGCTTTAAGCACCTTGAATAATTATATTGCCCGGACTGGGCCATCAAGATTGCCTTTGCTGCAATTTTCTTTTTGCGCACATCCTCCGGCATACCGTAAAGAAGAATTTCGCGGATAGCGGAATATTCCCCAAGATCATCTCGCCATATCTGCCCGTTGGTAGCCTCGGCCAGCGCCCATGAGGGGATTGCCAGCCAGTGCTCAAGAGATTCGGGAGCCCCGTCGGCACCCGTATAGCGCCTGAAAAAATCACAGGTGCGCATGACGCCAAGCTTTTTCTCCGCCATCAGGCTATGCTCAACCTTTTCGGTGCCGCCGGGGAAAGCCTCGGCTATTATCTCTCTATATATTCTTGCCAGGCGCGGACCTGCCTTTATATCATCTTCGTCAGTAAGCCACATGCAAAATCCGGGTTCAAAATCATGGTCACGCGAGAGCTCATCATCAAAGCCGAAGCATTCAGACCCGTGCCCCGCCAGACCGAAGGCTATTCTGCCCTCATATTCGGGAAAATCGGCATGAATCTTCACTGCACCAAAGTTTTCATATAGTTTTTTAGCCTCTTCAAGCCCCTGCATTGCTTATCTCCTTTATTTCCGCGGCAATCTCGCGCAGCTTCCTGGCATAGATGAAATATCCAAAGGTATCAAAACACGAAATGCATTTGAATATCGTGTAGGCAAGATACCCGTCATGCGGCAACTCAGAGCTGCTGAGATATCCCCAGGCTTTTTCAATGCAGTCATCTATGCGGCTGTCTTCATGAGATATCATGTCATATAAATTTGCCATGTTGCAGTATGTAACTGCCATGTCGCATTCATTGCCGGTGTTTGCAGAGAGCACCTTGAGTGCAAGCTTATAAAATCTCTCTGCAGAGTCGTAATTATTTACTTCTGCATAGGAAACAGCCATATTATTATATAGTCCTGCAAAACGATAGTCTGAAGGATCAAGATTATCTGTATATACCTCCAGTGCGTGCATAAAAAGCGTGAGCGCCTCCTGCGCTTTGCCGAAGGTGTGCATTGTTGCAGCTGTATTTAGAAGTATAGTGGCGCCTGAGACTGTCCTTCCCAGATGGTGCAGGTCTATAAGCTCAATGCACCTTGAAGCTGCATGAAAAGCGGCGTCTTCGTTTCCGGTTTTTCTGCATAGCCCGAGCATTTCGCTGAAAAAACTGAGTTCTGCGCGCCAGTCGCCTTTTGAAACAGCTTCATCTATAAGGCTGTTAAGATATTCCTCCGCTTCAGCGTTGCTTCCGGTGTGATTGAGAATATCATATTTTTCAAGAGCCTTTGGAACGTCTATAGGGTCTTTAATGGGTGAGATGTCGGGTGTGCCGGTATATCCGGAACTATCAAAGCAGCACATCGGATCATTCTGATCTATATTATCTGCAATAGCCATAATTTACTCCGCATAAGCTTTGTTGATTTTTTGCAGATATGATTATATAATAAAATAGAAATAAAGTACAGTGAAACAGAAAACCGAAAATTAAAAGCAGGTCATCTATGAACAGTTATTCAAAAGTAATTAATACAGCGGTTGAACTTATAAAAAGCGAGGGCTTCAGAGGCGCTCACAGCTTTGTGTTTTTAACAAGATATGCTTCTCTTGCAGGGGATAAGGAGCTTATGCGTCTTGTGGGCAACAGCCTAAAAGACCTTGATGATATGCTCCCTTCACCTATGCTGGCATATGCCTATGCTGAGTATTTTGAGGCAGCCGGTGAGGAATTCTGCGCTTCTGCTGCAGAATATATCCTCTCCTCATGCCATGATGAGCCTATTATGATAATGGCATATGCAAAATGCGCATCTGCCTTCATAAGAGAAGATTATCTCGTTAAGGCAATGGACATTGCTGAAAACTGCGCTGTTGACTCGCCTGATGGCTTGAGCGACATTGCTTTCATCGCCCTGGGATATCTTGAGCTATACCGTGCAACGGCCTCTGAAGACTATCTTAAAGGTGCAATAAAGTCTGCTGAGTATATAAAAAATAACTTCAGGTCGCTCTTTGACCCGAAAAATGCCTATGACCTTGAAGCTCCCAGCGGCAACAGTGCAGCAGCGCTTCTTTATGATTCTCTTGCGCGCATAACTCAGAAAAAAGAATGGATAGATGCCTCTAGCGAGCAGAATAGGTTCATATCTCTTCTTGCTGATAAATATCCTACTGCCTGCAGCTTTGGACTGTGTGCGCTGCTTGCTGATGAATATGGCTCAAATACCATCATCTGCGAGCTGCCGGGCGAAGAGTATCCAAGGGAGCTCCTGTCCCTTCTAAGCTACTATGCTCCAACTACGGAAATATCCGTAAAATGCTTTGCGCCTGTCGATAAGCCGACGTATTACCGCCTTATAAACGGCGAAAAAGAAGAGATAGCGCTTTAAACATTGCCCGCGCAGATATTCTGTGATAAAATAATTTTTCGCAAAATAAACAGATAAGAGGTGAGTGGTCTGAAAAAAATAGTATCCGTTATTCTTGCTGCAGTAATGCTTTTGTGCATCACGGCTGCAGCCTTTGCCGAAACGGAGGAAGACTACGAACCAAAACTTGATAGAGCTGCCGCTCTTGAAAAAGCTCAGGCTTTTCTTGCTGAAATACAGGGGAAAAGCAGCGACGAGATAGCCGAAGAACAGGGCGTTTCCGCCTGGGACGTTATGAGCCCATACGGCACAGAGACCCCACCCGACCCTGCTATAACCGTAACAGCCGACCAGAGCTGGGAAGATGTTGTAGACATGCTCATAGAAAAATACGACGTAGGGCCTGATAAAGAAAACTCAACCTACAGCGATTTTTCTCTCGGCTACTACAACACTCTCACAGGTGAAGAGAAATATTATAACGGCGATACTTTTCTTATCTCAGCCAGTATGATGAAAGTGCCTGAGAACATGATCTATACCGACATGATCTATAACGGCGAGATGGACTGGGACACCGAAATAAACGGCTATACCTACAGCTACCTCCAGTATAGAAGTATAGTTCATTCCGATAACGATGCCTTTATGACTCTCCTAAGCGGCATAGGCGGCTATTCCGGCTTTAAGGAAAAGCAGATTCAGTATCTTGGCGATGATCCGCGTGAGCTGTGTACCATGTATGCTGTTGATAACTACTATTCTGCTAAAGAACTTGTAAACTGCCTTAAGCTTGTATATAACGAACCTGAGCGCTTTGCCGGTATACTTGAAAATATGCTGGAGGCTGAGCCATATTCTTATTTTAAACAATATGAGCGCCGCTATCCTATTGCACAGAAATACGGCTTTCTTCCGGCAGATATGCAGTCCGGGCACACGATAATAAATTCCTGCGGTGTTGTTTTCACAGATACCCCGTTTATAATCGTTGCCTTCACAGACAGCATGTCTTCCGCCTATGACTTCATAGCGGAATATTGTACACTCATGTGCGACTACACAAACTTCCGCACGGCTGAACAGCAGACCTCTGATGCGCTTGCCGAAGAGCAGGCGGTTGAAGAGCTCGAAGAGCGCTCTGTAGAAGACCTCCTCCCAACGGCGGAGCCTGTCCCCATAGATACCGGGGAATTATCCGCATCCGAAACTCAGGAAAACAGCTCAGGCAATATTCTTAAAAAGGTGGACATTTCAAATATGTCAGTCACTTCAACAATCTTATTAATAGTCATCTTCATAGCAACGGTGATGAGCCTTGTACTCATCTTCCGCTATAATGCCTCAGGCCGCATTAACGGGTTCTGGGCTGTTGTGGCGGTGCTGTTTGCAGGTCTTTGCCTGTTTGCGTGCGTTGTTGGCTGCAATCTCGGTACATTGTATGTTAAAACCGATGTAGACCCGCAGGAGACCGTTATTAAGTTCTATCAGGCTATTCTGGATGAGGATTATGCCACTGCCTACAGCTGCCTTGGCGATTATTCAAGTCTTGGGCTTGAAAACGAGCCTGATACCGAAGAAGGAAAGCTTTTATATAATGCTCTTAAAGACAGCTACAGCTTCACTCTTCACGGGGATGCCGTTAAAGATAAACTTAATGCAACGCAGACGGTTGCTTTCCGCTATCTTAACCTTAGTACGCTTGAAGAGGCAGTGCAGAAGGAGATAGACCCGCTTCTTAAAGAGTATGTTGATTCACATACCCGCAGCGAGATATATGATGCAAACGGTGCTTACCTCCAGTCTGTAACCGATGCTGTATATCTTCAGGCACTTGAAGAGACTCTTGAATCAGCAGATAAATATTATACCTCCTCTGAATACGATGTAACTCTTACCTACTCAGACGGCAGCTATTTAATGTATACAAATTCGGATATGCTCAAGGCCTTCCTTGGCGGAGTATCCTGAAAGGAGATAACCTGTGAGCGACTACGATTTCAACAGCGAACTTGACGCTATCCTTGCCCAATTTAATTCCGACACAAATGAGCCCGCAGAAGCTCCTGCTGTGCCGGAAACCCCTTCCACTGCTGAAGACTATGTAAAGCAGCAGCACGATCAGCTTGCACGCCGTAAGGAGACTGAGCGCCGACAGAAGCAGGCCGAACTTGAAAAGCAGCAGGCTGAAGAGCAGGCACGCCAAAAAGAAGAACAAAGCCGGCAGATAGAAGAGCTAAAGCGCCTTAAGCTTGAGGAGCAGAAAAAGCAGCGCCTTGAGCAGCAGAAGCTTGAGCAGCAGCGGCGCCGTGAAGAGGCTGAAAGAGCCCGTCTTGCAGCGCTCTCTGAAGAAGACGACGAAGATGACGATGACGATGACAACGAAGACGACGTCATTGATGACGAAGAAGACTTCTACGATGATGACGATTATGATACCGCTGCCCATCCCTATCGCACCAAAAAGCCAAAGGGCTTTAAAAGATTCCTTTTAGGCTCTCTCGGTACTGTTTTTGCGGTGGTTTCACTCTTCCTGCTCGTATGGCTGGGCATAAATGTCCACCCTGATACGCAGATATCCTCTGCTGCAGGCACAAGCAGTACCAAGACCACCATCGTCACCAGGCTCGACACTTATTCCAATAACGCCAAAGTAAGCGCTCTCGGCGACCTTGCCAGCTACAAGAAAAAATATGTTATTGCCGAAGATGCACTTGTTGCCCCCACTCCTATTGCTGAATGCTATGGTGAAGTTCCGGTATCCAATGCCGCTGCTATAATGGACCTTATTCAGCAGGCAAGAGACTCAGGGCTTCTTGGTGAGGATGAGGCAGTAGTGTTTGACCCTAATGCCGATTTCTATGATGACGGGTCTAATATCAGATATTATTATGATGAAACTATCCTTGTAATTCTCTGGAAAGAACTTATAGATGGGCGCATCTGCAGCAATGTTGAAGTAAAAATTGCAGATGCATCACAGTTCAGGCGCAAGCTTGCCGACGACAGCTTCCAGACTGCTGTGCAGTATAACTGCTCTCAGCTGGCAGACTCCGCCAATGCAGTTGTTGCTATGAATGCAGACTTCTTTGCTTTCCGCGACTACGGAATATCCGTATATCAGAGGCAGGTGTATAGAGATAATCCCAACATGGTAGATACCTGCTATATAACAACAAGCGGGGATATGATTTATTCACTCAAAGGCGAGCTTTCCACAATGGAGGAAGCGCAGAACTTTGTTGATGAGAATAATGTTCTTTTCTCAATGGCTTTTGGTCCTATTCTTGTATATGACGGTGTTGTGCAGCATTGCGACACATATCCCATGGGCGAGATCGACCAGGAATACTCCCGCGCAGGCATAGGCCAGGTGGACTCTCTCCACTATCTCTATATGACTGTTAACCATGCTGTTGAAGGCGGATATCCGCGCTGCAACGTTAATGAGTTTGCAGAAATCTTCGCCTCACAGAATGTCAAGACTGCCTATAACCTCGATGGCGGTCAGACTTCCGAAATCAACATCCGCGGTGAGATGTATAACCGTGTAGACTGGGGAAATGAGCGCCCTGTCAGCGATATAATCTACTTTGCCACGGCATTGGGAGAGGAGGCAGGCTGATGAATCCTATAGCTCTATATCTTGGCAATACTGTTGTATTCTGGAACGGAATAATGGTTGCTCTTGCAGTGGCTGCAGGGTTCTTCCTTGGCTATGCTGTATATACTGCTCACAGCGGTACAGGGGCGACACTGTGGATAATGCTGCCGGTTGCACTGGCACTGTCGCTTATCTTCAGCAGACTTCTTCATTATATCTGCTATCCTTCTGCGTATGATAGCCTTTTCTCCGCGCTCACATCGCTCACCTCGGGCGGATACTGCATGCAGGGCATGATAATAGGTGTTATCCTTGCAGCAGTTATTGTTGCAAGAAGCGGACTTGCAGAGTCTGCGGGCATAATACTTGATGCTATGGCACCCGGACTTGCCCTCACATGCGGCCTTATTAAGCTCAGCGACATATTCAATAGCTCATGCCGCGGCAAAATAAGCATAACAAATAAGTCACTGCAGCATCTCCCGCTTGCTTCACCGCTTACAGATGCCGGCGGCAAGCAGGACTATCGTCTGGCAACCTTTTTCCTGGAGTTTATAGCATTTCTTGTCGTTATGGCGGTTCTGCTTGTTATTTATAATAAATACCATAGCCGCCCGATGAAAAAGCCCTGCCCGCGCACAGGTCACATCGCAAGAATATTCTTTACTCTCTTCGGCCTTATAGAGGTTATCTGCGACTCCACCAGGTATGATGCACCTCACATGAAGTTCAGCTCCGGCAATGCTATCGGCAGACTGCTGACAAAAGCCTCGGGCTTTATCGGTATGGGAATGCTCTTTGCAGCAATACTTGTGCTGTGCATGTTCGTTTATTATAGCCGTATGTCATGTGCTGCAAACGGCAGAAAAGCCAAACACATTATACTGTGGATATTATATGTCATCACGCTTCTTGGAGCGGGCGGCTCTGAATATCTCTATCAGCGCTTCGGCTGGGTATGGCTCTATGGCACAATGGGCATTTGCCTTATTATAATGGGCGCATGTGTTATCATAATGTATAATACCTGCGTCGCCCGCCCGGCAAAGAGGCAGGAATAGTCCCTGTACTAACATTGATTTCATAAATTCATGCTGCTGCATAATAACAGCGGCATGAATTTTTTTAAAAATTTTTTCTTCGGAAAAAATGAATCCGCTATTTTTGCTCGTATATAGTATATGAAAAGCAAATAAAAAACTGAATATAGGACCGATCATAAACAAGCTTGAGCCGGAGCTCTGAATTTTATCAGCAGACTGTAATTAGCCGCGGAACAAAAATTAAAGGACAGAGAGAGCCTTACAGCCGTGAGAATGTAATTTAATCAGCAGCCTGATATACTTTAGACCCTTTCCGGCGGATTTCATTTTTAAGGAGAACATTTATGGCACGTTTACCCGGAAATGCAAACATCAATGTTATGAAGGTCGGAGATGAGATCGGACTGAAGATCTATCCCGCTGTGAGCGGGGCGGAGGTATCGGTCGGCAGGATAATCTATATTGACCCGAAGAAGAAATTTTTCAGAGTTGAATATACCGTCTATCCCGAAGGCAATATCATCCGCGAAAGTTATTCAGCCTATGGTCCCCGCGCTGTTACGGAATCTTAAATAACCTTATACCCCAAAACCGCCTGCCCCGCAGGCGGCTTTTCTATTCATCAGATGAGGGTGGAGGTCGTAGGAGGTCATTTGCTAAAGTATTCCTATAATGATTTTAATTTTTTTATAAATAAAACTTTTACATTAGACTTCCGTCGACCTCCACCTTTTTAAAGGAAATCAGAATCCTCTCTTAATTTAAGTCCGCAGATGATGTTGTTTTTTTTAGTTTTCTTTCTGGTATATCCCGCTTTTTCAAGCGCTCTGTAGAAATCAGTGGTGCTGCGTGCATATTCACCGGTGCTCAAGCAATAAGCGCGGTAATCCATGTAAAGTTCGCCGGATTTTTCGCTGTATGACGGATCAACGTCGCATTTTTCCTCTATAAAGTTTCCAAGCCAGTCATTGCTTTCACGGTATGCATCAATAGCATCCGCTACTATCTTTGGTTTTGTAAAGTGAAACTCTTTCTTTATGGCTTTCTCGGAGCCTTCAATTATCCACGTTAGGATTGCGGGACCTGCGTTTTCAAAAAGATAATCCGAGTAGTTTTTTATATCTGACGCACCGGAAATTCTGGCGTTGAAGGGAATCACAATAAGGCGGCGCCAGATACCGTCGTCGTTTGCACCGATTTTCGGCAGATGGTTAGTATAGAGCACAAGAGTGTGAGAGGGAACAAAGGTGAAAGGGTCTTTATACTTTTTCTCAGCGAGTATCTCGTCGGTGGAGCATAGCTGTTTTACCATTGAAGTATTAAAGCGCATGCCCTCTTCTGTTTCTGATGATATGATGAGCCTCTTACCTTTAAGCTCCGCCAGCTCAGGCTTTACATTTCTCCTGCAGTTAACTGTAAGAGCTTCAGCTGAGAGTTTGCCGGAATAATTGCCAAGTACACGGGCAATGGTATTCCAGAAAGTAGATTTTCCATTGGCACCCCCGCCGTATGCAATTATCATGTGCTCTGCAAAAAC
>R14__coassemble_1665_pt1 | contig 10705 bp, 11 predicted proteins | sample R14__metabat2_low_PE_022 | metagenome-assembled genome bin R14 | reverse complement strand
TCTTGGCGCTGCTGAATATGCACGTCAGAAGGGCCTTGCAAAGAAGTAATTCTTTGTTTCTTAAGCTTAATAACAAAAGAGACGATACTTTATCGTCTCTTTTTCTTTATTTATTAATAAAATAAGTTTATAATATAATAAACTATAAATGTGGAGGCTGCATTATGAAACAGTATTTTGAAATAGTTGATGTTTCTGCAAGGCAGATATTAAACAGTGCCGGGAATGCTTCAGTTGAGGTTGAAATAACTCTTGATGACGAAACTGTCGGCCGCGCATCAGTGCCATGCTCAGGAAATGCGGCAATAGAAGTTGAAAATGTAAATACCGAGATAGCAGAAGTGCTTCTAGGGCTTAATGCTCTTGAGCAGTCTTTCATAGACTCTGCGCTAACAGATTTGGACGGTACCAGTGAGCTCAGCCGCCTTGGTCAGAGTGCTATTCTTGCTACGTCTCTTGCATGTGCAAAGGCTGCAGCTGCATCTTCAGGACTTAGCCTCCATAACTATATAGGCGGAATAAATGCAAAGCAGCTGCCTATACCCGTAATCGGCGGTATGGCTCCTGAAACGGCAGACAGCTTTTTCGAGGCTGTTATGAGTACGCGTGATGTATATGTGCTCAGAGCAGAGCTATCCGAGATAAAATACTGGGAATACGGCACTCTTTCTGAGATTCTTGACGCGGCGGAGTTTGCCGGCAGAGATGGTGAGCGTGTAGCGCTTGTCTGCCCTAATGAATTCACAGACGATGAAACTGCTGCAGATCTGGCTGTGGCTTTCAATGCGGAATATATCATAATGGATATATTCAATACCGGCGTTATCAACGAGCTTATCAGAATAGAAGAGGAGCTTTTTGATGTAGCGGAATATGCCGGAGTTTAAAGGAGAAACATAATGGTAAAATTAAATCCGGATGCCGAGATGGTCAGCGTCATAAAAGAAGGGCTAAAACGGACAGGCGGCTATTGCCCCTGCCGCCGCGAGCAGACCGAAGACACAAAATGTATGTGCAAGGAATTCCGTGACCAGATAGCTGATCTTGAATTTGAAGGCTTCTGCCACTGCATGCTGTATTATAAATCAAAGGAGTAATAATATATGAGCGAGATAACCTTAACACAGGAAAATTTTAAAAGTGTTGTGCTTGAATCTGAACTTCCTGTTCTTGTGGACTTCTGGGCAACATGGTGCGGACCTTGCAGAATGCTTGCCCCAACTGTTGAAGAAATTGCTGAAGAATACGCCGGCAAGGCAATAGTCGGCAAAGTTAATGTAGATGAAGAGCCTGTTCTTGCAATGCAGTATGGAATAAATGTGATACCCACTCTTATTTCATTCAAAAACGGCAAAGCAGTTGATACAAAAATCGGAGTCCAGCCAAAGGCCGCCCTGGAAGAGATGATAAAATAAACAATAACAAAATTGCCGGGGAAGATAATAAACTGCCCCGGCAGACTGCTGTTTTTAAATTATAACTTTATAATCACTTTATATTGTTTGTTATAATATAAACGTAGTTTTAGTTTCGTTTAAGTGATAAAATAACAGGAGCTTGAAGTATGGCAAGGCGTTTGACGGCAAAAGATATAAAGGAAAATATAAAAGCCAACCGCAAGGTATTTATTGTTTGGGCACTGCTGCGAGGCATAGTTATTATTTCGCTGGTGTTTTCTATCCTTCGCGGGCAGTATGAAAATGCATTTACCTGCCTTTTGGTACTCTTTCTTTTCCTGCTGCCTTCTATAATAGAAAAAAATCTTAAGATTGAATTTCCTACCGGCATTCAGATTGCTATACTTATATTTATATTTGCAGCAGAGATTCTGGGCGAACTTGCCTGCTATTATGTACGATTTAAATATTGGGATACTATACTTCATACCACATGGGGATTCCTATGCGCGGCATTCGGTTTTTCTCTTATCGACATACTCAATAAAGATAACCGTGTCCACTTTAAAGTATCGCCGGCGTATCTTGCAGTGTGCGCATTCTGCTTTTCAATGACTATAGGCGTTATATGGGAGTTTTTTGAATTTTCAATAGATAATCTCTTCCTTAAAGACATGCAGAAAGACACCATCATCACCACTATCTCCAGCGTTTATCTTGATGAAACTATGAGCAACATTCCAATTGTTGTTCCAAATATCACAGAAACCGTTATTAACGGAGATACTGTGATAAACGGATATCTTGATATTGGTCTTTACGATACTATGGAAGACCTGTTTGTTAATTTTATCGGGGCGCTTACTTTTTCCGTGATAGGTTATTTCAGCGCTAAGCGCGGCAGAAACAGTCTCCTCTTATCGAGCCTTGTGCCGCGTATGAAAGAAGACAGCCCTGAATCTGAAACTGAAGAATTTAAAAATTCTTCACCTGACATTAATGAATAAAGACAACTCTAAAAAATTAAAAATTATACAGTATGTCTTCCTTGCGTTTTCGTGGGGGTCAATACTGATAATGTTTTTAAAGCTCCACGGACACTTTACTTTAGACAATCTCCTGGCACTGAGCCCAATCAATAAGCTTGGGGCACTCGCATTTCTCGTCTGGCTCTTCCTCGTTAAGGGCGGCGACTTTACGCTGTATATTGCTCTTCTATATGCCGCAGCCGGGCTTTTATTCCCTATGCCGATTGCGCTTTTAGTAAGCTTTTGCGGAACTCTCATCACACTTACGTCAGGGTATCTTATAGGTCGCCTTTCCGGGCGAGATATAGCGCTTTCGCTTATAAGCCGTTACCCGAAGCTTGAAAAAGTACTTGAACTCAAGCAGGGGACTGATTTTACGGTCATTCTGCTTATGCGACTTGTTGGTATACCGATGACAGTTGTGAGCATATATGCAGGTGCCGCGGAGATAAAATATACTAATTTTGTTGCAGCTTCAATATTAGGATTGCTTATTGATATAGTTGCATTCACCACTCTAGGCACCGGTGTTAAAGACCCGGGGTCACGATATTATTTCATTTTCCTTGGATTAAAGGTGTGCATGGTAATAGCAGCTTTCATAGTTTCCGCAAGACTTCTGAAAAAACACAGCAATTCATCGAACTAAAAAGACGCCCGAGGGCGTCTTTTTTGCTTTTATTATATCTTTTTGCCGGCAAGAAAGCATTTATGCATTTCTTTTATCTGCTCACCGGCTTTTTCACCTTTACCCGCACGTATCAGGTCTAGCTGCTCCTGCTCAAGCTCCACTACACGTTTCTTAGACCAGAATTCAACGCAGCGTTCCCAGATTATAGCTGAAAAATCCGAGAAAGCCCTCATCATTATCGGGTACATAAGATTTCCGCTTTTTTCTACTATCAATAAATGAAACTCTCTTATAAGCTCGGCGTGGACTTTTGACCCCACATCATCAGGCGAGGCGGCGAGCTTGTCTATTGCCGACTGAAGTTGGGCATAGTCTTCTTCATTGCAGCGCTGTGAACAAAGCTGCATGGCATCGGACTCAATAACGTTGCGCATCTGGATGAGAGAATTTTTAAGTTCTGCATCAACATTAACACCCTGAAGCTTTAATACTGCGTTTAGAGTTTCAAAGTTTCCGCAGCACAGCCAGTCGTTAACATATGTGCCATGCCGAGGAACACAGCGCAGAAACTTAAGCTGCTCCAGTTCTTTAAGCGCAAAGTGCACAACTGACTTTGTTACACCAAGTTCCTCGGCCAGTTCACGCTCTGTGGGCAGCTTTACCCCGGCGGCCAGTTCGCCGGATATTATTTTCTTTTCCAGCTGCTGTATGATCAGTTCTTTTTCAGTTGGGATTATCACTTTATCAAATGCCATAATCGATATCCTTTCAGTAACAGCTTAATGATAAAACATATTAAGTTAATTGTCAATTAAACTTTCGCTGTGATTAACCACAAAAAGCTTGACAATATAACTACAAGAGATTAATATTAATTCATGGTTAACCACAAAGGAGGCGAGGACACGTGGTTATGCTCGCAATGGATTTTTATATACCTCCGTTTGAAAGAAAAATGTTTCTTGGCTCTGACGGTAAAACTGATATTGCGAAAGTTGAAGCGTCATATGAAAAGTCGGCTCTTGATGAGCTTAGAGATTATCCTGGGCTTATATGGAAGATATGGGCAATTGAAGATAACTGCAGGCACGGCTCAGGCTATTATCTTTTTGCAGACGAGCACGCTGCAGCTGTGAGAAAAAAGTTTGCGGAAAAGTTCTACTTCCGCAAGGGAATGTTTTTTGTGAAATGCACTATACGCACTGTTCTTGAGAATTGTTCCGAATATACTAAAGCACCTGTAGGAATTCAGGCTAACCCTCCAATGACTGCAGATGAAGAAAAAAATATAATGCATCCCAAACTGGAAACACCATTAAAAATGTTAAAGCATAAAAAAGCGTTAATAGAAAAATATGAGAAAGGCAAAGAAATAATATGAAGGACCTTAAGCACCTTATCTATTTTGAAAGCCTTCTGGAGCAGGCTAACAACGAACTTGTCCGGAAAGCTAAATCCGAAGGGAAGCTTGCCCTTGGATACTCCTGCTATTATATTCCTGAAGTACTCACTGACCTTCCCGGATGCTTTGGCAGCAGACTTAGAGCACCGGCAACAGAGTCTCTTGATGTCTCTACCTACTATATGACAAACAAAATCTGCTCCTACACACGCAGCATTCTTGAGTATGCAATAACAGGCGGCTACAACTATCTTGATGCACTGCTTTCAGCTGAGACCTGCCAGATGATGCACCGTGGTCATGAGCATTTTGAGATACTAAACCTTGTAAAAGATAATCCTGATTTTTTCCTCACGATGATGGACGTGCCGTTTAATGACAGCGATGTTGCGCTTGACCATTATGAAGAGCAGCTTAAAACTATCATCCTTCAGCCAATGCATGACCGTCTCGGGATTGATATAAGCGAGGAGGCAATTCTTGCATCTATAGAAGAGCATAATCATTTGTGCCGTCTTATCACAGAAATAGGCGATATGCGCAAGGCGGACAATCCTGTTATAACATCTTATGAGTTTCATGTTATAAACCTTGTTACCCAGGTCTGTCCGAAATATCTTATTATTCCATACATTGAAGAAACTCTTGAAGAACTGAAATCGCGGCAGCCGGACCCTGAGAAGACCTATAGGGCGAGAGTGGTTCTTGCAGGATCTGAATTTGATAATCCTGAGTTCACAAAGGTTTTTGAAAGCTGCGGGGCGTATGTCTGCGCAGACCGTTATTGCTATGGTTCTAAGCCCGGAAGAGAAGTGATAGAGCTGCAGGAAGGAGAATCGGCTCTTAGAGCGGTTGCTCGTCACTATCTGCGCACAAGCCAGTGTCCGCGATTTATGCCGAAGAAGAATGCTGATGCCCGCAAAAAATATGTTGAGGACCTTGCAAAAGAATTCAATGCTGACGGTGTTGTTTATGAATCAATGAAGTTCTGTGAGTTCTGGGGATATGAACGCGTTATCGGCACATATGTGATGGCAAACGAAGCTAAAATTCCTGTGATGGGAATTGAGAGAGAATATGCGGTTTCCTCTGTAGGCCAGCTGCGCACAAGGATTCAGGCCTTTGTGGAAAGCATAGAGATAAAAAAACTCAGCGGAGGTGAAAACTGATGGCAGAGAAAAAAGCTAAAGGCGACGGCAATAGATTCTACAAAGATACTAATATTGCAAAATACCGCAAATGGCGCGGGGTTAAAGATTCATGGGTCGATTTCAGCTACTGGCTTAAAACTCTTGGCGCAATGGGCGCAATGGTTATGAAGTCACCTGTGCGCATAATGAAAGGCATGTTCACATACCGCTGGTTTGGTTCATATACTGCCGGAATTGCCATGTTTGATCGCTTAACAGACGGTCTTGAAGGAGACGCTCTCAAGGTTGCGCATATGTATCTTAATGAAATACTCAAAGGTACAACTGATAAGCTAGCTATCATGATGAAAGCGGACCGCCGATTTGGAGATAATAAAAACGCTGAAAAAATAGTCCTTTTTGAACAGGTAATGCCGCCTGAGCTGATGCACGGATTTCCTAATCTTAAAAGTGTTCCTATGGAGATATTCCAGGGACTTCTTGGATCTTACATGGACCAGAACCTCTGCCCGCATTATGATGATATAACTGAAGCTGCGGGTCTCCCTGCTGACAGCTGCCGTATAAGCTGCAATATGCTCGGAGTTGCAATGTGTGATGACTTTCCGCAGATTGGTGCCTGCCTCATCTCCAATAACGCGCCATGTGATTCTTCGGCAATGACAAGCCAGCTTGTTGAGCGTACTTTAGGCATTCCTGTTATCACATCCGATATAGTAATGCGCTGGGAAGACAGAAACACAGACAAATACAGCCTTTCACAGATTAAAAAAGCTATAGCCTTCATTGAAGAGACGACCGGTGAGAAATTTGATGAGAAGGCCTTCCTTGAGGGTATTAAAAAGCACAATCTCGAGGTTGAACAGGAAATGCAGAAGTGGGACTATATGAAGACCCCGTATACAGCTGTTTCCGGTCCTGCCGGCTATCTGTTCCATGCATTTTATTACTCATTCTCCGGCGGTACGCTCCCTAATTTTGCTGCAACAGATAAAAAAGTTCTTGAGATATGCGAAAAAGCATACAATGAAAAGAAAAACTGCTATCCTAAAGCCCGTCACCGTGCTATCTCCTGGGGAGGTCCTCCGGGATATTATGTTCATTTCGGTCAGTGGCTTTATAACTGCTGGGGTGTAACAATGCTCTGCGCAATGGATAACTTCTCCGGCAATGTCATTATCCCAACTGATAATCTTGATGATGCACTCATAGGCGTTGCCCGCAACAATGAAGCAGGCGTTATGCGCCGCCATCTTACCGGCGGATACAAGCACCTTCTTGAATTCTGGGAGGAAGCAGAGCGCTTTAACTGCGACATTATAATCATGAATGATGATATAACCTGCAAAGGTGCCCTGGGTCTTACAGGCGTTATTATGGATCAGGCGCAGACAAAGCCGCAGCATCTCGTTTTTGTAAGCAATGATATGCTCAACCACGTTACTATTCCGCGCCAGAATCTTAGAGACCAGATCAATGATTTTATGACTAACGTAATGCAGGAAACACCGCTTGATGAGTCATTAATGGTAATTGATGACTACTACGGCTGGTGATATTATGCAGGATAATTTAACGAAAGGGAGTGCACATATGGCCTGGTACTGGATCGTTCTTATTGTTCTTGCTGCACTTTTTGTACTGCTGCAGCTAGTATACTGGCTTAACCTGGATAATAAACTTATCTATTATGTAGTTCGTCCGATGCTGAACAAAGCATACGACAAAAATGCCAGAAAGAAGAGCCTTTAAACTTAATATATAACTAAAAAAGACGCCCGAAGGCGTCTTTTTTGGTTTATCGCTATTATTTGCTGCTGAGCTTCTTTTTGAGAATCTTAATTTCACGCTTTGCTGCGTAAGGCAGAATGTATTTAAGTTTATCTTCTGCTGTGCACATATTAGAAGCATCAGGATGATCTCTTGTGAGGTGAATAGCGTCAAACTCGCAGCGAGTAGTGCATACGCCGCAGCCGAGACACTTGTTCTCATCAACTTCTGTTGCACCGCAGCCAAGGCAGCGGGAAGCTTCTTTTTTAATCTGCTCCTCAGTGAGTGTGAGTATATCATTATTGAAGGTCTTTGCACGAGACGCATCTCTGCCGGGAATCTGGCGGGCAGGTCTATCGTAACTCTCGGCAGGAAGAGCAATGTCATCTTTATTGAGCTCGATGAACTGCCTGCGGTTTCTTGCAAGAGTTAGACTCTGCCCAGGATGTACAAAGCGGTGCATGGATTCTGCTGCTTCATGACCTGCTGCAATTGCATCAATTGCAAACTTAGGACCTGTAACAACGTCGCCACCGGCGAATATATCGCTCTGGGCTGTCTGCTTGGTGAGATCATCGGCAATAACAGTGCCGTTTTTATTAAACTGCATTGCTTCAGGAGCAATACCGCCGAGATCAACCTTCTGCCCGATAGCACCGATAACGGAATCAACTGCAATCTCTTTGAATTCGCCGGTACCTACAGGCTTTCTGCGGCCTTTTTCATCAGGCTCGCCAAGAGTCATTATTTCGCATTTTATTGCGCTTACTCTGCCGTCTGTTCCAATAATCTCTGAAGGTGCGCAAAGGAACATAAACTGCACGCCTTCTGCTTTTGCTTCAGCAAGCTCTGCCTTATCAGCAGGCATCTCTTCTTCACTGCGGCGGTAGATAACATATGTATTCTCTGCACCAAGACGAACTGCTGTACGGCAAACGTCCATAGCTACATTGCCGCCGCCGATAACTGCAACATTCTTGCCTATCTGAGGAGCATTTATATAATTTACCTGCTTCATGAAGTCAACACCGCCGTATACACCTTCAAGTGTATCACCCGGGACACCGATAGAAGAGGACTTCTGTGCACCGATTCCAAGGAAGATAGCCTTGTAGCCTTCAGCACGGATATCGTCAAGACTCATGTCTTTGCCAATTTCAACGCCGCAGCGGAACTCAACACCCATCTGACGGAGAACGTCTATTTCAGCATTAACAACGTCTTTTTCAAGCCTGAAATTAGGAATGCCAAGCATAAGCATGCCGCCGGGGACAGATTCTTTTTCAAAGACTGTTACAGGGTAGCCCATATTTGCAAGGTAGAATGCACAGCTCATACCTGCAGGACCCGCACCGATAACTGCCATTTTTTCATCATAGCTCTTGCCTATCTTCTTTGAACGGATGGGCGGGATATATCTGCTCTCAGCATGGAGCTCTTTTTCCGCGATAAAGCGCTTGATATCATCAATGGCAACAGGGGAGTCTACAGTGCCTCTGGTACATGCTGCTTCACAGCGGCGGTTGCATATGCTTCCGCAGACTGCCGGGAACGGGTTATCAAGCTTTATGAGTTTGAGTGCATCAAGATATCTGCCCTCACCGGCCATCTTGATATAACCTTGAACAGCAATGTGAGCAGGGCAAGCTGTTTTGCACGGAGCTGTGCCGGTATCATAGCAGTTGATGCGGTTATTGTTTTTATAGTCCTCATCCCATTTATCAGGGCCCCATTTGTTGTCATCCGGGAGTTCATGCTTTGGATATTTAACAGGACCGTTCTTTGTGCACAGCTTCTGTCCAAGCTTTGCAGCACCTGCAGGGCAGACTTCTACGCACTTGCCGCAGGCAACGCACTTTTCCTTATCAACATGTGCTCTGTAGGCACTTGCTGAGAGGTTTGGAGTGTTAAAGAGCTGTGATGTACGAAGAGCGTAGCATACACCGACTGCACAGTTGCAGATAGCGAAGATCTTGTCTTCACCGTCTATATTTGTTATCTGGTGAACATAGCCTTCTTCTTCAGCACGCTTTAGAATTTCAATTACCTGCTCACGGCTTATATTGCTCCAACCGTCTTTTTTGGTCTCGTCGCAGTATCTTGCACAGTCGCCTACTGCAATGCACCATGTATCTGCAATATCGCCTGAGCCTCTGCCCTGAGCAGTCTCACTGCGGCGGCATGAGCAGTAGCCGGCGGTGAAGTAGTCATACTTTTCAAGCCAGTGTGAAAGATATTCAACACTTACCTTCTTAGACTGATATGGGATAGCCTTTTCAACAGGTACAACATGCATGCCGATGCCGGAACCTCCGGGAGGTACGATGTCTGTAATTGCTTCAAGCGGCAGGCGGGACATTCTCTCAAAGAAAGTAGATACTTCAGGGTGAGCATCCATAACTTCCTGACGCATATTAAAAAATTCTGCAGCACCGGGAACATACAGCGGCAGCACATACTGCTTTTCATGCTGCGGATTTTCCCAGTTCCATTCAATAATGCCGGTTTCGCCCATTTCCTGCAGCTTAGCTTCAAGACGGTCCTTATCCCAGCCTGTCAGCTTAACCATCTGGCTGATAGTCTGAGGTTTTCTCTTTGGCATAGCAAGAGCTATCTCAACCATTTCGTCATCAAGAACACCTTCAAGACCCCAGAATTCGGGCTGATCTTCCGTGAGCTTCTTTAAGCCGAGCATATAAGGGACACGGTCTGTCATCTTAACGCCAAGCTTTAAAAGTTTTTCTTTATCTTTTACCATTTTATTCTCCTGAAAAATTGATAAGCATTAATCCTATTGCTAAAAAATAATATTATCATATTTAAAGACGTTAGTCACGCCTAAAATGTATTAATAAAGCGGAGAGAAAATAAAATTTTCAAATTTGTCCGTCAAAAGTCCGTCAAAATCTGAATCAATTGTCCTTATCTGACTGTTTAATGAAATAAAATTCGTTCTATCATATGCGAAGCATATCTCATTTGCCCGTTAGGCAAATTTCATTGAAAAAAGCACTTCTTAAGAAGTGCTTTTTTTATGGTGGAGACTAGCGGACTCGAACCGTTGACCTTCCGCGTGTGAGGCGGACGCTCTAACCAGCTGAGCTAAGCCTCCGAACGTTTAAATGATAGCATATTCGTATGTTCTTTTCAAGGAAAAATGATTTGGCTTTAAAAAATTAAATTTACTGTTGACAAGCACACAATTCTTTGCTAAAATCCTAATGCTGTTTGAGACAGCGCATATATGGCGGCATAGCTCAGCTGGCTAGAGCACACGGTTCATACCCGTGGTGTCCCCGGTTCAAATCCAGGTGCCGCTACCATAT
>R14__coassemble_1554_pt1 | contig 11305 bp, 9 predicted proteins | sample R14__metabat2_low_PE_022 | metagenome-assembled genome bin R14 | reverse complement strand
CAGCGGGAGAAAACTAAGGCGACCCCAGCCGCGCAAGGCATGGAGCATGGAGCATGAAGCCTGCAGCCGAGTTGTCCATTATCCATTGTTCTTCTTTGCAACATTTTTCGCGCGCGTGCGTACTTAATAACAAAGCCAATAAAATTAATCATAAAGGAGAAAATTATCATGGCAGATGAACTCAAAAATCAGGAAGTGCTCGAAGATAGCGAAGCCCTCTCCAAGGAAGAAACCGAAAGCGTCAGCGGCGGTGTAGACCTTGCGCCTCCTTTTGGCAGCTCCGGAGCAGGCGTAGGATTCTGGCCGCCTGATGCAAAGCCGGAAATTATGCCCCCTCTCCCTCAGCGTCCAAATGCACCGGGCAAACCTCAGGACGGTGTTGGAATGGTCCCCTGGTGGCACGATGACTGAACCCTTAGCGTTGTAAATTAAGTTCAAAATAATAAGGCATCGGTGCGTTAATTGCCCGGTGCCTTATTTATTATACCTGATCCACGCTCCCTCCGACTCGCTAAGAGCCCGCTCACCGAACGTCATCTCGGTGACGCGAGTTAAGGCGTGCGCGGGTTGCGGCTATGTATGGACCCATCGGCACACCAAAGCCGATGCACGAGTTAAGGTGTGCGAGCCTCATGCGGGCGCTCATGCTTCCTGCTTACTGCTGCCTCGTACGGCCCTGAGGTCTTTATTGCAGCTTGTAATTACACTATTAACGTAAGGTATTTTGCAGTATCAACGCTGATATTATTATGCGAAGAGATATAGTCCATTATAAGCTCGGCGATCTCGGTGGGTTCTTCTTTTATTCTTTTGCATGATTTTATAAAATCATAACCGCCGGTGCCGGAAGCAAGGTAATTATTCATGCAGACGGTGTATTTCTTGTCTTTTGCAAGCTCTTCGCCGTTATATTTTATAGACACGACTCTCTCCCCCATCGGCCGCCTTATATCCATAACAACCTCTATCCCGGAGAGATACTGATAGTTATAATGCTCTACTTTCGGCTTGAGGAAGCTCTCGCTTATTTCAAGTCTATCTCCGTCGAGTGAAAAGTATTCTGCGCTGCGCTCAAGGACTTTTTTTATGGTCTCCGCCGTCATCTCAAGAGTGATGAGAGTGTTTGGATAGATATAGGTTGCAACTATATCGCGGATGGTGACATTCTTATTAAAGCCCTTCACATCATTGGCAAGACTTGTTATTGATATCTGCGCACCGGAGGCCTCGAGCTGGACCTGGTTGAAAAAGTTTGCAATAAGGCTGCCGTTGGCTGCCATATCAAGATGGTCACCCGGAAGGAGCTCATGATCAAGGTGCCCTACAGGGCTATCCATCCACAAAGCTGCTTTTTTCTCATAAGGCTCAAGAAGTGTCAATGCCTCAGGGCAGCTCTGCTTCCCTGCTTCAACAAGCTTCAGCTCGGCATTAACTTCGCCATCCGATACGCTTATCTCCCCGGCTATATAATTTTTTGCCTTGTCGGAGGTCTGGCAGATGAAGGTATTATAGAGTCTTTTGCCGCTCATGGCAATGTGCTGATGCCCTGTGAGAAGCACATCGAAGCTGAGCTCTTTGCATATCTTGTAGGCCTGGTTTTCGCGTGTCTCCGAAAGGCGCCTGCCTGTGGCGATATCGCATTCAAAGCCGCCGTGATAGATGCAGATGGTGATATCCGCACCGGCTTCTTTAAGCTCTGCAAGAGCTTTTTCTGCCGTCGGGAAAGGGTCTGTGATGTTAATGCCGACAAGGTTTTCGCTCTTTTCCCAGATATTTATAAAGTCCGTTGTTATGCCGGTAATACCGACCTTAAGACCGTTTTTCATGGTAACGAGCGCACTCTTTTTTACCCCCTCAAGCCCTTCAACATTAGCGCACAGGCACTGCGCATTCACTCCGTTAATATGCCGCTGCAGATTTTCCGCACCGTAATTGAAGTCGTGATTGCCGAGAGTATAAAAATGATAGCCTGCTATGTTCATTACCTTTGCAGGGATATTGTCTGCCGCCAGGCCTGATTTTTGAAGAAAATATGTGAAAGGACTGCCCTGGAGAGTATCACCGCCATCTATGATGAGGGTATTGCCGTCGTCAATAAAAGCAGACATGCAGTTTGCCAGTCCCGTGTCGGCGGGCAGACCTGTGGCATAGTCTATAGGAGAAAAATATCCGTGCACATCGCTTGTAAAAAATAATTTTAATGTTTTTTCCATAATAGCTCTCTGATTTTTGTTTAAAATTCTCCGCCCCTATATAGAGCGGAGAATTTTATATTTAAATTATTTGCCCTGGGCAAGTTTTTTACGCACTCTTGTTGAGATATACTCAATGATGAGAACAAGGACCATAAGTCCCCAAACAAAGGAGCCAACCATAGCCCAGCGACGGCTATTGAGGCACTGAACAAGTGAAGCGCCGATACCACCTGCACCAACAATACCAAGAGTTGTAGCATCTTTAAGGTTTATATCAAAACGATAGATGGTAGTGGAGATAAAGCTTGCTGTGAGCTGAGGGATTACGCCATAGCGAATCTTCTGAAAAGCCGTACAGCCCATTGCATCAAGGCTCTCGAGAATGCGGGTATCAAGATCTTCAATGGCAGTTATATACATTTTGGATATCATACCGATTGAACAGACCGACTGTGTGATAACACCGCAGGGAGCGCCCGGACCTGTTACGCGGATCCACATCAGAGCCCAGACAAGGCTTGGAATAGTGCGGATGAGCAGGATAACAAGGCGGAAAAGATATGCTATAGGCTTGGGAAGAATGTTGGTAGAAGCAAGAAAAGCAAAAGGAATTGCAAGAATTGCACCAAACAAAGTGCCCAGCACGGCAATTGCAAGAGTCTGAAGGAGAAGATAAGGAACATCTGTGTCGCCTGTGCCAAAGAGCAGAGATGTATCAGGGTGGAATATGCCGTATACAACGCCTTTAGCTACCTCGGAGCCTGTGACTGTGAGACCTGTGAACTTAATATCTGAGCCTGACCAGCCGACCATAACCGCAACTATAAGGACTATTATAAAATATATCCACCATTTGCGAGGACGGTTGGCATACATTTCGGCAGCAGTAAGTTTTTCATCTATTTTATTCTCTATCTGAGAAACTTTTTCTTTAGACATAGCAGTTCTCCCCCTTTCAGCTCAGCTTCTTGCGAAGGTATTCGCTGAAGAACTCGATTGCAGATACAACAACAAAGAGAGTGAGAAGGACCATGCCAAGGCTATTATAATCACGCCATCCAATGCGCTCATTGATTGTAATTCCAAGACCGCCTGCGCCTACGTAGCCGAGGATAGCCGATGCGCGGATGTTCATCTCGAAGCAGTAAAGGCAGTGGCTTAAATAGACAGGGAGAATCTGAGGAATGCATGCAGACCAGAACGCCTGGAATTTGTCAGCACCGAGTGCCTCCATAGCCTCAAAGGGACCCATGTCGATAGTCTCTATGCTCTCATAGAGCATTTTTGATACTATGCCGAAAGTGAAAATTGCTATAGCTACAGTACCAGAGAATGTGCCGAGGGAGAAGATAAGAGCACATACAAGGGCTATAACGAGAGTCGGCAGAGTGCGGACAAGAGCGAGGATAAAGCGAAAGAAGCTCACAATGACCATGTTGTGGTTAATATTGCTTGAGCCTAGGATTGCAACCGGCAGCGCAATAACGCAGCCTATAACCGTGCCCATGATAGACATTTTGATTGTATCGAGCAGCGGCGAGATTACCTTCGGGAAGAAATCCCAGTTTGGCTGGAATATCTGCTTCATGAGGTCCATGAGCTTATTGAACTTTGAAAATATAACCGAGATATCAAAGCCCGTCATTTTTATAGCCCAGATGATTGCCAGCAGGAGAAGCGCAAGAATAAGCGGCGTTCTGCTGCGCTGACGCTTAACGACGTGACCGTTGGCAAGAGTGATTATCTGGGGCTTGAAGATCTTATCAAACCAGGTCTCTTTGAACTGGGAAGAAGTTTCATTATCCATAGATCATTCCTCATCGTCGCTCAGCTTAGGAGCCTTCTTGCCGTTATATACATAATCTATCTGTTCCTGGGTAATGGTATTTGCAGGACCGTCGAAAACTATCTCGCCGGCACGCACACCGATAACTCTGTCGCAGTAGTTAAGAGCAAGGTCAATATGGTGGATATTGAGCAATATGGTAATGTTATATTCTTTATTGATGCGGACAAAGTCCTCCATAACCTGTCTTGCAGTGATAGGGTCAAGTGAGGCAACCGGCTCGTCGGCAAGGATTATCTTCGGGTTCTGGTTTAAGGTTCTTGCCAGAGCAACACGCTGCTGCTGACCGCCGGAGAGGTTATCGCAGCGTGTATAGGCTTTATCGAGTATGCCTACTTTATCCAGGCTTTCAAGAGCACGCATCTTCTGTTCTTTACTGAAAATACCAAACAGGACCTTAAAGAAATTCATATCGGGAACATCGGCAGTTAAGACATTTTTAATAGCCGTGCTGCGCGATACAAGGTTAAAGCTCTGGAATATCATGCCTACATTTCTGCGGTAACGACGGAGCTCCTTACCTTTGAGAGTGTTGACATCAACACCGTCTACTGTGAGAGTGCCTTTTGTTACATCATGCATACGGTTGATGCAGCGCAAAATCGTGCTTTTCCCGGCCCCGCTGAGGCCTATAATTGCAACAAACTCGCCCTGTTCAATCTGGAGATTGATATCTTTAAGTGCGGTGAAACCATTTGGATATGTTTTATAAACATTTTTAAACTCTATCATAGCTTTACCCTTCTGTTTGTATTTATAAGCTTATTTTAATACGTATTGACTGTAATTACAAATTATTTATCGCATCTTTATAAAAAAGCACTCCACAGATGTGGAGCGCTTTTTTTAATTGGAAACAGATTAATTAAGCAACTGCAGAAAGAGCTGCACGAGCACCGTCGTAGTCAGCGTCTGTTGCCTTGGCATAGCCGGTGTGGCTGTAAACGTTGAATATCTCAGCGCCTTCGTCGGTGTTGATGATGTCGATGAAGCACTGCTGGAGAGCTTCTACGAGTTCAGGAGTGTAGTACTGGCTTTCCTTGGAGATAGCAACTGTATCGTTGTAGATTCCTTCGGTTACGCCGATAACATTGAGCTCGTTCCAGATAGACTCTGTGCGGCCCATGCCCTGCTTGCCTGTTTCATCCTGCTGGTCTGTTGGGAGAACCCAGGATGCTTCATAGTCGTTACGACCATCTGCATAGCAGACAATGATGTCTACCTGCTCAGCTGCTGCATAGGAGAATGCTGTGCCGTAGCCGGAGTCAAGAGGAATAACGTTGGAGAGGTCGGAGATCTTTTTGCCGTCATAGTTTTCCATGAGCCACATTGTAGGATAGATATAACCTGCAGAAGAGGATGTCTTCTGAACTGCCCATGTAGCTGCGTCGAGATCTTCCCAGGTGAGAGCTTCGCCTGCATTTACCTTAGCTGCGAGTTCCTGGCCGTATGCGGAAGGAGTTGCATAGATAAGGGAGCGGTAGTATGTTACCTGAGGACCATTTTTCTGGGTTGCATTTGCTTCGCCGTTCCATGTGGAAGGATCTGTGCTGTCGTTTGAAAGACCGTTGCGAGTTGCGGTGAGGATAACGTCAACATCGTCGGAGTAGAGAGCATAGGTTCCGCCCGGGAGCCAGCCTATATCAATTGTGCCTGCGGACATTGCTTCGCCTGTTGCATCATAGGAAGTACCTACGGTGATGTCAACTTCGTCAATGTCGTAGCCGAGAGTTGCCATTTCAGCCTTAACGAGCTCAGGAAGGTTTGCTGTGCCTGCAATGATAACGTCAGCATCCTTGGAAGGAACGAACTCAAGAGTGAGCTTGTCGAAATGCTGGTTGCCGGATGCTTCTTCAGCAGGAGCTTCTGTTGCTGCAGGCTCTGTTGTGGCAGCGGTGGAACCGCAAGCTACAAGACCGAGTGCCATAACTGCTACTAAAAGTAATGTGATGATGCGAGAATACTTTTTCATTTCAGTCTCCTAAATATATATTTGCAGTCTTATTGACTACGCTAGGTAGTATAAATAGTCTTGCAATAAAAGTCAAATGCCATAATTCACAAAAAATAAGCGATAAACATGGTATTTTTATTAGAATTTTTTATCAGTTCAATTTTTTGAATTTATTTTCTTCTGTCTGATAAGGCTTATAAGGCACAGTGCCGTGCCGACAATTGAAACAGCAACTGCTGTCTCAAGAGTTGCTTTGACCGAGAGAATGTCATAAAGCTTTCCAAAAATTATTGATGAGAGCACTGTGCCTATGGTCGTCATGCCGTAGGCAAGGCTCTGAGCAAATGCAGAATACTCATAAGGTATATTTTCGCTCACGTAGTCAACTATGGCAGGAGCATAAATTGCAAAGGCAAGAATCTGAAGAGAATAGGCAAGATAAAGCGTAGTCATCGACCCTGCGATGCATACCGCAAAGACTTTAAGAGTAAAAAATATCGAGGCCGCAATAAGAATAGCGCGGCTGCTGAATTTTTCTCTGAATTTATTATATAAAATCATCGGTATTATCTCAAGAGCACCATTAAAGCCCAGAATATAGCCCATATCGGCAGAGTCTCCGCCGAGATTTCTTACCACATTGATGGCAAAGTTATTATAGGCATTATACGCCGTAAAGATAACCAGAAGGCCGAGAAGCAGCAGACAGAAGTTAGTGTAGTTTTTAATAAAATCTATAATTCCCCCGCGGCTTTCGGCATTTTCAGAGGTGCAATCGGAATTATCAAGGTCTTTGGTCAGGGCTGCATTAATAAGAGCCTGGATAATTATTATTGCAGCACTTATAAACGGAAGGATAAAAACAGAAGTTTTTATAATAAGTCTGCCTAATATAATAGAAATCACAACATAAAATCCGGATCCTGCAGCTCTGGCTGTGCCGAAATCTACGTTTTCTCCCGCATGCTGAAAGTCTGCCCATAATTTAAGAAGAAGTGAGCTGACATTATTGGTTGACATAATATATATTATGTAAACTATAGTTACAGCCGTGCTCTTCACTCTAAGGAAGCACAGCAGCACTGCCATCAGAAATCCTACAGCCAGATTAATATATATAGCAGCACCGGCAGATAATTTTTCGGATGAATCTATAAACCTGCCTGTCTCATTAGAAGCAACAAAACTGATAAGATTGCCAAGGGCCAGTATTATGCCGAGCTCGGCATTGCTGTAGCCGAGGGACTGCAGGTATACCGCTGCATATGAAATTACAATGCAGAATCCCATCCAGAACAGTGCCTGGGATAGGGCATATTCGATGTTTAATTTTTTAGAACCGCTCATTTATGCTCTCCAAAGCTGAAATTAATACGCCACATATAATAGCAAAATATTTTTAAAAAGCTATTAGCAGAATGTATAAAAATGCCGCCCTATTCCGGCATATTCCGTATACTTTCTCCACACATAAAAAACTGCACCCGGGTATAAAATCGGGTACAGAGTTATTTAATGTGAAGTTTATTAACTCAATGAGCGGATCTTTTCCAGCTCAAAAGGATTGCTGAATTGATGATAACGAGCACAGAGCCGCAGTTATGCACAAGGGCACCAACAACAGGATTTAGTATGCCGGTGATGGCAAGAACGATTGCAACGAAATTCAGCGTCATAGAGAATGTGAGGTTGAGCTTTATTGTTTTCATCATTCGCTTTGAAAGCGCGAGCAGATGCGGCAGCTCATCTATCTTATCGTCAACAAGAACTATATCTGCTGCGTCAACGGCGATATCGCTCCCTATGCCGCCCATTGCAATACCTACATACGACTTTTTCAGCGCAGGGGCATCGTTTACGCCGTCTCCTACCATGCATATTTTTTGTCCTTGAGACTGCGAATTTTCAATATAGCTGAGCTTATCCTCAGGCAGACATTCGGAAACAGTTTCCGGGATATTAAGGCTCCCGGCAATCGCAGCGGCAGCTTTAGCGTTATCGCCCGTGAGAAGTACGGGAGATGTGCCGGCAGACTGAATCTCATTCATTGTATCAGCCATGGAATCTCTCAGAACATCAGCCATAGCGATAAGTCCGGCGGCTGTGCCGTCTATTGAAACATATATAACAGTGCATCCGCGGTCTATATAGTCTGCATCGGCAGATGTGAAACGGCTGGTATCTACCCCGTTTTCGCTCATCATTTTAAGATTGCCTGCAAGAATTTTTCTGCCGTCTGCTTCAGCGCTCACACCGCGTCCCGGTATCATGCTGAAAACTGATGGAGCGCTCACCTCTTTGCCGCTTTCCTGCTGATAGCAGCTCACAAGCGCTTTACCCAGCGGATGTTCCGAGGACTTCTCCGCTGCAGCAACAAGGCGATAGATATCGTCGCGGCTATACTCATTATTTAAAAGCAAAACGTCTACGACCTTCGGGACGCCGAGAGTGAGGGTACCTGTTTTATCAAAACATATTTTAGAAACTGCAGCAAGGCGTTCAAGGGCATCCCCTTCTCTCACCAGAAAGCCGTGCTTTGTTGCATTGCCTATAGCCGCCATAATTGCCGTGGGAGTGGCAAGAACCAGAGAGCAAGGGCAGAAAACAACCAGAATGGTAACAGCGCGGATGATTTCCCCGCTTACTATCCAGGTGATTGCCGCAGCAGACAGGGCAATTATTACTATCCATGTTGCCCAGCGGTCTGCCATGCCGACAATCTTTGCCTTGCCGGCATCCGCCGTCTGCACGAGGCGGATCATGCGCTGAATGGAGCTATCCTCACCTACCTTGGTTGCCCGCATTTCAAAGGCGCCAAACTGGTTTACCGTACCTGAGGAGACTTCATCTCCAACCGTTTTGTCAACCGGCATGGATTCCCCCGTCATGACTGCCTGGTTAATAGAAGTCTGCCCGGAAATGATAACGCCGTCAACCGGCACAGTCTCGCCCGGGAGCACTCTTATTCTGGCACCGACAGTTACCTGCTCGGCAGGCACTATGGCTTCATTATCGCGGAATATAACTCTTGCCGTCTGTGGAGTAAGCTTTACAAGCTTTTCAATTCCGGCTCTGGCTCTGGCAACCGTCAGTTCTTCAAGAAGTCCGCCTATCTGCATAATAAAGGCCACTTCACCGGCGGCGAAGTCTTCTCCTATGCATACTGATGCAATAAGTGCAATTGAAACAAGCACATCGGCTTTGATATCAAATTCTGTAACAAGACCGATTATCGCCTCTAAAATAATAGGTATACCGCAAAGAATTATAGCAACCCACGCCGCATCAAAGGGCAGCGGGATAATTTTAAAAATACTGAATAGGAGTGCAATGCCTGAGATAATAAGAAATATTATATCCCGCTTTGTTCCGCCGAACTCCAGTATTTTTTCAAGATAGCTCACTATTTTTTTCATCGAACGCCTCCTATATACCCCTCGGGGTATGGGTATATTATACCCATAGGGGTATAGGTTGTCAAGGAGATATAAAAAAATACGGCAGTCAATTACGACTGCCTGTATTTTTCAGCCCATATTTGCAAAGCGTTCAACTGCTTTGGTGAAATCTTCGATAGTTTTGTCTGCGTCTCCGTGCTCAAGCCCGTCTTTTACGCAGTGTTTTATGTGACCTTCAAGAACAATCTGCCCACATTTATGAATTGCAGATTTTGCGGCATTCATCTGAGCAAGAATATCTTCGCAGGGCACATCTTCATCGATCATGCGGTCGATTGCATTGAGCTGCCCTATTATCTTTTTTATTCTTAAATGAAGGTTTTCTGCATCCATGCATTGTTTCATAAATATTCCTCCGCTACATTGCTTTATTGCCAGATAATTTCATTGATTCCAAACTCTCCAAGGGAGCTTGTGTAGTCTCCGAATGCCGTCTGAGAGCTTATATTTAAGATTTCTTCATCTTCTTCATGACCTAAAACACTTCCCGTCGGGAAGGCAAGACGATAGGTCACATTGTCCTCAAGTTCTGCTCCGCCCTTAACAGCAAGCACATATTTATATGGGCTGCCGTTTCCGTCTGAATCAAGACCCGATTCTGCAATGGCTTTTATCTCGGCACCGCTAAGCTCAAGCACGGAGATGGTAGAAGTATTCGGCGCTGCCATATTGATTCTTGCCATATCTATTTTGGAAGCATAGAGATACCAGCCAACGCCTATCTTATTGCTGAATCCGTCCCCATGATATTCATTAAGACTTACAAGGGCGCAGTCTGCATCTGCCGCAGTTCCCACAGCAATTGCGGCCAGTTCAGCAGTCTGCTCCATATCCAAAGTTTCGGTCAGCGTGCCATAATCGTCAGTTGTGCCTTCAACCACTTCTTTATAAGTTTCATCAAGCGCTGCAATAAACTCATCGGATGAAAGCTCTCCCGCTATAAGCTGTCTGATATCCTGGGCAACAGGAATAATAAGATCTTCCCACCCGACATATACCATCTGCACTGTATGACCTGAATTTATAGTATCAGCCACCTCGTAATAGGGATGGTCTTCGCTCATTTCAGCACCGTTGAGAGGGCTCATCCAGATACTGCCGGCGCCAAGAATGGCATTCTGCCCTGCAGGGCTTGCAATAAAGCGCATAAGATCAAGAGCATCAGACAGTTTCTGCTCATTGCCCGGTTCTTCCAGGGCTTTGTTTATGCCGAAATATCTGCTTACATTTCTTGTGAGCATATTATTTGAGCCGTCTGCAGACAGCCACGGAATAATGCCGAATTCATAGGTCTCCCCTGCCGGTGATGTATAATCATAATTGCTGATACCGATATTAAGATCAAATACCGTATCGCCGCAGACAAAGTAATCTTCATTTGACATATGCTCAGAGGTAATAATACCGTCATCTATATATCTTTGGAAAATATCTACAACCGCCCTGAGTCCCTCTGCAGAAGCTGCGTCAGCTTCACCCATCGGGAAAGCCTCTTTCCACTGTACGCCTTCCTGAGTGCCGAACCATACTGTATTGCCTACGCTGAAGAAATAGTTAAACGGGAATCCATCAAGCTCAACTGCATTTGCAAAAGGCTTCAGCCCGGCATTTTCTATCTGCGGGATCAATGTTTCAAGCTCTTCAAGCGACGTTGGAACTGACCACCCATGCTCATCCATCAGTGTCTTATTATAGGTAATTCCGGCAACCGTATATCCTGAAGGCAGCAGGTATATGGACCCGTTCTGATCAAGAGAATTGAGCACTGACGTTGAATATTCATTGATAAAGTCATAGTTTGAAAGGTCTATAAGATACTCTGCCTGCTTATCAGGAGCAAAAGGCAGTGTAC
>R14__coassemble_1547_pt1 | contig 11340 bp, 8 predicted proteins | sample R14__metabat2_low_PE_022 | metagenome-assembled genome bin R14 | reverse complement strand
CAGCTGGATAGAGTGTCAGACTCCGACTCTGAAGGTCGTGCGTTCGAATCGCATCGGGCATACCAAATTTTTTGAAACCCCGCCTGTATTGACGGGGTTTCACTTAAAAAGGTCCGGTAATGAAAATTAATAGAAAATTATTTAAAATTATATGTATCGTACTGTGCACTGCAATGATTCTCCCGCTTTCGGCATGCGGTGAAGGCAAAATGTATCAGAAGCAGGTCTATGCCATGGACACCGTAATGACTCTCACAGCCTATGGCAGCAAGGCGCAGAAGGGGCTCAACGCCGCAGATTCCATCATCCTGGCGCTCGACTCTCTTGTAGACCCGGATGTTTCAACCAGCACAACATATGCTCTTAATAACGCAAACGGCGAGCCTGTTACCGTTACCGGGCAGATAGCCGACATGCTCACAACGGCCATTGACGTATACGATAAAAGCGGCGGGTCTTATGACCTTACTATCTATCCTCTTGTTAAGCGCTGGGGATTTACAGACGGCAAATATTATATTCCAAGTGATACTGAGATTCTTGAAGATCTCTCCAGGCTCTGCATGGACAAGATAACCGTATCAAAGTTCCCTACCTCAGGCACATATTCCGTTCAGATGCCCTCTTACGGTCAGCTCAGCTTTGCCTCATGCGCAAAGGGCTGCGCTGCTAAATATGCTATTGATGCCATGCGCAAGCAGGGTGTTGAGTCGGCTGTTGTATCTCTTGGCGGCAACGTGCAGACCTTAGGCTTAAAGCCCGACGGTTCAAACTGGACCATCGGCATAACAGACCCTAACGCCACCAGCACATATCTCGGCACAATATCCGTTGGCGAAACAGCCGTTGTTACAAGCGGCACTTATCAGCGCTATATGCCGAGCAACCCTAAATATCATCACATTTTCAGCCCCAAAACGGGCTACCCCACTGCAAACGGGCTTAGTTCAGTTACAGTTATCTGCGAAGACGGTACTCTTGCAGACTGCCTTTCAACAGCAATGTTTGTTCTGGGCAAAAATGCAGCTATCAAATACTGGCAGCAGTACGGCTGCAATAACGATGATAACAGCTTTGATATGATTATCATAACCGAGACCGGCTCTATTACATGCACCATCGGTCTTCTTGAAAAGTTCACTCTCACCAACGGCAATTATACTCTTGAATACGTAGAATAATATGGATCTTTACGACGATATAAAATCTATAAAAGGCATAGGCGAAAAAAAGGCGCAGGCTTTCAACAGGCTTGGCGTCTTTTCGCTGTATGAGCTGATATCCTACTTCCCGCGCAGATATGAAGACAGAAGTATCTGCAAGCCGATTGCGCTTATTGCAGACGGGGAAAAGTGCTGCATATCGGCTGTTGTTGCCGACGAGCCGAAGCTTGTGCGCGTGCGCCGCGGCATGGAGCTTGTTAAATTCAGGGCTGCTGATGAAAGCGCTGTGATAGATATCACATATTTTAACCAGAGCTATATGAAAAATAATCTCAGCAAAGGCGATGAGTGCAGGTTCTTCGGCAAAGTTGAGCGAAAAGGCAGCCGCTGCACAATGGTCAACCCCCTATATGAAAAAGCAGAGCGCAGCGGCACCACCATTGGCAGGATAACTCCTGTATACAAGCTCACGGCAGGGCTTTCGCAGAAGACAGTTCTGCAGAGCGTTGAAGCGGGATTAAAAAGCTGCGCCGATGACCTGCCTGAGCTTATACCCTCTTCAATTCTGGCACGAAACAAGCTCATAGGCATAAGCGATGCATATAGGAGTATTCATTTCCCGCTCTCCTTTGAAGAGCTCGAGAAGGCGAGAAAAAGGCTCATTTTTGAAGAGCTGTTTGTGCTTTCATGTGCGCTTGAAAGAATGCATAACTATAAGCAGCAGAATAGCGGCATAAAATTCCACAATGCCGACTTTAACGAGTTCTATTCCGCTCTCCCCTACACTCCCACCTCAGCTCAGCTCAGGGCAATAAGAGAGAGCTGTGACGACATGCTCTCCGGCAAGCTCATGAACAGGCTCATACAGGGCGATGTGGGAAGCGGGAAAACGCTCTGTGCAGCAGCTCTTGCCTGGCTCACATTCAAAAACGGCTATACCTGCGCCTTCATGGCGCCGACAGAGATATTGGCAGAGCAGCATTTCAAGAGTCTTAGTGCGCTGCTCTCTCCTCTCGGGATGAAGGTTGCCCTTCTCACAGGCTCAATGCGTGAAAAGGAAAAACATGCTTTACACAATGAGCTGTCAGAAGGTAAAATAGATCTTGTTATCGGCACTCATGCCCTTATAAGCGACGGATACTCCATTCCAAATCTCGCCCTTGCCATAACCGACGAGCAGCACCGCTTCGGCGTAAACCAGCGCTCGGCTCTTGCAGGCAAGGCGGAAAAGCCGCACATGCTTGTTATGTCGGCAACACCTATCCCGCGCACTCTTGCGCTCATCATCTACGGCGATCTTGATGTGTCTATAATAGACGAGCTCCCTCCGGGACGGCAGAAGATCGACACCTTTGCTGTAGACAGCCGCTATCACCAAAGATTGTGCAATTTTATCCAAAAGCAGCACGACGAAGGTCACCAGGTATATATCGTATGCCCCAAGGTTGAAGATGATACCGACGAAGAAGAATCGCTATCCGCCGGCACTAAGCTCAAATCCGCCGAGGAATTCTCAGCGCAGCTGCGCAGCGAGCTCCCCGGGCTTAAAATAGCCTGTGTCCACGGCAGAATGAAGGCCGCTGAAAAAGAAAAAGTTATGAGCGCTTTTTCTCGCGGCGAAAGCGATGTGCTTGTGGCAACAACGGTTATTGAAGTGGGCGTTGATGTGCCCAATGCAACGCTTATGATAATTGAAAATGCCGAGAGATTCGGTTTAAGCCAGCTCCACCAGCTCAGAGGCCGCGTGGGCCGCGGCAAGGCTAAAAGCTACTGCATACTGGTATCTGATGCCGATAACGAGGAGACCAGAGCAAGGCTTAAGATAATGTGCGAAACAAACGACGGTTTTAAGATTGCCGAAGAGGATCTGCGGCTTCGAGGTCCCGGCGATTTCTTCGGTGACCGCCAGCACGGTCTGCCGGAAATGCACCTTGCAGAGCTCGGCGCAGACCAGCTTGTTCTTAAAAAAGCGCAGGAAGAGGCCCGGGAGCTATTAAATAGTGACCCGACTCTTGCTTCTCCGGAGCATCTCGCTCTTAGCAGGAGAATAGACAGCATACTGAAATCCTCGCAATCCGCAGGAAGATTTTCCTGATAAAATACAGGGAGGTTATCAAAAATTAATATGATCTCCCGTGAACTCAGCTGCTGCTTCACCGGTCACAGACCCGACAAGCTTCCCTGGGGAAGCTGCGAAAATGATGACCGCTGCAAAGCCTTGAAAAAAGAGATATCCCTCTGCGCCGAGGAATTATATAATAAAGGCTGCCGTCACTTTATAAGCGGCATGGCAGCAGGCTGCGATATGTACTTTGCCGAGGTGATATCAGAGCTTAAAACCTTGCACCCTGATATTACACTCGAGGCTGCCGTCCCCTGCCGCAATCAGGCAAGGCTCTGGAGCCGCAGCATGCAGGAAAAATATAATGCTCTTCTAAAAAAGTGCGACATCTGCAGCATTCTGCAGGAAGAATATACAAGCTCCTGTATGGCAATGCGCAACAGATATATGATAAATAACTCATCACATATTATTGCCTGCTTCGACGGTACATACGGCGGCACAATGCAGACTATCCTTCAGGCTAAGCGCGAAGGCCTGGATGTTATAACAATAGACATAAACAAATACAAATAAAACGGAGGCAATGCAATGGATCTTAGCAAATTAAAAGAAGTTGAGCTGTTCCTTTTCGACATGGACGGCACACTTTATCTTGGCGACGAGGTTTACGACGGTGCCATAGCGCTTATGGAAAACCTGCCCGCTCTCGGCAAAAAGTACATCTACCTCACAAATAACTCCTCCCGTGCAGGTGCTGACTACATCACAAGACTCAAACGCCTTGGATTCCCCTGCGAGCGAGAGAATGTCTTCACCTCCGGCATGGCAACAGGCATGTATCTTAACCAGCAGTACCCCGGCGCCAAAGTCTATCTTGCCGGCACAAAGGCTTTTTATAACGAGCTTGTGAGCTACAACATTGACCTTGTAAACGACTGCGACGGGCATACTGATGCAGACACGGTTGATGTTGTTGTGCAGGGATTTGATACGGAGCTTGTTTATGAAAAGCTTGATAAGGCCTGCCACTTTCTCCGCAGAGGCGCTGCATTCATAGCCGCCAACCCCGACTGGGTCTGCCCTATGCCTAAAGACGAGGTTCTCCCTGACTGCGGCAGTATCTGCGCACTTCTCACAGCCTCAAGCGGCGTAAAGCCCACTTACATCGGCAAGCCTAACCGCAACATGATAGATGTTATCTCCAGAATGACGGGCATCCCGAACGAAAAGATCTGCGCTGTAGGCGACAGACTCTACACAGATATCGCTGTTGCCCAGAATGCGGGCGCTGTCTCCGTGCTTGTGCTCTCCGGCGAAACTACAAAGGAAATGGTCGATGAGGCCGAGCGCAAGCCCGATTATGTACTTGCGGATGTTGCCGAGCTTCATACGATTCTAAGTTCAATTTAATTCAAAATGAAAGAATATCTGCCTCTCATATCCCTTATAATTTTCCTGATGATATTTTATCTCGGTCTGCCTGACCTTGATAAGGTTGATCTGAAGGCAAAAGCAAAAAAATATACCCGCGCGGATCTTATCGTAATTGCTGTAATCACTCTCTTTTTCGGCATAGTTGACTTCTGGAAGCTCGGCAACACCGACTCTCCCGAGACCTTCGTCGCCATGGGCGATAAAACTGCAGTTATCACAATAGAAGATGACCGCCAGCCCGTATCGCTTATGTTTTATACAGGTGTGTGCACGGGAAATTACGACATAGAGTTTTCTGAAGACGGGATAAACTATGTTAAAATCTCCGCCTATGAGCAGACCTATGCCGATGTGCTCCGCTGGGTGAATATAAGCTGCTACTCAGACCTTAACGCCCGCTATATCCGCATAACCGGATACGGCTCTGAATTTCTCGGCGAGGTAGGAGTGCTTGATATCAACGATGAGTTCATCCCCTTCTCCTGCGATGTGCCGGAGCTTTGCGATGAGCAGGATACGCTGACCACCGAGCAGACCTATATGAACTCCACATATTTTGATGAGATCTACCATGCGCGCACAGCTTGGGAAAATCTCAACGGCGTATACCCGTATGAGGTCTCTCATCCCCCGCTCGGAAAGCTTATAATTGCCCTTGGCATATCTATCTTCGGCATGACACCTTTCGGCTGGCGCTTCAGCGGAACTCTGTTCGGGGTGCTTATGCTGCCTATAATGTATGTCTTTGCCAAAGAGCTTTTCGGCAGCTTAAGAGTGGCGACCTGCACCACCTTGATTTTTGCAACCGACTTTATGCATCTTGTGCAGACGCGCATTGCAACCATAGACTCCTATGCGGTATTCTTTATACTGCTTATGTATTTATTCATGTATAAATACTTAAATGAACGGAATCTTAAGTATCTGGCGCTGTCCGGAATAATGTTCGGTCTTGGTGCTGCCTCTAAATGGACATGCCTTTATGCAGGTGCAGGGCTTGGAGTAATATGGCTGATAGACAGAATACGCTGCCGCAGGGACGGTCTGAAGGCCTTCTTTAAAAATGCCGGTTTCTGCGTTATATTCTTTGTTGCCATACCGCTTGTTATCTATTATCTCTCATATATCCCATACGGCATAGCAGCAGAAGTGCGGCCCGTATTCAGCAAGGCGTATTACAAAATAGTTGCTGATAACCAGGTATTCATGTTCACATACCATTCAGGTCTTCAGGCTGAACATCCTTACTCTTCAAAATGGTATCAGTGGCTGCTGGATATCCGCCCGATTCTCTATTATCTCAAATATTACGACGACGGTACCCATTCAAGCTTTGGTGCCTTCCTCAATCCCGTGCTCTGCTGGGGTGGTCTCATAGCACTTATCATTCTTTTATACTGCGCACTCATGCGCAAAGACCGCAAAGCGGGATTTATCATCATCGGCTACTTTGCTCAGCTTATTCCATGGATATTCATCTCAAGACTCACTTTTGAATATCACTACTTCCCCTGCAGCGTTTTCCTGGTACTTGCGCTTGGCTATATATTCCATCTTATGGAAAACGGCAGCAGATACTATAAGCTTTATATATATTGCCTCACCGGCGTTTCGGCTATTCTGTTCATAGTATTCTGGCCTGCGCTTACGGGAGTAAGGATAAGCTCTTATTACGGCACAAATGTTCTGCAGTGGATTGCCAGCTGGCCATTCTGAGTTAAAAAAATACCTGAGCCTCATCATTTAGGAAGCTCAGGTATTTTTATTTTATATAATTATATAATCACTTTAAGAATATTCATTGCAGCCGTTTTAAGCTCGCTCAGGCTCAATGAGCCGCTTATAAGCCCTGCAGAAATTGAAGCTTTATCTGCTGCCTGCCCCGGCATAAGAAGGTCATTGCCCGCCTTTATCGCCTTTGCTGCATCGGCAAGACCCGGCATCGTTGAAAACCAGTCCGTCATAACTAAACCGTCAAATCCCCACTCGTTTCTCAGTACTTTAGTGCACAGGTCATAACTATTTGGTGAATATACACCATTTACAAGATTATAGCTTGTCATAACAGAGCGCGGATGCGCTTTCTTAACGCATATCTCAAAAGCTTTTAGATAAATCTCTCTAAGTGCTCTTTCGTTAAGGCGGCTATCTGATTTATTTCTGTTGTCTTCAACATTATTGCAGGCAAAATGCTTTACAGCAGCGCAGCACCCGCCGCTGCTCTCCACGCCTTTGGTTATTGCCGCTGCAAGAGTGCCTGTGAGCACAGGGTCTTCAGACATATATTCAAAGTTTCGTCCGCACAGCGGGTTTTTATGGATATTGAGCGCAGGCCCAAGCCAGAATTTAACCGAATATTCCTGCATCTCTCTATTTACTGCCCTGCCGACCATCTCGCATATATCTGCATTCCATGTCTGAGCAAGCGCTGTTTCAACGGGGAAGGATGTTGCGTACTGATAGAGCTTCTTGTCATCCTTTTTAGCTGAGAACATATTCTGAATAAACCCGGGCAGATCATTAAATATGCTGATCATGTAATTGCCGTTGGAGAATCTAAGTCTCCCGTGATTGCTCAGGGCAGACTCCTTCAGTATTCTAAGTCCCGCAGGTCCGTCAACCAGATTAACATTGCCTATTCCCTTGCTCTCTAGCGCATCAGTCGTCCTGCCTACTGCTCCCGGCACATAAACTCCGTTTGTTTTAAACATGCCGGCAAGCCCCGCTCCAACGCAAAGGTCTATCATATTCTTCACGCTCAGCGAATCAAGAATCCTTTTGCAGTGCGCGTCAGCTTCAGGTTCAGCAGCTTTATAGCTGATCACTTCGCTTTTAATAGAATCCGCATCGATTGGAATTGTTGTTATGTTAACTATATTATCTTTACCTGTTCTTTTTGGGGCATGCAGCTCGTTAATATGGTGCCTTGGTGTGCATACATTGCACAGCTTTGACAGTATAGCCTTTTTATTTAGCGACAACACTGCAGCAGGCTCCGTTTTGTCTGAAGAGGTGCCCATCCTTATAATATATGAGCCTTCCTCCAGAATAAATGCAGCCTCTTTTTCGCTGTAGCTTGAAAGATAGCTCAGCGGGAATGTTATCTTAAGATTTTCCCCGGCTCCGGGGGCAAGTTCAGCTGTTTTTGCAAAGCCCACGAGTCTCTGATATTCTTTATCAAGCTCCCCCTCAGGGCATGTGGCATATATCTGCACTGTCTCTTTGCCGGCAGTCTTGCCGGTATTTTTAACGGATGCTGTTATATGCACATTTTCATTCTCGTATTCTGCCGAGACGAGGGAAACAGAGAATTTAGTATAGGAAAGCCCGAAGCCGAAATGATATCTCGGCTTTACATTAAATGTGTCATAATAGCGGTAGCCTACATATATCCCCTCAAAATAATCCTCGTGCGATGTATCGCCGCTGAGATAGCTGTATTGATTCGCAAACGGTACATCTTTATATTCTCTTGCCCATGTGTCTGTAAGCTTGCCTGAGGGAGATACTTTGCCGCTTAATATATCTGCAAATGCTCTGCCGCCCTCCATGCCCTGCTGGCAGAAATAAATAACTGCAGAGACCTTTTCATCAAGCTCACCGATATCCATATATGACCCTGAATTTATCACCAGAATCGATTTTTTATAGTTCTTTGCTATTTTCTCTATAGAGGCAATCTCAACGCTCTTGAGGCTGAATTCGCCCTTTTCAAGCTTTTTATCAGCACCCTCGCCTGCCTGGCGCGAAACTACATAAATTGCCGTATCGCACCTTGATGCTCTTATATCCTCATCAGTTACGAATCTGCCGCACGGCGCCTGAAACGGATCCTTCATATGGTTTATTATATCCGGCTCAATCTTTCCGCCCTTTTTCCACGCAGAGTATTTTTTATCAAGCTCCTCATCATATGAACGCAGCCAGTTCATGCTTGTTATCTCATAGCCGGCAAGCTGCAAACCCTCTAAAATGGAAACACAATGGCGCTCATTGACTTCGCCCGAACCTGTCCCGCCTTTTACCGTATGGGCAGCACCCGCGCCGTAGAGCGCGATTTTGCCGCATTTTACAGGAAGCGCTGAATCATTCTTCAGCAGAACTATCCCCTCGCAGGCAGCTTTATAGGATATTTCTCTATTCTCAAGTTCTCTCTCGCTCACTGCGTCAGTTAATGCAGCGCTGATCTTCCGCTCTTGCATATTATCCACCTCGAAAATATATTATTGTCTACAGTATATAATCAAATAACGTTTTTTGCAATTTGGGCAACTAAAAAATTGATGTTGCCTGAATTAAATGATAGAATAAGGAAAAATATTTATTATCGGAAGTCAGTCTATGCCGAACATAATAGAAATAACAGATTTTCTTGACCCCAATCTTGATATATATGCCCGCCTTACTGAGGCTCAGCTTTTCAACAGGCGTTACCCTGAAGACGGCTTATTCATTGCCGAAAGCCCAAAGGTAATTGACCGCGCGCTTGATGCAGGCTATAAGCCCGTCTCGCTCCTGATGGAGAAAAAGCACATTAACGGGCAGGCAAAGGAGATAATAGAGCGCTGCGGAGATATCCCTGTTTATACCTCCACCCTTGATATTCTAACCGAGCTTACGGGCTTTCAGCTTACACGCGGTGTGCTGTGTGCCATGCACAGGATAAAGCGCCCCGGCGTTGAAGAGCTTTGCAGAAATTCAAGGCGCATAGCCGTTCTTGAGGACATAATGAACCCTACCAATCTCGGTGCAATCTTCCGCTCGGCCGCAGCACTTGGGATAGATGCCATTCTTCTCACACCTGCCTCTACTGACCCTCTATATAGACGCTCTGTGCGTGTAAGCATGGGGACAGTATTTCAGATACCCTGGACATTTATAAGCGAAGAAACGGCCGACTGGCCCGAAAAAGGGCTTGACCTTCTGCACTCCATGGGCTATAAAACAGCCGCTATGGCGCTGTCTGATGACTCAGTAAGCATTGCAGATGAGGCGCTCCATGCTGAAGAAAAGCTTGCCATAATACTCGGCACAGAGGGCGATGGACTCTCTGATAAAACCATTGCACAGTGCGACTACACAGTAAAGATACCAATGTATCACAACGTTGACTCTCTCAATGTTGCTGCCGCAAGCGCTGTTGCATTCTGGGAATTATGCAAATAAAAAAACGGGTGAAATCAAAAAGCACCCGTTTTTTTATATTTAATTATCATATAATGAGCTGCGTGCAAATGAGAACATAAGGGGCCAGTATTTGCCGGTAATATAAACCCTATCCTCTGCAGGGTCATAGGCTATACCGTTGAGCACATCGTTTGCATCATCTTCAAAAAGATTCACAGGAAGAATATCGCCAAAATCAATAACTTCAAGGACATTTCCTGTCGCAGGGTCAATAATAACAATAAAATCCTGCCTCCAAATATTTGCCCAGATAAGACCATTGATATACTCAAGCTCATTAATATTATCTATAGGCTCACCGTTATAAAAAATATCAAGAGTCTTAATAAGCTGCAGTTCTTCATCCAGATAAAAAAGTGAAGAAGAACCATCGCTTGCTATAAGATATTCACCATCTGTTGTAAGCCCCCAGCCATCACGAGGGTAATTTAGAGTATCAAGCAGTTCTAAAGTGTCGGGATCAAAAATAAATGCCTTATTCTCTTTATAAGTAAGCACATATAATTTATTATAAAATACAACAGAGCCCTCAGCAAAAATATCATCCTCAAATCGATATGATGCCTCAGGAACACCGGAATTAATATCTATATTCTTATAAACAGCCGATTTTTCATAAGGACCCATAGACTCATATAACTGCCCGTTATAAAAGAAAAGCCCCTCAGTAAAAGAAGAAGTATTATGAGGATATGATAAATAACCCTCATTATTAACTGACTCAGGTTTAGAAGCAGGCTTAACAGCAACAAAAACTGCAGCGCAGATAATAAGAATTAAAATAATATATAAAAACTTTTTCATAAATAAAATCACTTTCAATATAAAAAGTTAATTTAATATTATTAGAAACAGTAAAAAATGTAAAGAAAAAAAACGGCAGCTTGCTAAGAGCCGCCTTTCGAAGCCTTATGCATTCATAACCAAAGAACTCCACACCAAATTGTGTAAATATATAACTACAGGAAGAAGGCTTCGCTTTTCTGCGGAAAAGCCCACGGCGGTTGCAAGCTGCCACCGGCAGCTTGCTAAGAGCCGCCTTTCGAAGCCTTATGTTTTCATAACCAAAAAGACCCACACCATTAGGTGTGGATCTTTTTGGCAGGGGAAGAAGGCTTCGAACCCTCGGCCTACGGTTTTGGAGACCGCCGCTCTACCAGCTGAGCTATTCCCCTATAAAATTGGTGGACCGTCAGGGACTCGAACCCCGGACCGACCGGTTATGAGCCGGTTGCTCTACCAACTGAGCTAACGGTCCATAAAGAACATGCCGCCACCAATGTGGCGGCATATCCTAAATGGCGCCTCTTGTAGGACTCGAACCTACGACACCGCGGTTAACAGCCGCGTGCTCTACCGACTGAGCTAAAGAGGCAAATCAAAAGGTTTGATTAAATCAAACCTTTTGTGTTGGCATTGACCTATCTTCCCGGTCCGTCGCCAGACAAGTATTTTCGGCACTGATGAGCTTAACTTCTGTGTTCGGAATGG
>R14__coassemble_1494_pt1 | contig 11666 bp, 7 predicted proteins | sample R14__metabat2_low_PE_022 | metagenome-assembled genome bin R14 | reverse complement strand
TGGTTATTGCCGGGTCTATTCTCTTCTCTGCCGCCCTGCTGATGCATAGAATGAGCAGGCTGAGAGGGCTTCTCTGCCTTGCGGATAGTTCTTCTGCGCGGCTGTTCGGGCATTTCTATCTTTTTGCGGAAGTTTCTGCGATACTCGGGCGGCTCCGGCTTATAGTCAAGATGGAAAATGCGCTCGAGAAGGCTTGGCTTTTTATAAGTCTTATAGGACTTTATTCTGTTGGCAACAGTAATTGCGCCGATAATCGCCGCCACACCTGCAAGGAGCTTGCCGTTATTGTCGAAAACAGAAGAGACCGCATTGGAGGAAAGGTCTACATATTTTTCGTTTTCGTCGGTGATAGAGACCTGCATGCCGTATTCAGTATATAACTGTGCAACTGTTGAGGCCTCATCCATTGTGAGATTCTCGCCTACCACAACAGGCGCCATGCTCACAAGGTTGCCGGACTCAGAATCTGTGTAGCCGAATACATCTTCAAGAAGGTCACCGGCCTTAACGGCGTCGCATGTGCCTCTGGATACGAGAACGAGGTTGTATTTATTGCTGTCGGTAGCAGCTGCAGAGGCCTTATTATAAAGAGAGATAGATGTTGTGGCAGTCTGAAGAGACGAGCCGCAATACTGGCAGAAGTTAGCAGCAGAGGTAATCTCTGCCCCGCAGTTAGGACAATACATAATATTCACCATCCTTATAGTTTTTAGTTATTCTAGCATGTATGGCTGAAAAAATGCTGAAGATGACGCGATGCAAAAATATATTAACAAATTATACTTTTATTTGCCCACGCAATATGCTAAAATAGCAAAGACTTAATAAGGAGTGAAAGGATTATGCCCAAACAGCTTGGAAAAAAAGAAATAGCAGCTAACCGCAAAGCCTTTCATGACTATTTTGTTCTTGAACGGTATGAAGCGGGCATCTCTCTTGCCGGCACTGAGGTAAAATCCATACGCGCAGGGCAGGTGAACCTCAAGGATTCATACTGCACCATAAAAGACGGCCAGCTGTGGCTGCGCGGCGTGCACATAAGCCCCTATGAGCAGGGTAATATTTTCAATAAAGACCCTGTTCGCCCACGCAAGCTTCTTATGCACAAAAAAGAGATAAACAAGCTCAACGCCAGAATAATGCAGGACGGTGTGGCGCTTATTCCGCTCTCGCTCTACTTTAAAGACAGCATTGTAAAAGTGGAGCTCGGACTGTGCAAAGGCAAAAAGCTCTACGACAAGCGCGACAGTGATGCCGAGCGCGAGGCAAAGCGCGATATAGACCGTAAATTAAAAGAAAGGTTATAATACAATATGAGTAATCCAATAGTAACATTCGAAATGGAAGACGGTAAAGTTTTCAAAGCAGAGCTTTATCCCGAGGTTGCACCAAATACTGTTAATAACTTCATCTCCCTTGTTAATAAAGGCTTTTACGATGGACTCATTTTCCACAGAGTCATCAAGGGCTTTATGATCCAGGGCGGCGACCCAAACGGCACAGGCATGGGCGGTCCGGGCTACTGCATCAAGGGCGAGTTCACAGCAAACGGCTTTAAGAATGACCTCAGCCACGATAAGGGTGTGCTCTCCATGGCACGCACTATGGCTCCAAACTCAGCCGGCAGCCAGTTTTTCGTAATGCACGAGTTCTCACCGCATCTCGACGGGCAGTATGCAGCATTCGGCAAGGTTATAGAGGGTCAGGATGCAGTTGATGCTATTGCAAACTGCAGAACAGACTATAACGACAGACCTCGCGAGAAGCAGGTTATGAAAAAGGTAACAGTAGACACCTTTGGTGTTGAATATCCCGAACCTGAAAAATGTTAATTACCATTGCGGCTTAGCCGCAATGTATATATGGGGATGTAACGGTTTCGACGGGGGCGTGGAGATCTGAATAGCGGGCGGATGCGCTTACCATCCTTAAAATGAGCAACTTTTACAAATTAAAGAACAACGATAACACTGTTCTTCTCGCTGCTTGATCAGTGAGCGTTCAACCCCGGAGTACCACGGCCGGGGATTGGGCGTCGACTAGTGGTGAACGTGAGTGTGCAAAGCTTTGAGCATGCCACGCATAATGAAGCTACCAAACTCTCGAGGGTGACGTTTCCCGCCTGAGCAAGGGAATGTAAATAATCGTCTGCGCCCGGAGAAGTTCACCTTGAAGCACCTTCGGACAGGGGTTCAACTCCCCTCATCTCCACCATTGAAAAAACCACTTCGCGAGAAGTGGTTTTTTCAATGAAATTTGCCCTGGCGGGCAAATGAAATATGCTTAAAGCATATGAAATAGCTTACGCTATGAAATACGCTGCGGCGTATGTGGGCAAATTTTATTTCATGCTGCCAATGCAGCATTTCATAATTCGAAGAATTATTTCATATCGCAGAGCGATATTTCATTAGACAGCTCCACCATACTACCCATATTGCCTACTTCTCCTCTATTATGTTATACTCATAAAAAAATAATAAACCATGAAGGTAATAATGAAAGCTGAACGTAATTTTCCAAAATTCATAATCACCGAAAAGGGCGCTAAGTGGGCGCTCTCCGGTCACCCGTGGATATACGAAGCGGAGGTATTATCCGGCGATGATTCTGTCGAAAACGGCTCGCTTGTAGACGCAGTAAGCGCAAGCGGCAAATATATCGGCACAGGCTTTTTAAGCCTAAAGAGCAAGATAAGAATACGTCTCGTCTCCAGAAACGCAAACGATATCTTTGATGCCGCCTTCTGGGAGCGGCGCATAAAATACGCCTGGAACTACAGAAAAACCGTTATGAAAGGCGACATCTCCTGCTGCCGCGTTATCTTCGGCGAGGCAGACGGCTTCCCCGGTCTCACGGTCGACAGGTTCTCAGATGTGCTCGTAACGCAGGTGCTCTCTGTCGGCATGGAGAGAATAAAAAGCATCATCTTCCCGCTCCTTCTCAAAGTTTTAAGAGAAGATAATCAAAATATCCGCGCCATCTATGAGCGCAATGACGTTGCCATCCGCTCTCTCGAGGGGCTTGAGCAGGGCAAGGGCTGGTATGATAACGGCGAAGAGCTCCCCTGCAGCACAAGCACTGAGATATGCGAAAACGGCATAATTTATACCGTAGACTTTGAAAATGGCCAGAAGACGGGCTTTTTCCTCGATCAGAAATATAACCGCCTCGCTGTTTCCCGCCTTGCCGAGGGCAAAACTGTTCTCGACTGCTTCACCCACACGGGCTCCTTTGCGCTCAACGCGGCAAAGGGCGGGGCTAAGCACGTAACCGCCGTAGATATCTCCGAGAGCGCCATTGCTATGGCAAAGTCCAATGCCGAAAAGAATAACCTGCAGGACATAATAGACTTTAAGTGCACCGATGTATTTGATCTCCTCACTTCTCTTGATAAGCAGGGCGGGCACCCTTATGACTTTATCATCCTTGACCCTCCCGCCTTCACAAAGTCCCGCAAAACGGTATCAAACGCCGAAAAGGGCTATAAGGAGATAAACTACAAAGCGCTCAAGCTCCTCCCACGCGGCGGCTGGTTTGCCACATGCTCCTGCAGCCACTTTATGCCAAACGAGCTCTTTATAAAAATGCTCCACTCCGCTGCGCACGACGCGGGCGTGAGCCTTATGCAGATAGAGGCGCGCCAGCAAGCCCCCGACCACCCCATTTTATGGAATGTGCCCGAGACCGACTACCTTAAATTCTATCTATTCGAGGTCGTATAAAAAATCGAAGCCCGATTCATTCGGACTTCGTTTTTTATTTATACTATTCTTATAACTCCGTATGTAACTATGCTCATAATAAGTGCTGCTATCAGCACCCCGACAAATATGCACGGGAAGGCTTTCTTAGGCTTCATATCAAGAAGCGCCGCCACAAGCGAGCCTGTCCAGGCGCCTGTGCCGGGCAGCGGGATTGCCACAAGCAGGATAAGCCCCAGCGCCCCGTATTTTTCAACTGTTGCCTCTTTTGCTTTGCCTTTATTTTCAAGCTTTGTAACAAAGCCGTCGATTTTGGGCCAGGTGGAGCGCATCCAGGCGAAAATCTTTTCAATGAAGAACACAATAAAAGGCACCGGCAGGATATTCCCCAGAATCGCTGCAAGCAGCGCCAGAGGATAGTCAAGCCCCAGAGCAATGCCGTATGGCAGACCGCCGCGCAGCTCTATTATCGGCAGCATTGATATTGCAAATGTAGTTATAAACTTGCCGGCAGCTGTGCCCGTGAGCCAGGAAACCATTGCTCTCCCCTTTCATTGAAAATGATAAGAAATTATATCATGCCGCCGCCCGTGCGGCAATCGGCAATATAACCGCTTCTGTATAAATATACGCGCGATCGCTCAAAATCTTACAGAAAAAATCACAATTTTCGCTTTATCGCAGGTGCTGAGGATATAACCAGCATCGGGATAATCGAATAATGATACCTTCCCGCAACCTCCACAAGCATGTGCGCGCACGTAAGCCCCACTGCATAAAGCTGGCAGAGCTGCACGGCAGAGAATTTTTTCTCTTTTATAGTTATATATATGCCGTATATGCTTAAAAGAATAACAAAATAATAGTAAATGTTGCTGAAAATGCTCAGAAGTGAATACGCCCTGCCGGAGAGCGCATCCTTTGCGTAATATGCCCCGCCCTCGTCGTTGCCCAGGAATGTGCCGAGCTTGTGCGCAAAGAAAGGCACATAGGATATCTCGCCCGATGTTATGCGCTCTTTGGCTCTATCAAGCAGCACCTCGTGAGACTCCGTTGCTGAAAGCTCATCGCCGAAATAGCAGGTAAAGAGCTCTTCCATATCATCGTTGCTGTATGAGCCGTTTGTTGCCGGGTTAAAGCCCACATATATGCTGTATCCCGTAACGCCCGCAGGCTCCTCGCCCATGCGCTGCGTCTCGTAGCTTTCCCAGAGATAGCCCGTTGGGATATATGCAATCAGCATCGCCGCAGCAAAGAGAGCAAAATTAATTCTCCCCTGCTTATCAAAAAACTTCTCACCGCGCAAAAGGGCATACCATATCGCAAAGGCTATAATAAGCACTGCCGCAATAGGCCGCACGCAGTTTATCCACCTGTGTATAAGCCCCGATAAAAGCCCGCAGATGATAAATTTTATAACTGCACCGCCGCTCATCCCGCTCTCATCGAGCCTATATATTATATATATAAAAAGCAGAATCAGGAATGTGTAGAGCGGCTCCGAGAGCACCATCGCATTATATATAAGCTTCGACGGGAGGAATATCCACAGCAGATAAGCCCCCGCGCCTCCCCGAGCGCCGTATTCACGAGCGCACATATCGAAAATTATAATCCCCGAAAGGCACGTGAGTATAACATTAATAACCGGCACCAGGAGTCTGCCCGCTCCGAAAAGCTTTATAAAAATGCTCACGAAAAGCGAGAATCCGAAAATATGCGGGAACAGCGCCACATAGTGGTTTACTGCCACCTGCTCTGCTGCGAGAGCCTTGGCATAGAGCCAGTATGTCTCAAAGTCGGCGCTCGGCTCGATTTGGAATATAACTATCCACGCCCCGTTAATAATAAAGCACAGCGCCGTGAGTATTATAATAAGACTCCTGCGGCCGAGCTTATCACATAAAAACTCCCTGCCGCCAAGCTTTTTCTTAACGAGCACAAACGCTGCAAACAGCACTGCCCCCGCAGCAAATGCCGCTATATAAGACTTATATTCTATTCTCCCCACGCACATCGCCGCCGAAACGGCAAGGATAATGCACAGGAGAGCGAGCATTAATGATGAGAGTATTTTTGATGCTTTAATATACTTCATTTAGATATTCGGGATTATTTATCATCCGGCAGCATAGAGATATAAAGGCGCACATATTCCTTTGCAGAGCGCGCAAAGCCAAAGTCCTGGTTCATAGCAGAGGTAATAAGCCCGTTCATAATCTCGCGGTCCTTGTAGCAGCAAAGAGCCGTTTTGATGCAGTCCTTCATCTCTATGGCGTCGTAGTTTTTGAATGAGAATCCGTCGCCCTCGCCGGTGAATTTATTATATGGCATTACGCTGTCTTTAAGTCCGCCGGTCTCGCGAACTATCGGCAGAGAGCCGTAGCGCATAGCTATCATCTGGCTCAGTCCGCATGGCTCAAAGCGTGATGGCATAAGGAAGAAGTCGCTTCCTGCATAAACAAGGTGCGACAGCTCCTCGCTGTAGCCGATATAAATGCCGACCTTGCCGGGGTATCTGCTCTGAATTGAGCGCATAAAGTTTTCGTATTTATCATCGCCCGTGCCAAGCAGGATAAACTGCATGTTCTCATTGGCCATAAGCTCCTCAAGCACATACATCACAAGCTCAAAGCCCTTCTGCTCCGTCATGCGGGTGACCATCGCAAATACAGGCACCTCGGGGCGCACATCCACGCAGAATCTCTTCTGCAGTGCAGCCTTGCACTCTGCCTTGCCGGAGAGATCCTCCACACTAAAGCGTGCAGGCAGGGCCTTATCGGTCTTGGGGTTAAAGAACTTTGTGTCTATGCCGTTTAATATGCCCGAAAGCTCAGCGCTTCTGGCGTTGAGAATGCCCTCAAGCCCCTCGCCGAAGTATGGATATCTTATCTCCCATGAGTATGTGGGGCTCACAGTGCTTATCTTGTCTGCGAATACGCATCCCGCCTTCAAAAAGTCTGCGCAGCCGTTAAGCTCCATGTATTCAGCCGTGTAGTAGGAATCGTCAACGCCGAACAGGTCTTTAACATAGCCGAAGTCGTATTTGCCCTGATACATAATATTATGTATAGATATAAGATACTTGCGCGAGCACTGCATGGAATTTTTATACTGTGTCTTTGCAAGCATAGGGATCATGGCAGTGTGCCAATCGTTGCAGTGGACTATCTCCGGAGTAAAGCCGAGATTCGGCATAGCGTCAAGCACCGCCTTGCAGAAAAATGCATACTGCTCACCTTCTGCATAGCCGCCCCTATAGATCTTGTCGCCGAAATAATATTCGCTGTCTATAAGATAGATAGTAACACCATCCAGCACAAGTCTTTCAACTCCTGCATACTGGTGTCTCCATCCAAGGTCCACAAAGAAGTGGAACATATGCTCCACCTTGCTGCCGAACTTTTCTTTTATAACCTTGTGATATGGGGTTATTACTCTTGCGTCCATACCGAGCTTGTTGAGAGATTTTGGCAGTGTGCCTACCACATCCGCCAGACCGCCTGTTTTCGAAAGCGGTGCGCACTCGGCTGCTGCAAGAAGTACTGCGGGGAGTTCTGTTTTTCCTTTTTTCTTAAGTGAAGTCTGGAATTCCTTCAGCATATTTATCACCTCATAGAATTTATTGTGTTTTTATCCTGTTAGCTATTATAACAAGATATCAAAAAAAATGCACCCCGTTAAGGGTGCATTTTTATATATTTTTTTGATTATTCCTTCTTCTCGGTGTGTTCTTCAACTGCTTTTGCCGCTGTTTCCACAACTTCACCTGCTGCAGCTGCAGCGCTCTTGCTCTTTTTGAGCTTCGGAAGGATGATAACAACTATCACTACTGCCGACAGAACAAGTATTGCAATCCAGAGAACCGGGTTGAAGCTATCACCTGTTCCCGGGTTATATGCTGCCTGGGAAGCGGAGATGATGCGGAATGTTGTGCTGCACTTCTGGTATACTTCGTTTCCGCTGTCATCAGTTGTGCGGACATAAGCGGAGATGGTGTATGTGCCGAGTGCAAGACGGTTGAGGTAGTTTGCACTGAGAGTGAACTGAGTGTTGCTGTCTTTAATTACGAAGGAGTCAACATTCACAGCGTTTGCAGAGCCTATAGTGATGCCAAGATCATAGTCGATAAGGTCGGATGCAACGAAGCTCAGTGAGCTTGCTCCGCCGTATACGTGGTAATCAACTGTCTTAGGAGCAATTGCAGGTCCTGTGTGAACTGTTGCAGATACCTTGCCGTTGGAGGTGATAATCTCCATCACATGGTCGCCGTTGGCAAGAGCTGCAAAGTAGGAGCCCTTAATGCTCAGTGCGCCTGTGCTTGTATTATAGGTGTAGTAGCCGGGGTCTACATAGTCATCATCAACATATATCTCAACAACGTTCGGGGAGACTGTGAAGTTCAGTGTGCTGCTTATGCCGCTCCAGGTAGCTGCTGTCGGTGTGATGTATACGGATGCATTGTATACCATCAGCGGCAGGCGCTCTACTGCGCAGTATGCATCGTCGCCGTAGCGGAGGAATACATAGTTCTGGCCGGTTGCAAGGTTATTGAGATCTGCATAGGAGATAATGTATGTGTAGTTCTGACCGAAGCTGTCTACTATGCTGCTGCTGGAGCTCTTCACATAGTTGAGCTGCCATGTATCAGGATTATCCTTGATGTAGTTTTCAAGGTAGGTTATGTTCTCGCCTGTCGGGTCGCTGCCGATGCCTATCTTCTCAGGCAGCTCGCTCATGTATACTGCAATGTTCTGCATGTTGCCTACGTTGTAGTAGGTTACTATGTTGTCTGTGCTGTTATAATCCAGTGCCTGGTCAAGCAGCATTGATACTGCCGGATATACATAAAGTGTGAGCTTATTTTTAATTACGTAGTTGGATGTCTTGAATGTGAAGCGAAGGTCATACTTGCCGGCCGGAAGGTCGATCATGGCTGAATCCTGAACTGCCACATTGCCGGACTTGCCTGCGGGTGCATTGAATATCGGCTTATAAACGCCTGTGTATGCGTTAACAGCTTCAATTGTCATAACCTCAGGGCTTACGCTGAAGATAATCTTTTCAATGTCGCTCTTATCGTAGATGAGGTAAGGTGTGCCGTCTGTATCATAGCCGGTCTCGCCGCTTACTACCTGAACAACAGGAGTGTCGTTAAGAAGAACCTCGTAGTATTTATCGCTCTTTACATATTCAACATGGGAGATCTTGGAGTCAACATAGGTTGCAACCTTGTATGCAGCCTGCTTTGCAAGTGTTTCATCCTCGGGGATTTCGTAGAGGAACCAGCCGCCGTTTATAAGGAGGTTGTCAACAGAGTCTGCATATACAGGGATATCGCAGTTGATCTTGCACATAACAACTGTTGTCTCGCCGCCTTCGCACTGGATACCGATCTCAGATGCATCGTCAACAGACATGTCGGTCACAAGAACATCACCGTCGGTGACTCTAAGTCCGTACCTAAAATGCTGAATTGAAACATTATCGCCTATCTCGCAGTCTGCATTCTTATCATCAACCAGGATTCCTGCTGCATCTGCATGTGTATCTTTGATTGTAACATTCTGAATCCGGGTGCTTCCGGCGCCAACAGTGATACCATCGTAACTATCATCAGTGCTCGTATCAGCTGCTGTGAGCTTATGGTAGTTACCGTCGAATACAACGGTATTTCCATTTTTTGCTTCAAGAACTGCACCTGCGTCAGCTGCATCCATGGTGTAGTCGCCAAGAAGCTTGACTACTATTTCTTTATCTGAAGCATCAGCATTTGCTGCTGCATCAAATGCATCTGCAAGGGATGCATAGCCCGTGGTGAAGTCATTAATTGTTACGGTTACAACTGCCTTATTATAGTCGGAGTAGTCGCCTGTCTTTGCAATGTATTCCTGCTCGATGCAGTTTTCGGAGATAAGAGATACATTTGCGCAATCTTCAACCTCACCTTTATCAAGACGTGCTGAACCATCAGCGTTAACGCACATGATAGCAAGGTTATTTTCGCTCAGGAGAACATTGTTTGCATATACGCTCACTGCCGGGTTGCCGTCTTTAGAGTCTGCATTGCTGTTTCTAACAACAATAGCGTTGCCGCAGAGTCCCCAGTTGCCGCTGATATCGCCGCCTTGTGCAATAGTCATATGTGAGCCGAGATCGCCTATCACATGACCGCCGGAGATATCAAGAGTGTGTGTGCCGTCTACTGCAATACCTGTAATGCCGCGGACCGAGCCGTCTTCAATGCTGGTGCAGCCGTCGTTTGCAAGGTAGAGACCTACGTTATTTGCAGAGTCAATGTAGCTGCTGCCTTCAATGATAAGATTGCCGTCGTAGTTTGTGATAGCTGCAAAGTTTTCAGCATAAACTTTACCGCCGTTTACATACACATTACCTCTCCAGATACCGATGGTACCGGCAATGTTGCCGTCTTTAACGGAATCAGGACCATAGAGTGTTGCGCCTTCAGAAACTATTGCCCATGCGTATTCGCCGTTAACGGTGATAGCGTTGGCTGTTTCTGCATAAACTGTTATATCAGGGTAAGTGATAGCATTTATAAGACCGCCGAGGTTAAGAACACCGTCTACCACGTAGAAACCATCACCATAGATAGTGCCGCGGGTGAAGGATATTGTTGCGTCGTGGTCAAGGTTGTCTGCTGTGCCGTCTATATAGAAAGCAGTCTCTGCATCGCCTGAAACATAGATGTTAGAAAGGTTGAGGTCAATGGTGATATTATAATCAGTAGAGTTTATAATATCCATAGTCTGCTCAAAATACATATCCTCACGGTGCTGAATTGCAGCTGCGAAGGAGCTGTAGTTACTTGTCGGGCAGACTTCTTTCCATCTATTTGTAACTTTACTTACAACGCTCTGGTAGCTCGGAGTATCGGTTACAGTATTGGATACTTCGCCAAGCTTGTCTGCAAGAGCATCAACTTCAGCGGCGCATGCATCATATGCATCCCAGGCAGCGTTCATAGCATTTGTAAGCTCATCAAGCTTTGCCTGTGCGTCAGCATCTTCAGCAAGAGATGCATCTGCATTAAATTCGTTCTGGTAAGCAATGCAGGCATCCTGAGCAGCATATGCAGCTGCTTCAAGCTCATCAAGCTCTGCCTGCTTTGCTGCAAGCTGTGCTTCAAGCTCAGCAGAGGAAGTATCGGAATCCTCTTCGCTCTCTTCATCTTCAGCAGCATTATAAGAAGCTGTGGTCTCATCAGGACCGTAAATAGCCTCATCGCCGAAGATTGTAACTGCCGTCTCAACAACTGCCGTCATCTCATCGGAGAGAGTCGGGTTGTCGTTTACGTAGTCACGAACATATGTAAGGAAAGCCATGTTGTCTTCATCCTTAACAAGATCCAGCTCTGAATCCGTAAGACCTGCATAATCATCCTGCTTGCCCTGGTATGTTGCAGCTTTCTCAGAAGCTACACGGGCAGCGGACGTTTTGCCGGTTGGAGCAACAGTGGTTGTAGATGTGTCGTCTCCGTCTTCATTTTTGTCGCCGGTATATGCAGAGTCGTTAGACGGGCGCTGGCTTGCGCCAATGGTGATTCCGCCGGATGAACCGGAGTCGTCCCCGTCTACCAATGCAAATGCACCGGTGCTCATAATGCTTAAAAGCATAGCCATAAGCATTACAAGGCTTAAAATCCTGGACAATTTTTTCATAACAAGATCTCCCTTTCTTCCCTACCCCTAGGGAAAGAATCATATCATATAAACAAATATTATATGCAAAATCATCACTGCGCATAAAATGCACAATTAAGGCTATAATACAGCCCACGGATAATGTAACACACTCGTAACTTAATTGCAAGATAATTTTTTCTAAAATTACAAAAAATTTTTACCGTTTTGTAATTTTTAGCTGTTACATACAATAATATTATTGTATTCAAATGTCAATAGTAAATATTTTCCTTTATCTTATTACAATATTAATACA
>R14__coassemble_1452_pt1 | contig 11904 bp, 12 predicted proteins | sample R14__metabat2_low_PE_022 | metagenome-assembled genome bin R14 | reverse complement strand
AATATATACTAAAAAAACAAGATAAAAGTGAGCCCTGTTAAAAAGGCTCACTTTTAGTTTAAACTGATGTGATTATACCTACAAGTTTGTCTTTCCCTATACTCTTTTCAGCTGAAAAAGGTATAAGCAAAGTTGAATCGTCAAGCTCCAGATTCTCCCGGATGATGGCAAGATTTGGTTCGATCTCGCTTTTCTTAAGCTTATCAAGCTTATTAGCCAGCACAACAAAGCTTTTTCCGGATTCTTTAAACCACCTGCACATTGAAATATCATCGGCAGTCGGTTTGTGTCTTGCATCCACTATCAGTATGCCAAGGTTAAAAAGCCCGCTTTGAAAGAAGCTTTCCATAAGTCTTGACCATCTGTCTCTCTCACTCTGAGAAACATTTGCAAAGCCGTATCCCGGAAGGTCAACGAAGTATATTTTGCCGTCAATATAAAAATAATTTACATGGATAGTCTTGCCTGGCGTGTTGCCGACACGTGCAAAGTTTTTCCGGTTTAAAATGCAGTTTATCACCGAGCTTTTGCCCACATTGGACTTCCCCGCAAAAACTATCACCGGCTGCGCAGTGTTGATAAACTGCTTTGCTTCAGCGGCCGAGCGGATAAACTCAACTTTATTGAAATTAAGTGCCATATTTATCCCTTATTGCCTCACGGTCACCTTTTCGTTTTTATGCTGTATAGCGGCAGCTGCCATCGGCTGAACAGCACAGTGCGCTTTTTTTGCCGGCAGACCAAGAGAAACATTAAATACATCATCAACAGTCTCCGCAAAACAGAAGTTCAGTTTTGCTCTTACCAGCGGGTCTATCTCGCTGAGATCCGGTTCATTTTCCTTTGGAATAATAACCGTTGAAACACCGGCTCTTAAAGCGCCCATAGTTTTTTCACGAAGTCCGCCTATTGCAAGCACGCGGCCTCTTAAGGTGATCTCACCCGTCATTGCAACATCATGACGCACAGGCAGCGATGCAAGAGCACTGGCAAGTGCCGTGCACAAAGTAACGCCGGCGGAAGGTCCGTCCTTGGGCACTGCGCCCTCCGGGAAATGAATATGGATGTCTTTATTTTTATAAAACTCAGGGTCTATGCCAAGCTCGTCAGCTCGTGTTCTGATGCATGTAAGAGCAATCTTTGCAGATTCCTTCATCACATCGCCAAGGTTGCCTGTGAGCTCAAGCTTACCGTTGCCCGGGCATACTGCAACTTCAACATCCAGCACTTCCCCGCCCACTTCTGTATAGGCAAGTCCGCGCACTACACCAATAAGGTCTGATTTTCTGTCTTCTTCGCGCTTTATCTTCTCAGGACCCAGAACTGACTCCAGATTCTCTTTTTTAACGCTCAGAGCAGTTATATCGCCGTCTGCGATACCGAAGGCTGCTTTTCTGCACACCTTTGCTATCTCTCTTTCAAGCACACGCACACCCGATTCTTTAGTATAGAAAGAGATGATATTGCGCATTGCAGCGTCATTTATCTTAAGCTGATCTGCCTTCAGGCCATGCTTTGAGCGCTGCTTCGGAAGAAGATGCTTTTTAGCTATCTGAAGCTTTTCTTCATCCGTATAGCTTGGTATCTCAATAACTTCCATTCTGTCAAGAAGAGCTCTTGGAATGGTGGAGGTTGAGTTGGCGGTAGTTATAAAGAATATATTGCTCAAATCAAACGGAATCTCAAGGAAATTATCGCGGAATGTTGAGTTCTGCTCACCGTCAAGCACCTCAAGCAGCGCTGCTGCAGGGTCGCCTTTATAGTCAGAACCGAGCTTATCTATCTCATCAAGAACCATCAGCGGGTTGCAGGAGCCTGCCTGGATAACGCCGTTTATAATTCTTCCCGGCATAGAGCCTATATAGGTTTTTCTATGTCCTCTTATCTCTGCCTCATCGTGAACACCGCCAAGAGATATTCTCACAAGCTTGCGGTTGGTAGCCTCGGCTATGCTCATGCTTATAGATGTCTTGCCTATTCCCGGAGGGCCTACGAGGCAGATAAGTCCGCCTTTTATATTGGGAGAGAGCTTTTTAACTGCCAGATACTCAATAATTCTCTCTTTGACTTTATCCAGACCGTAATGGTCTCTGTCGAGAATTCTGCGGGCTTTTTTAAGGTCAATTGTCTCTTTTGTGAATTTGCCCCAAGGCAGGTCAAGGCATGTATCAAGATATGTTCTTATAACAGAAGCCTCAGACGAGCCGAACGGCTGCTTTGCCAGATGGCTTACTTCTTTAAGGAGCTTATTTTTTACTTCCTCATCAAGCTCAAGATGTCTTATCTTTTCTCTATACTCATCAACATCGTCAATTGAGCCTTCATCGCCAAGCTCATCCTGAATTATTTTCAGCTCTTCACGCAGATAGTATTCCCTGTTTGTCTTGTTCATGGCTTCGGTTGCAGCATCATTTATCTGCTTTTCAATAGCCATAATATTAAGTTCGGAATTTAAAAATTTCCCCAGTGAATCAAGACGCTTTGATACCTTGCGCTCTTCAAGAAGCTGCTGCTTTTCATTTAACGGCAACTGAACATTATGCGCAATAAAGTCCGCAACAGAGCCCGGATTCGGATTTGCAAACACACCTATCATGTGCTCCGGCGTATAGTCGTTTGACTCCTGCAGATACTCCTCATAGAGCGATGCGCAGCTTCGTGTGAGCGCCTCAAGCTTTTCAGCGCCTACACGCTCTTTCTGATCGGGATAAGGCTCTATCTCGGCGTAATAGCAGCTGCCCGAAAAGTCCATGCGCACAGCCTTTGCTCTATACATGCCCTCGATCATAACGCGCACAAGCCTTGAATTAGGCGATTTAAGCTGCTGTCTTATGCAGCACACTGTGCCTACCTGAAATACGTCGCTTTCCTGCGGAATATCAACAGTAAGATCCTTCTGCATAGCAAGAAATATCTGCCGGCTGCCGCGGTTGGCAAGCTCAAGTGCATTGATAGATGGAGTTCTTTCCACGTCAAAGCTTGCTATCATCCCCGGGAACACGCAGATTCCCCGCGTTGCTATCATCGGTATTGAAATATAAGAATCAAAAATTTCTGCCATTTATATAATAACCTCATTCAGGGTATTATCTGATAATTTCAGGTCCTGTACCTTCCGAAATACCCTTTGCCGTAATAATAACCTTTTTAATGTCGGAATCAGAAGGGACAGAGTACATAATGTCCGTCATGATTCCCTCCATAACACTCCTCAGACCGCGTGCGCCGATCTTCATGTCTATTGCCCGCTGGGCAATAAGCTCAAGTGCAGCTTCTTCAAACTCAAGCTCAACATTATCAAGACGCATAAGCTCTGTATACTGCTTAACGATAGAGTTTTTAGGCTCGGTCAGGATGCGCACCATGTCTTCCTTTTTAAGCGACTGCAGAGGCGCAACGATGGGCAGACGACCGATGAGTTCAGGGATAATGCCAAACTTCAGAAGGTCATCCTGCTGAACCTGAGCCATAAGCTCACCCACGTCTCTCTTTTCGCTTCCAACAAGGTCGGAATCAAAGCCTATAGACTTCTTGCTTGTTCTCTTTTCTATAATCTTATCAAGACCGTCAAATGCGCCGCCGCAGATAAAGAGAATATTGGTAGTGTCAACATGGATAAATTCCTGCTGCGGGTGCTTTCTTCCGCCCTGAGGAGGTACATTGGCTATAGTCCCCTCAAGGAGCTTGAGCAGCGCCTGCTGAACGCCTTCGCCCGATACATCTCTTGTTATGGATGTATTCTCGCTTTTTCTTGAAATCTTATCAATTTCATCAACGTAGATAATGCCTCTCTGTGCTCTCTCCACATCAAATTCAGCAGCCTGGAGAAGCTTTAAAATGATATTTTCAACATCCTCTCCAACGTATCCTGCCTCTGTTAATGTGGTTGCATCGGCAATTGCAAAAGGCACATCGAGCATCTTTGCAAGAGTCTGCGCAAAGAGCGTCTTGCCGCTGCCCGTCGGGCCCAGGAGAAGGACATTGCTCTTTTGAAGCTCCACGTCGTTATCCGAGGGATGAATAATTCTCTTATAATGATTGTATACCGCAACCGAAAGAATCTTTTTAGCGTAGTCCTGACCGATAATATACTGGTCAAGTCTCTCTTTGATCTGGGTCGGCTTCGGGAGTTTCTCCAATACTAAAGGCAGACCGTCATAGCCTTTTGCAGGTGCTGCATTTTCCTCATAATCGTCTTCTGCGACTATCTCAATGCACATTCTCACGCACTCATCGCAGATATATGCGCCATTTCCGGCAATAAGTCTATCTACCATATTCTGCGGCTTGCCGCAGAATGAACATTTTATGCTTTTGCTGTCATATCTAGCCATACTTACAACATACTCCTCAAAAAATTAGGGGAACGGAACCGTCCCCCTAAAAGATCAGCTGACTTAGCGTTTATAAATTACTTTATCGATGAGACCATACTCAAGGGCTTCTTCTGCAGTCATATAATTGTCGCGTTCGGTATCAATTGCTACCTGCTCAATGCTCTTGCCTGTGTTCTCGGAAAGGATCTTATTGAGTCTGTTTTTGATCTTAAGGATCTGCTCAGCCTGAATCTGAATATCCGTGCACTGACCTTTGCTCCCGCCTGAAGGCTGGTGAATCATAATTTCTGCATTAGGAAGTGCAATTCTTTTTCCCTTTGCCCCGCTTGAAAGCAGGAAGGCACCCATTGATGCAGCCATACCTACGCAGATGGTAGAAACATCAGGCTTTATATACTGCATAGTATCATATATAGCCATACCGGAAGTTACGCTTCCACCGGGGCTGTTGATGTAGAACTGGATATCCTTATCGGGATCCTGAGCTTCAAGATAGAGAAGCTGGGCAACAACAAGACTTGCTGTAGTGTCGTTTACTTCTTCAGAGAGCATAACGATTCTATCGTTGAGAAGTCTTGAAAATATATCATATGACCGTTCGCCGCGGCTTGTCTGTTCAACAACATAAGGAACTAAACTCATGCTTTAACTAACCTTTCAGTTCGTTGTAAATTATTCTTCAGTCTTAGGCTCTGCCTTTTTTCTGGTGGTCTTTTTCTTTGGTGCTTCTTCAGCAGGAGCTTCTGCTGCTGCAGGAGCATCAGCTGCAGCTGCTTTCTTTCTGGTGGTTTTCTTTTTTGGTGCTTCTTCAGCTGCTGCAGGTTCTTCAGTCTTTTCTGCCTTTTCGGTCTTCTTGGTCGTTGTCTTTTTAGCAGTTGTCTTCTTGGCCTTAGCCTTTACTTCTTCCTTAACTTCTTCAGCAGCTTCCTTAACTGCATCTACAAGAACAGCGCTGTCGCCGATAAGGGAGAGAGCCTTTTCTTTCTTGAACTCTTCTGTGATGTAGTCCATGCCGAAGTAGTTCTTGATATCATCAACTGTTGCACCAACAGTGCCGGAGATTTTGTTGATATATTCATTAATCTCTTCTTCAGTGCCCTCGATTGCTTCCTTGGCAACAACTGCCTTAACAAGCAGCTCCTGCTTTGCCTCTTCAACAGCAGAAGGACGGATAGCAGTGTTCATGGTATTCTCGTCAATGCCGAGCATGGTCGCAAGCTTTGAAAGCTCAATCTCAGGATCGTTGAGACCGTAGTTTGCAGCAAAGTTGCGGATGATTGCTTCCATGTGGGAGCGGATCATTGTTTCAGGAACTTCAGCCTTCATGTTGTCTATTGCCTTTGCAACAGCACTGCCGCGGATAATTCCCTTTGCCTGCTCAAGCTTTTTCTCTATGAGGTTCTTCTTAACGTCTGCTTTATACTCATCAAGAGTATCAAACTCGGAAACATCCTGTGCAAAGTCATCATCAACTGCAGGCAGCTCAGGATAAGTGATGCCGTTGAGAACTACGTGGAATACAACATCCTTGCCTGCAAGGTCTGCTGCATAGTCTTCAGGGAAGGTGATGTTGATATCCTTCTCATCGCCGGCATTCATGCCAACAATCTGCTCTTCAAAGCCCGGAACGAAGGAACCGGAGCCAAGCTCAAGGTCGTAATTTTCGCCCTTGCCGCCGTCGAACGGCTGAGTCTTAGCTGCATCGAGGAAGCCTTCAAAGTTGATGTTTGCAGTGTCGCCCATCTGAGCCGGTCTATCTTCAACGGTGATCATTCTGGCGTTCTGCTTGCGGGCAGATTCTATTTCTTTATCAACATCTTCGTCGGAAACTTCGGTATCAACCTTTTCTACTTCGAGTCCTTTGTACTCGCCAAGCTCAACCTCAGGATAAAGCTCTACGGAGAAGGTGAAGGATGCTGTGCGCTCAGGTGTAACATCAGCTGCAACGATTGAAGGTCTGCCGATGAAGTCGACCTTTTCTTCAAGCCACTTTTCATAAGCAGGCTGTGCAAGCTCATCAAGTGCATCCTGATAGAATACTTCAGGACCATACATACCCTCTATTATTGCCAGCGGTGCTTTGCCCTTGCGGAAGCCCGGGATATTTATAGCATTTTTATTTTTGCGGTATGCCGCATTAACTGCAGCGTCAAATTCAGCTGCATCGGACTCAACTGTAAACTCGAGTCTGTTATTATCTTTCTTTTCTGAGTTCTTAAGAATCATTACGGATTCCTCCTAAAAATATAATACCAAATTAGCCGTTTATCAATATTAGCAGAAACATCGAATAAAATCAAATACTTTTTAATTTATCTGCCCGCTCTCAGACAAGCTTTTTGCCCACCAGGCGTTCGTATGCCTCAAGATACTTTGCAATAGTCTTATCAACGACCTCCTGCGGGAGAGTCCAGTCGTCATGCGGATTGGCCTTCAGCCAGTCTCTTGCAAACTGCTTATCATAAGAAGGCTCGGCATGACCTATTTCATACTCATCCACGGGCCAGAATCTTGAGGAGTCAGGTGTGAGCATCTCATCGCCCACTACTATATTGCCGTTTTCATCAAGACCGAATTCAAATTTTGTGTCTGCAATGATAATGCCTTTAGTCAGGGCATAGTCAGCGCACTTTTTATATATAGCTATAGCATACTCTTTAAGCTTTGATGCGTATTCCTCACCATGGCCCGGGAATCTCTTTTCAAGGTAGGCTATAGACTCTTCATATGAGATATTCTCATCGTGGTCGCCGAGCTCTGCTTTGGTCGAGGGAGTATAGATAGGTTCAGGCAGCTTCTGTGATTCCTGAAGCCCCTCCGGCAGCTTAATGCCGCAGACAGTGCCGTTTTCGGTATAGCTCTTCCAGCCGGAGCCGGTTATATAGCCTCTAACGATACACTCCATAGGGAGCATTGTAAGCTTTTTTACAAGCATGCTGTTGCCTGTAAATCGGCTCTGTCTGAAATATTCAGGCATATCATTCACATCAACAGAGATCATGTGGTTTGGTATAAGATCACTTGTATAATCAAACCAGAATTTAGACATCTGAGTAAGCACTGTTCCCTTAAGAGAAACGGTATTGTGCAATATCACATCAAAGCAGCTTATTCTGTCGGTTGCAACAAGAATTAAATTGTCGCCCACATCGTAGATTTCTCTCACTTTGCCTTCTTTGATAGGAGTATACTCTTGCATAATTCACCTCATATATAAAAATTTTGCTTAAACCAAATTAATAAAGCTCCAGCTTTACAGGCTTAAAGTCAACATAGTCTGCCGAAAGGAGCTTAAACTGCGTCCCGCCGCGCCAGCCATTGAAAGCCGCGCTGCAGGCCTTGCCGTGCAGATGCCCATAGCAGCAAAGGCGCACTTCGTATTCTTTAAGAAGGTCAAGTATTCCCTCGCATTTATAATCAAGAAAAATGGGCGGATAGTGCAGAAATACAAGCTTTTTTCTGTCCCCTGCCGCCTCAAGAGATGCGCGAAGACGGCCTATTTCTCTTGCCATTATCTTTTTGTCGTGCTCAGCGCCGGTCTCCTCTTCATAAAACCAGCCGCGGGTTCCGCATATGGCATATTCGCCATACTCAAAGAAATTATTATGCAATATTTCTATTGTAGAAATATTATGCGCTTCAAAAAACTTCTTTGTCTTATTAACCGTGCTCCACCAGAAATCGTGATTGCCCTTTAAGATAATCTTCTTTCCGGGGAGAGCATCAATAAATGCAAAATCCTTTTCGCACTCATCAATTCCAAGTCCCCAGCTCAGATCACCGCACAGCACGGTAACATCATCGTCGGTAAGCGCACTGAAGCCGTTTTTAATTTTTTCAGTATAGCCTGACCATTTATCGCCGAATATATCCATCGGCTTATCAACCGACAGCGAAAGGTGCAGGTCACCAATTGCATATAAACTCATTTAATTACCAGAAAGCATTCTCTATATGATTAAGCGAAATTGATCCCGTTCTCCCCTCAGGGGCATATATTTCAATCACGTCAAACCTGGGCTGCAGATCAGAGGCGTGAAAACGCAGATAATACTGAGCTGTTTTTATAATTTTGCTCTGCTTCGTTTTTGAAACGAACTCGGCTGCCGCGCCGTAATTGTCGCTCTTTCTAAGCTTAACTTCGGCAAAAACTATATAATCATTGTCGCAAGCTATAATGTCAATCTCTCCGAAACGGCAGCTGAAGTTTCTTTTTATAATTTTATATCCGGCCTTCTCAAGATACTCACTCGCCTTCTCTTCGCCGAAAACGCCTATAGAATTCGGATTCATATCAGTGCATCTTTCTGAGAAAGCTCATTCTGTGGATAGGAGAAGGACCATATTCTCTTATTGCCGCATAATGATCGCGAGTGCCGTAGCCTTTGTGCTTTTCAAAGCCGTATTGCGGGTACTTTTCCGCCATATCGAGCATATACTCATCCCTGCTTACCTTTGCAAGAATCGATGCTGCAGAAATATCCGCGCATTTTGCGTCCCCTTTAACTATCGTGCGGCAGTTAAAGTTTATTCCGGCAGAGCGGTTGCCGTCTATAAGGGCAAGAGAGGGCACAGGGTCAAGCATCTCAATGGCTCTATTCATGGCAAGAAATGTTGCATTTAAAATATTAAGCTCTTCTATTTCCTCAACACTAGCAAATGCAACAGCAAAGCTTATAGCTTCTTCGGTTATTATATTAAATAGCTCAGTCCTTTTATTCTCTGAGAGCTTTTTGGAGTCGTTAAGCCCTTTTATCTCAAGCCCCTGCGGAAGAATGCATGCAGCTGCGCACACAGGCCCTGCGAGAGGACCTCTGCCCGCCTCGTCCACACCGCAGATAGTGGTGAAGCCCTCGGAGTATATCTCGTTTTCTATGAGCCACAGATTTTCCATATCATTTACACTTCCGGCGGTTTTTCAAGAGATAGCCTGCCAAGCTTCCCCTCGTGGTATTCCTTTAATAGAGTATGCGCCATGCGGTCTATATCATATTCGCCTTTTGAAATAAGCATGCCTCTATTCTTTGCAGCCATTTCGAGAAGCTCAAAGCCGTTGAGATCATCCTGAGTCTTTATCTTATATCTCTCTGCGAGAGCATCGGGATACATCTCTTTTAAGCGCAGCATAAAGTTTGCTGCAAGAGTTTCAACGTCGAATACGTCGGTTTTGATAGCGTTGGTTACAGCCAGAAGCTCGCCGACCTCCTGGCTCTCAAATTTCGGCCAGAGAATGCCCGGAGTATCGAGCATGTCTACGCCCTCGCCTATGCTTATCCACTGCTTGCCGCGCGTAACACCGGGCTTGTCGCCTGCAATTGCAGCCTTGCGCCCGGCAACTTTATTGATGAATGTGGATTTGCCGACATTCGGAATGCCGAGAATAATTACTCTGAGCGTTCTGCCAACCTGGCCTTTTTCCTCGTAGGCGGCAATTTTGTCTTTAAGAAGAGAGCGCACAGCCGGGATAAAAGCATTTATACCCTTGCCCGTTCTGGCGTCCGTTTCTATTACGCTTGCGCCTTCAGCTTCAAAAAACTTTTTCCACTCCGAAGTTATCTTGGCATCAGCAAGATCTATTCTGTTAAGAACAACAAGTCTCGGCTTGCCGAGTGACAGCTTTGCAATATCGGGGTTGCGGCTGGCTAAAGGTATGCGCGCATCTATTATCTCGCACACAGCATCAACCGAGCTTATATTATCTTCAATCATGCGCCGGGCCTTTGTCATGTGCCCGGGGTACCATTGAATGCTTATTTTTTCATAGTCGTTTGCGGCCATAAATTACCGTCTTTCGTTTTAATTAATTAACAGGTCCCATATCGCTCGTCGGGAACAGAACAAAATAGACCTTGCCAAGGATAAGTCTCTCATCTACCATGCCGATTTCTGTTTTGCGGCTGTCGGTAGACATGTTTCGGTTGTCGCCCATAACAAAGACGCAGCCCTCTGGAACGGTCTTCGGGCCTATAAAGTCAAGCTTATTATATGTAAGCTCTGCAATGTAGTCTTCTTCTATAGCCTCGCCGTCAACATAAACTATGCCCTTTTCAAGGTCCATGTTTATTTCCTGGCCCTCTGTTGCTATAATTCTTTTAACAAGTGCTTTATTCGGGTCATACTCGTCTTTTTTGAATACTACCACATCGCCGTTTTTCGGTTTATAGAACAACCCCGATACTATCATCTTGTCGCCGTTATTTAAGGTAGGATACATTGATGTTCCAACAACATCAATAACTCTTACCACAAAAAGAAACATAAACACACAGAAAATAAGTGCTGCCATAAAGCACTGTATCCATTCGTATGTGCTCTTAAGATTCGCCGCTTCTATCTCTTCAGGCGACTGTTCAGTTTTTCTGCTGAAAATAGACATTGTTGATTAATCGCTCCTGATTTATTTTTAGCTGATAGTATATAATACCACAAAAATACTTCTTTTCAAATTTTAATTATATTCAAATATAGTTTATTTGTAAAGTGTCGCATAATATGATAAACTATATAAAAACAATAAGCGAAAGCAGATTTTTGAGGTGCAGCATGCCCAAGCTCAGTATTATAATCCCCGTATACAATGTTGAAAAATATCTTGCAAAATGTCTTGACTCCGTCCTGTTTCCTGACATTCCGGGCTATGAGGTCATCGCCGTAGACGACGGCTCAACAGACTCCTGCCCCACCATTCTCAAAAAATACGAAGCTCGCTACTCAGGTCTTCTCAAGGTTATCACCACCGAAAACCGCGGTGTCGGCGCTGCCAGAAACGAAGCAATAAAAGAAGCAAAGGGCGAATTTATCGTCCTGCTCGACAGTGACGACCGCCTTGCCGACAATGCCGTGCAGGAGATTCTCGATGAATGCAATAACGATTTCGACATCTGCTTCTTTGACTATATCTGCGTTAATGAATCCGGCGACATCATAAAGCATCTCACCGGCTGCAACGACTACCCCGGTACCTACTCTCTTGAGGAAAACCCCGCCATTCTCTTTGAGCTTCCCTCAAGCACCAATAAAATCCTCCGCCGCTCGCTTTTCACCGACTATAACATAGAATTCCCCGGCAGGGTCTGGTTTGAAGACTTCCGCACAACGCCAAAGCTCTATATCCACGCTAAAAAGATCACATACGTTAAAAAGGAATGGTATATCTACCTGCAGCAGTCAAACTCCATCACCCACACCAACAAGACAAGCCGCAACCTTGAAATAATAGACGCAGCCGAGGATATTCTCAGCTACTATAAAGAATACGGTCTTTATGATAAATACTTCCCCGAGCTTGAATATGCCATCTTTTATAACGAGCTTCTCACATCGATAGACAGAGTAAATCTCATTGACCCTAAGAGCGAAGTACAGGATACGCTTCTGGAGTATTATCTCAATAAATTCCCGGATTATAAAAAGAATAAATACTTCAAGGCAATGCCGAAGAAATATAAACTCATCTACTCTCTCATCATAACCCGGCAGTATCGCGCACTGAACGTCCTGCTGCGGGCGAATAATGTGGTAAAAGGGAAATAGGAAATAGGCACTAGGCACTAGCGCCTAGGCAGCG
>R14__coassemble_1421_pt1 | contig 12116 bp, 11 predicted proteins | sample R14__metabat2_low_PE_022 | metagenome-assembled genome bin R14 | reverse complement strand
TTCCTGTTAAGAGGGTCCATAATTCAGTATAATTCCAGAAAATAACGCTAAACTGCGAGCGAATAAATTGATTATTAAATACAAATATTGTATTATTAACAAATAGATTGCACTATCCGCAGCGCACTATTAGGAGGTAATATCTTATCTGATGAAATTCCGTCACGAGTGGAAATTTGAAATAAACTATTCCGATAGTCTTGTTATCCGTCAGCGGCTCGGCTGCATTGCTCAGCCTGATATTCATGCAGTAAACGGCGAATATAAGATTCGCAGTCTTTATTTTGATGACCTTCACGATAAGGCTTTGCGCGAAAAGATTGATGGAGTTAATTTCCGAGAGAAGTTTCGCATTCGATACTACAATGGTGATACAACCCGCATAAGTCTTGAAAAAAAGTCTAAGATAAACGGACTTTGTAATAAGCAGAGCTGCATCTTGTCTTTGCAGGAGACCCGGAAAATCATAAACGGCGATATTGAATGGATGATTGACAGTGATCGCCCTTTAGTTACGGAACTCTACTCAAAAATGTCTGGTGAAGGGCTCGGACCAAAGACTATAGTAGATTATACTCGGATTCCATTCGTGTATGCTCCGGGAAATGTGAGAGTAACTATTGACTATGATATACGCACCGGGCTGGGGAGCATTGATTTTCTTAATACTGAGTGTGTGACTATTCCTGCAGGAAACTCCCCTATTATACTTGAAGTCAAATGGGATGAATACCTTCCTGATATCATCAAGGCAGCTGTTGCACTTGATAATCGCAGAGAAGGTGCCTTTTCAAAATATGCTGCCTGCCGCATATACGGCTGACACATTTTATTAAATAATAAAAATCAAAATATACGAGGTTTTATATCATGAGTTTTAACGACATCTTTAAATCCGGCTTTCTTGAGAATGTAAGCAGTGTTTCCATCCTTGACATGCTTATCGCCATGGTCCTTGCTTTCGGGCTTGGAATGTTCATTTTCTTCGTGTATAAAAAAACATATTCCGGAGTAATGTATTCTTCCGGTTTCGGCGTAACTCTTGTCGCGCTTACAATGATCACTACGCTTGTTATTCTTGCAGTAACTTCAAATGTTGTCCTCTCATTAGGCATGGTTGGCGCACTTTCTATTGTACGTTTCCGTACGGCAATAAAAGAACCCTTGGATATAGCATTTTTATTCTGGGCAATTGCTGCGGGTATTGTTCTTGCTGCGGGTATGGTGCCGCTGGCAGTATTCGGAAGTGTTTTCATAGGTATCATCCTATTGATATTTGTAAACCGTAAAAGCTCTGCCGATCCATATATTGTTGTTATCAGCTGCGATGGTCAGGCAAGTGAAAAGAAAGCACTTAAGTATCTTTCCGAAAATACAAGCCGATGCATTATAAAAAGTAAAACTGTCCGTAAGGGTTCAGTGGAACTTAATCTGGAAATTCGCCTTGCTGACAGTGATACCGACTTCATTAATACTCTTGCCGACCTGGATGGCATCAATAACGCTGTTCTTGTGAGTTACAACGGTGATTATATGGGATAACGGAGGCAGCAAATGTCAACGCATAAAAAAATAGACCTCATCTGCGTTGCTGTCATAATCTTATCTGTATGCCTTGCCGTCCTTTTCATGAATGGAAGTGCCCTTGGAATAGAAACCATAATCGACGAAGATTCCGAAGCACATTCAGATTCCGTATTTTTCACTTCAAATGACCTGAACAGCAACTGGGATACTTCTTCTGCAGTTTCAATAACGCTTGACGGCAGCAGGGCATTGGTAAGCGGCAGCGGCGCATATGTTTACGGCAATAATATTGTAATATCATCTACAGGCTGCTACGTTGTATCTGGCACAATGGATAACGGCAGCATCATCATTGATGCAGACTCCTCTTCAAAGGTCTGGCTGCTGTTCAATGGCGCTGACATTTCATGTGAAAATGATGCCTGTATTAAGGTTCTTAAAGCTGACAAGGTCTTTCTTACTCTTGCAGACGGTACCTCCAGCTCACTTAAAAGCGGGAGCACATATTCTGAAGAAGCGCTCAACGATAAATCCGACGGCGTAATATTTTCCAAAGATGACCTTACTATTAATGGCAGTGGCGCACTTAATATCTCAGGCGGCTATAAGCATGGCATTTCCGTAAATGACAGTCTTGTTATAACCGGCGGCAATATTTCTATTGAGTCGGATAATGACTGTATACATGCACATGACAGTCTTAGAATAACCTCTGCTGAGCTTAATCTTACTGCAGCTGATAAAGGCATTGCCCTTTCAAAATCTGACGCCTACTTCTATTTTGAGTCCGGCAAATTAGTAATTAATGCGGGTGATGATGCAATAAGTGTCCCCGGAGAACTTATAATTGCAGGAGGAGAATTTGAGCTTTGCTGCACGGATGATGCAATCCACTGTGATAATACTGTAAATATTTACGAGTGTAGCATGAATATTTCCAAATGCTATGAAGGTATTGAAGGCAGAGTCATAAATATCTATGGTGGAACTATAAACATCTTTCCCTCTGATGACGGAATAAATGCAGGGGGAGAGTCTTATGTCAGCGATGATGAGACATCACTGCCATGTGTGAATATCTCCGGCGGCAATATAAGTATAATTAACGAAAGTGCCCAGGATGCCGACGGAATAGATTCAAACGGAGACATCATCATAGACGGCGGAAATATATTCATAAGCCTTGTAAATGACGGATCCAACAACGCTATTGATTACGGCAGTGAAAACGGCGGTACATGCCTTATAAACGGCGGCACAATAGTTGCCTGCGGCAGCTACAGAATGGCGGAGGGTTTTGACGCCTCTTCAACTCAGCCTGCGCTGATGTATACAATCAGCTACGGGCTCGATGCAGGAACTCCTCTTTGTCTTGAAGACGCTGACGGCAATGCGCTTATAGATACTGTTATCCCCTGCAGTTTTTCATGTGCAATACTCAGCTGCCCTGAACTTAAACTTGGTGAAACATACCTTCTCATAGCTGGAGACGATGCAGCTGAAATAACTCTTGACAGTATATCTGCCAGCTACGGTAATGCGCAAAGTACAATGTTCAACGGTCCCATGAATGACGGGCAGCTGCAGAACATCGGTCACTTTGGAAATCGCCCCGGAGGCGGACACGGGGGTAATATGGCCCCTCCTGAAGACAGCAATGCTGATGATAGCCTTTCCTTTCCGGATAACGGCAGCAGCGGCCTGCCTGACCCAAATAATGAAAATGGCGGAGAGCCTTTCCCTGATAACGGCAGCGGCGACCAGCCTGCTCCGAATGTCGGTTCCGTAGGCGAGCCTTTTTCTGACAACAATAATGGCAATCAGCCTTCCCCGCCTGACAGCGCACAGTTTAATATCGCAATGCCCGGAGGCAGAGCAGATAATAATCCATGGCAGGAATCGCCTGCTTCAACAGATTCCGATGAAAACGGCACCCACTCGAGTATTATTCCATCCAATATATTTAAAGTTGAATATCTCCCTGTGTATATCATTTCTGCAGCAATTCTTGCAGCTGCTACAGTGTTTGCGGCAAAATTCAAACGCCGCCATAGTTGATAAGCACAATAATATGTTCTGACCTGTCTGCAATTATAAGCAGGCAGGTCCTTTTAATTTTTCCGAATCTGTATTATATTTTAAGAGAGATATTAGCGCTCGGAGGATGTTAAGATGAAGCTTGTAATGCCGGACTATTTCCATGATTTCAAATGTCTTGCCGGCAAATGCTCTCACAGCTGCTGCATCGGCTGGGAGATTGATATAGATGAAGATACTGCCGGATATTACCTCTCAGTCGACGGCAGTATGGGAGAAAAGCTAAAAAAAAGCATTTTCTGTGCAGATGATGGCACATATTCTTTTATCCTTGGCAAAGATGAACGCTGCCCGTTTCTTAACTCTGCCGGTTTATGCGAGCTCATTCTTGAGCTAGGTGACGAAAGTCTCTGCCAGATATGTCGTGACCATCCAAGATTCCGCAACTATTTCTCTGACCGTACAGAGATAGGTCTCGGGCTGTGCTGTGAATCTGCCGCAGAGTTGATTTTGCGCAAAACGGAGAGCGTTAATTTCATAAGCCTTACGCAGGAATGTGACGACGAAGTTGACGCAGACCTTGATGAACAGATACTCCTGGATTTTCGAAATGCCCTTATTGATGCTGCTCAAGACAGATCATTAAATGTACTGCAGCGGGCAAATATAATAGACAGCATTTCAGAAACGCCTATTACTGTTACTGCAGCAGAGCTTTCCAAATTTATGCTTAGGCTTGAAAGGCTTGATGATAACTGGACCAATGAACTTAAACTGATAGAGAATTTTTCAGAGTCTTCAGCCCCTGCTGTATTTGCTTCAGAAACATGGCAGAGTGCATTTGAGCAATTGCTTGTATATCTTCTGTTCAGACATGTACAGCTTGACCACTTCGAAAAATTCGCTGTAACAATGTTTCGTCTGATAGTAACTATTCTTTCTGCGCATTATATAAACGGAGACGAACCTGACATAAACACATTTATAAACATATGCAGAATGTGGTCTTCAGAAATTGAATATTCAGATGAAAACACAGCTCTTATTCTCAATTTTATTCAGGATAAACATTGATATGTGAATAGGTCTTTTCTAAAAACTGCAGTACCGGAAATAAGTTATTAATATAAATCGTTCAAATTCATCCGTAAAATTAAAAACATAATACGGGATAATTGTATTCTCCTTTAAAATTATCAGTTGTTTTTTCTATTCTATGAAATCTGAGCGTAAAAAAGCCGGGGCTTCTGATAAGCTCCCGGGCAAATGGCTTTTATTACATCTTAATCAAAAATCACACTGTGAAACGATGTATATCGGCACATAGCAAAGCAGACGAATGCACCTGACCATATGAAGATGCCCGGGAGTACAGCATTCGACAACACATCTCGTTTTCATAAACAGCACTTGCTCTGTACATTGCACTCTTCTCCTTTTTCATAAGATAGCTCAAATTTGATGGTGTTAATATACGCCTACTAACCTACTTTGTCAATATGCAAATACAAAAATTCTGCCGGGTTTTTTGTTTTCCACGGAAATTCTGATTATAGCTTATTTTTTATAACCTGTATTATAATCCACTACATTTCTAAGGTCTTTTCCGTTCAGCCAAGCGTCTAGGTTGTATACACAGATATCTGTTACGTTTGTTATAGTAGACGGGAGATGAAAGAATCCGGAAGCATGCGGGGTTACAACAAGATTCTTGAGTTGCCACAAAGGGCTTTCTGCTGGCAAAGGCTCAGTTTCAAAAACATCAATTCCCGCAGCGGTAATGATATTCTCAGATAGTACTTCATACAGTACATCTGCTGACACTGCTGTGCCTCTGCCACAGTTAATAAAGACTGCGCCGGGCTTCATCTTTTCAAATCTTTCGCGGGTATAGTAATGCACTGTTTCAGCCGTTGACGGCAGAACAGAAAATATGATGTCGCCGCGGCAGGCAATCTCATCAAATTTATCTGTTGTATACAATTCATCTATATATTCGGGTTTATCTGTTTTCCGACGTTTTACTCCTATCACATATGCGCCAAGTGCTTTTGCCATTTTAGCATAATAGCAGCCTATATCGCCAAGTCCCATTATTATTACGGTCGCCCCGTTGATTGAACCTACCGCGCCGCCTGCTATCCACTCTGAGCGCAGCTGGGCATCTCTATATGTGTGCAGGTCTTTTATGAGCATTAACGTCATTGCAAGTGCATGTTCTGCAACTGTCTGGCTGTACGCCCCCGTGCAGCAGGAAAGGACAGTATTTCTGTTTAATACGCTCTCTTTAACATAGGCATCTGCTCCCGCTGATGTGAGCTGGCAAAATTCAAGTTCCTGCCCGTGCAAAAGTCCAGGGGCGACATTTCCTATCAGAATATTTGCCCAGGAAATATCTTCTTCTTTAACATCTATCGGCGATAAATATCGGATATTATTTCCCTCCGCCGCTTTCTTTGTACGCTGTTCAAACTCTTTGTTCGCCACCGGCGGCACGATAAGAATGTTTTTCATATATGTTTTCCTCTTATTAAGTATCTATGTTTGTGAGGTAATTATCTCATATGCTAAATTTTTTGGCAAGCAGAGCAACTATTGTAATGGAATTCTTTTCATGATAAAATCAGTTAAAATTTTTATGGAGTACTTAACGTATGGTAATATTGATTGATATGGACGATGTGCTTGAGTGTCTTGTAAATGCGTGGATTCCTTATCTTAACAAAAAATACAGCACAAATGTTGCGGTGGAAGACATAAAAGAATGGAACATGTCTAAAGCATTCCCCACGCTCAGCTATGAACAGGTCTATTCAGCAGAAATGGATGACGATTTCTGGAAAGATGTTAAACCAATGCCGGGAGCTGACGAGGCATTGAGGAAGCTAATTGCAGACGGGCATGAACTTTTTGTTGTAACGGCAACCGTATATGAAACTCTTCGGTCCAAAATGGAGAATGTTCTTTTTAAATATTTCCCCTATCTGGACTGGTCACATGTTATAATAACAAGTCATAAATATCTCATTAACGGTGATATTCTAATAGATGATGGACCGCACAATCTTGCCAAGGGCAATTATCATAAAATTCTTTTTGAAGCATGCCATAACCGCAGTTTTGACGAAAGTTCAATAGGCGCTGTCCGAGTGAAAAATTGGGAGGAAGCATATGAGGAGGTATGCCGCTATGCTGCCGAAAAAGAAACCTCTGCTGCATTGACAAAAAAATAATTCCCGCCCTATCATCGGACGGGAATTATTTTATGCAGCGCTTTTTTGCGTTATATCTTCTGCATAGAGATATTTATGCAGCGGCTTCGCCAGCAGGACAAGCACTACAAGAGTGATTATTGTATTCGGCAGCATATATGCAAGGTTATATAACAGAGAATAGAACCATGGAGAGTGCATACTCATACCGAAAAACTCATCAGGCATATACTCTGCCCAGACAGTTGCACCAACAACGAAGTGAACGAGGAATCTCAGTCCGCAGGCAATGAGCGTTCCGGTCACAGGCGCAGATTTTTTTCCTTTTACGAGACCGGCAAACCCAAGAACTGTAAATGCCACAAGATAATCACCAAGGATAGACTGCCAGCCTATTGCAAATCCACCGTCAAATATAAACTGCAAACATCCAAAAACAAAGCTTGCCATAAGGCCATAACTCAAACCCCATCTGATAGCGAAAAAGATCAGCGGAATCATTGCAAGAACTATTGACCCTCCCCATGGCATTTCCCAAAGCTTAATATAGCTGAGGATTTGGGCCGCAGCAACGATGATTGCGCCTTCGCAAAGCGCACGTAATTTAGTGTTCTTCATATTTAGACACCACTTTCTGAAATGATCAATTCCGCTCCCTGATCAAAGTTATGTCAGGTAAAAAGAAAAACGCATTGCGGCTTCGCAGTGCGGTAATTAGCAAAATATCGCATTCCTACGCCGGCATTGTCCGGATCAGGTATAAGGGTTTGGATCTCCTAAATCCATCTCAGCATTTGTCAGCACCCCTTGGAATTGTCTTTTATATTATATATTCCCTCTCTTTCTCCGTCAACTTTCTTTCATTTATTTTTATAAGACAGCTTCTTTCTTTTTAAATATAAACTGATTATAATACGGGCTGTGTGAATTAATTGAAATTTGAGCCACGGTTATTATTCATGCTTTTTAATGAAATACGTTTCCCCGGTTTGGAGATAGTAATATGGCAAAAATAAAAGATTTTATACGACAGGAAATTGTACTTTGCATAGCTTTTCTTGCGGCAGCAATCAGCATGATTTTTGTGCCGCCTGACATGCAATACAAAAACTATTTTGACCTGAGGACATTAGCCTTGCTCTATTGTCTTATGATCGTTGTCGCCGGAATGAGAAAAGCCGGAACTTTTGCTCGTCTGGCGCACATTTTATGTACACATGCAGGGAATACAAGGTCTCTTGGGGTTATACTGGTAGCACTTAGTTTCTTCAGTGCAATGTTTATAACGAACGACGTTGCACTTATAACATTTGTTCCGTTCGCCGTGGTCGTTCTTGGAATGGCACATCAGGAAAAACAGCTCATTATTGTAGTTGTTCTGCAGACAGCTGCTGCGAATCTCGGCAGTATGCTCACTCCTGTAGGGAATCCGCAAAATATCTATATACAGTCCTTCTATAACCTATCCTCAGCAGATTTCCTCCGGACAACTTTTCCGGTGTGGCTAATATCGTTAGTATTATTGCTATTGCTCTGCCTGCTTCTGCCGGGAGATGCGCTCTCGCTTTTTCTTGGAGAATCTCCAATACTTCATGGCAAAAAGCTCTGTATTTATCTGGGGCTCTTTGTGATATGTCTGATAACTGTCCTGCGGATTCTTTCCTGGTGGATTATGTTTATTATTGTTACGGCTGTACTTGCAGTATATGATATTAAAAGCCTAAAGGATGCCGATTTTTTTCTGCTCCTCACTTTTGTCTTTTTCTTTATTTTTTCAGGTAATCTCGCTCGTATGGACTCTGTCGACAGGTTTCTGCGGACAATTCTAACCGGGCATGAATATGGTATGAGTCTGCTCTTAAGCCAGATAATTTCTAATGTACCTGCAACTTTACTGCTCTCAGGTTTTACTGACAACGCCAAAGCGTTACTTCTGGGGGTTGACGTGGGAGGATTGGGAACTCCTATTGCGAGCCTTGCAAGCCTTATAAGTCTAAAGCTTTATTCCCATTCAGAAAATGCAAACTTGGGAAAATACCTGATTATCTTTACGGTTATAAATATTCTGCTGCTGGCGCTTCTTTCAATCCCGGCACTTATACTCTTGCACACATGATGAGAATACTGTAAAATAATTTCAATGAATTTCTTAACTGAGGTAAATATCATGGAAGAATCAAAGCTTATAGAAACAAGAACCGGGGGAGAAGATATTTTCTCCGGTGTTATCCTGAATGTAAAAAAAGACTCGATTTTACTCCCTGACGGAAGGCCCGGTTTCCGTGAATATATACGCCACAATGGAGCAGTCGGCATAGTTGCACTAACGGATGATGGCAGGGTGTGTATTGAAAGACAATATCGTTACCCGATAAGTGAGGTCATCACAGAAATTCCTGCCGGCAAGCTTGATACTCCTGATGAAGACAGACTTGAAGCTGCAAAGCGGGAACTGCGTGAAGAAACCGGATTTACTGCAGACAGCTGGGAGTTTATAGGAACTTATTACCCCGCAGCAGCTTATACCAGCGAAAAAATAACTCTCTATCTTGCTACAGGGCTTCATTCAGGTGCTCAGGACCTTGATGACGGTGAATTTCTTAATTTTGAATTTATTCCTTTTGAAAATCTGCTTGCTGATGTTATGGCAGACAAAGTGCCTGACGGAAAAACTCAGGCAGCAGTACTCAAAGTTTGGAAACGCCTTTACTGCGATTAAATTGCATTATAAAAATGGGGACCCTGCATTTTAGTGATGAACTGCTGCAGGGTCTTTTTTTATTCATATTTAAATTTGTCCGGTGGATTATTTTGCCGCTGCAGACTCAATAACAGATATCCACTCATCCACATTCTCTGCATTGATATAAACGCCGAATCCCTGTTCATAGAGTTTTTCGTCGACCTCTCCGTTTATCATGCACTCTATCATCATATCTCCTACTTCCGCAAGAAAATGACTTGCGTCACGGTAATATGAAGAATCGCAAGTTATATCATTATATCCGCTAAAATTCCAATACGGCGTTATTTCAGCAAGTTTTTTCATGAAATCGGTATAATCCAGTTCAAGGGAAAACTCAAATGTGGATTTATACATAGGGTTCGTGAAGACAATAAGCTCTATTCCGTTTTCGTCGCACAGCTCTGCAATTTCTCTGATTGTATCAAGTGTCTCATCAAGCATAAACTCCGGTCCTACATATGGAGTCTCCTGAAAAGCGTGTGTTCCTATCTCGCCATAATATATTTGTGAACCTGAAGAGTAAAAGCTTTCGGAATATGCCTTATCCGGAGTATGAGAAATTATAAGCGGCAGAGACTGCAGCGCAACTGCCGGGTCCATATACATTGTGACGAATTTCAAAGGGTGTGATTTGAGATATTCGTAAGATGCATAGGTATGCATACTATTGTGCAGAGAAGGGTCGTTCATGTATGAGGCGCTGTCAAGAGCAATGTATATCTTTTCCGGAATTATTCCTTTTGATATAAATGTCTGCAGATTTGCAAGGTGCTCCGCCGGCATGCCCTGAGGATACCACATATTATAACAGTCGTCGCCTATTTTTTCTGCATTAATAAATCCAGCTCTTGACGATCCAAAAAGAAAGCTACTGAATTTATCAGGATTTTTAAGGATATATGTCATTTTTATATAATTGCTGTCTGCTTCAACACCGTTATCCCTAATTGAACCAGTGTGAAAAACATTATAAGGGTCAATAATACAGCATACCAAAGCTGATATAGATGCAACTATAACAACAAATATTATTATAATTTTAATAAATCTTTTCATAGCGCCTCTCAGAACTGGAAGTAAACAAAGCTTACTCCGCTGGTGCTGTGCATCAATAGTATAACCAGCACAAGAATTATATATACACTATAGCGCAGCCATGCTTTCTTATGGCTTATCACATCTATAACGTCATAATCGAGACTAAAGTAGTCATAAAAAGCCAGCGGCAGAACACATAATGCTACCTTAAGAAGATTGCCTATTTCATCAAGCCCGAATTCCGACCATCCCCTTGCGAAGTATGTCAGCGGATGGCTTATACCTGTGAACAGATGACCCAGCACATAAAATGCATCGTAGCAGCTCTGCGAGCGGAAGAATATCCCTGTTGCCGTGCAGAAACAGAATATTACTGCTACTCTTAGCCACCATATTACTGTCCCGCGTTTTTTATACGGCTTTATATGGAATATCTCATCAAAAAGCTGACCTAATCCGTTTCCTGCTCCCCAGACCACAAATGTCCAGTCTGCTCCATGCCACAAGCCGCTCACAAGATTTGTGACCATAATATTGAAGCATTTTCTAGCTCTGCTGCAGCGACTTCCTCCGAGCGGAAAGTATATATAGTCTCTCAACCAGGATGTAAGGGAGATATGCCATCTTCCCCACATCTGATTTACACTAGTTGAAAAGAACGGACTTTTAAAGTTTTCCATAAGCTCTATGCCAAGAAGTTTCGCTGCCCCTCTTGCAATATCCGAATACCCGCCGAAGTCGCAATATATCTGGATGGAGAAAAGCAGCACTGTGATTACAAGCACAAAGCCTTTATATGAATACATGTTATTATATATGGCATCTATAAACACCGCCAGGTTATCCGCCACGACCATTTTCTTGAAAAAGCCCCATGCCATAAGCTTCATTCCATAGCATGCCTGGCCGTAATTGAAGCTGTGTTCTTCTTTTATCTGCGGCAGAAGGTTGGACGTTCTTTCTATGGGTCCTGCTACAAGCTGTGGAAAGAACGATACAAAAGTTGCATATATACCGAAATGCTTTTCTGCAGGGACAGTACCCCTATAAACATCTATGACATACGATGCCGTCTGGAAAGTATAGAATGATATACCTACCGGAAGCAACAGACTGAGAGTTGTAGGATGGAGTTCGATTGCAAACTTTGCAAAGAGCTTTGTTACCTGCGCAAAGAAAAAATTATAATATTTAAATACAAAGAGTACTCCGAAGCATATTACAAGTGCCGATGCAAGGATAAGCTTTTTTATACTCTTATTATCTGTTTTCTCCAGAAGCAGAGCTGCAAAATATGATACGGCTGTTGTGAAAAGGATAAGAAAAACATACTCCGCCTTCCAGCTCATATAAAAATAATAGCTCGCTGCAAAAAGCAGTATCCATCTGTACTTCTGCGGCAGTACCCAGTACAATATGAAGACTATTGGAAGAAAAATGGCAAACTGCCATGAATTAAATGACATCTTTTTTCTCCGGTTTTCTTAAAAACAATAAGTTTTTATATTATACCATAGAGTAAACATTTTGTCTTAATGTTTTTTACTGTAATATAT
>R14__coassemble_1419_pt1 | contig 12123 bp, 8 predicted proteins | sample R14__metabat2_low_PE_022 | metagenome-assembled genome bin R14 | reverse complement strand
GTTTTCTATTTTTCATATGTATAGATTACCATAATTACGGAATTAGGGCAACTAAAGAATTATCTTAATTTTTTATAAACATAGTACAAAAACATAGCCTTATCATCCGGACAATTAGCCGCAGCGAAATTTATGTTATTTATTTAATTATCGCGTTCAACAGCTTGACAATCAAAGCGCTCTTATCTATTCTTCTTATATAATAATATTCGCAATTATAAAAGGAGACCGACATATGCTTAAAATTCTCTGCTGTATAAAGCAGGTGCCTGATGTTGATCAGATGCGCATGGACCCTGATACCGGCAATCTGATTCGTGCAGGAGTGCCTGCAATATTAAACCCGCAGGACTATAATGTGATTTCCTGCGCTGTGAAGCTTAAGGAGACTTACGGCGCCGAGATTACTCTTATCACAATGGGGCCGCCGATGGCTGAGGCTGCGCTGCGCGAGTGCCTGGCAGTTGGCGCAGACAAGGCTGTGCTCGTTACCGACCGTGCATTTGGCAATGCCGACACTCTTGCCACTTCATACTCTATTCTTTCTGCTGCCGACACCCAGGACAAATACGACATAATCCTCTGCGGCAAAGAATCTCTCGACGGTGCAACAGGACAGATGGGCGCACAGCTTGCTCAGAGATTCGGCGCTGCCCAGGTAACAGGCACACTTCTTGTTAAAGAAATAGACGAAAAAGCAGGCTGCGCTGTTGTTGACAGACAGCTTGATAACGGTGTTGAGACTCTCTCGGTTACTCTCCCCTGCCTTTTCACGGTTGAAAAGCAGAATTACCCAATACGCTTCCCAAATCTCAAAGGAAAGCTTGCCTCAAGAAAGATGCCCATTGTTACCATCACCTCCTATGATATCCCGGGGCTTGACCATAACCGCATCGGCGATGCCGGCTCTCCGACCAAAGTCCCCCGCATGTTCCCGCCGGTAATGCCCCAGCCCGGACAGATTCTTGATGAAGGCAGCACAGAGGCAACCGTTGCAAAGCTGCTTGAGCTTATAGAGAACTGAGGAGGCGCAGAAATGGATATAAATAAAAAAGAATATAAGGATATGTGGGTGCATGTTGAGCATAACAGCAAAACTGTTGACCCTGTAACACTTGAACTCTGCTGTGAGGTGCGCAAGCTGTGCGACCTTTCAGGCGATAAGCTGGCAGCCGTGTGCGCAGGCTCTCTCCCCGAAAGTGAGCTTGATAAGATAAAGGATTGCGGCGTTGACAAGATAATACTTGTATCCGGCACAGGGTATGAGCGCTACAGCACCGAGGCTTATTCAAATCTCTATGTTGAGCTTTCTAAAAAATATAAGCCGTCTGCAATTTTTATCGGTGCAACCGTCAACGGGCGCGATTTCGCCCCGCATTTTGCAGCGGTTCTTGAGACAGGCTGCACATCCGATGCAACCGAGCTTATATATAACCCTGAAACTACCGACATAGAGTTTGTTGAACCGGCAGCCGGCGGCAAGATTATGGCTGTTATCACCATTCCTGTTCTGCGCCCGCAGGTCGGCACTATCCGCCCCGGCACCTTCAAAGCAATACCCACAGGCAAAAAGGAAAATATTGAGATAATAAAAGAAAATATCTCCTTTGCTGAAGAGAATATCAGAACAAAGCTCCTCGGCTTTACTCCCGATGAGTATGACCCTGAATTTGATATAGCCACTGCAGATACCGTTATATGTGTAGGCGCAGGGCTTAAGGCAGAGAGCCTGCCGAAATATAGAGAGCTTGCAGGTCTCCTGGGCGGCAAGCTTGCCTGTACAAGACCTGTGGTTGACCGCGAGATAATGCCCTATAAGCTCCAGGTGGGGCAGTCAGGCGTTATGATAAAGCCGAAGCTATATATAGGCTTTGGCATTTCGGGCGCTGTTAACCATGTTACAGGTGTAGATGCCGTGAAATTCGTGGCCGTAAATAAGGACCCTTACGCTCCTATTTTCAACTACTGCGATTATGGCATAGTCGGCGATATGGACACAGTATGCGAGGCAATGATTGCAGCATTAAAGGCAAAATAACCTGAAATCTTAATTATCCGGGCAAGGGCAGCCGCTGAGAAAGCCGGCTTCTTACTGTCCGGATATACTTTTTGCAAAAGTGCAGCAGGCTGCAAAGATTTTTCAAAAATCTCAAATTATATGTTGACAAAAAGTATTCTATTTGGTATTATAAGCGAGCTGAAAAAATGCTAGTGTAGCTCAGCCGGTAGAGCAGCTGATTTGTAATCAGCAGGTCGGGGGTTCGAATCCGTCCACTAGCTCCACAGCAATATGGGGGAATTCCCGAGTGGCCAAAGGGGACAGACTGTAAATCTGCTGGCGATGCCTTCGATGGTTCGAATCCATCTTCCCCCACCAAAATGACTTGATCTTATTTAGATCAGGTCATTTTTTTATTTTCAAAACTCTGTTTACCATGAATTCATTTTTTAATGCTATCTTTCTTAATCAGAGCAGGACTTTTTATTCACAAAATTTCTCATAATTATGTAAACTTTTTTTGCACTTAATCGGTTTGTTTCAGCAATCATTAAGTTTGGTAACATATAATACAACACGATAAAAATTATGCAGTATTTTATTATCCCCTGCATCCGGAAGGAGAACTCTTATGGAATTAAACAAAGACACAAATTCCGCTGAAAATCAGAACAAACCCGAGGACGTTTTTGCAGACGATGAGCTTTTCAGTTCACTTGAAAATGCACTGAATGAGTCTAAAAACGATTCTGCAGAGAATACACTCGATGATGATTCTCTTTTCAGCGCTCTTGAAGAAGCGCTCGATGAGAGCTGCGCTGAAGACACCGGCAAAGCAAAGAGCGGCAAGAGCAAGAAAAAAGTCAGCCTGCGCAAAAAGGCAAAGGCTGAGCCGCAGCAGGAGCTTTCAGCCGATGATGCGCTCTTTGATTCTCTTGAGAAGGAGAAGAAGAGAAAGCGCACAAAACGCATTAGAATAATCGTTATTATTGTTGCGGTGCTGCTGATAGGCGGATTTATCGGCACAAGAATTCTCCAGCACAAAGTCAGAACCCAGTTCTCGTCCTCTTCTGATGAAGTTCTTTCAGCCCAGGCTGAAAAAGGCACCATCAGCACACTGGTCTCCGGCTCCGGCATGCTTGTGAATGTTGACACCGAGACAGTCTCTGTGCCATCAGGCGTTGAGGTTACAGAAGTTCTTGTTGAATACGGCGACACTGTAGAAGTAGGCGACATGCTCGCTACAGTTAATATGGCAAGTGTAAGAACGGCCATCACCGACGTGCAGGAAGCGATTGAAGATATAGACGAAGAGCTGGCAAGTGCAGAAGATGACTCTGTTGACAGCTATATTTCTTCAAGTGTAAGCGGCCGCGTTAAGGCTGTGTATGCTCAGGAAGGCGACCTTGTTGAAGACGTTATGGTTAAATACGGCTGCCTTGCAGTGCTCTCGCTCGACGGATATATGCAGGCTGAATTAAAAACAGACCAGCTCTCCACAGGCGATATAGTAACAGTGGTTCTCTCCGACGGAACAGAGGTTGAAGGCACTGTAAACAGTGTTATAGCAAATAAGGCCACTATACTTTTAACGGACGACGGTCCCGCTCTTAATGAAGAGGTTAAGATTCGCTCAGCTTCAGGCACAGAGCTTGGCACAGCGACCCTTGCTATTCATAACTCCATGTCCGTAACAGGTTATGCAGGAAAAATCAGCGGCGTTTATGCCGAAGAGAACGAAGACCTTTATTCATACTCCACCATCTTCACTCTCACAGACACCAGCACCTCAGCAAGCTATGACTCTCTTCTTCGCGACCGCGCCGACTATGAAGAGACTCTGCTTGACCTTCTCTCCCTGCAGCAGAACAGCGCTCTTGTTGCTCCTATTTCCGGCAGTATATACTGGGCAGTTGATCTTGATGATGAAGACAGTGACGACGAAGAAATACTTGATATAGTAACCATCTCCCCTGATAAGCAGATGGAGGTAACCATCACAGTTGATGAATCTGACATTCTCTCCATGGAGCTTGGGCAGAAGGCAGATGTTACAGTAAGCTCCATAGGTGATGATGTCTATGAAGGCGAAGTAACCGAGATAGACAAAACATACTCCAGCGGCTACTATACAGCCCTTATCACGCTTGATAAAGTTACCGGAATGATTCCCGGCATGACAGCGAGCGTTGATATCCGCATTGAAGGCATGGACGATGTTGTGCTCATCCCGGCTGATGCTCTGCACCAGACAAGCGAAGGATATTATGTGTATACAAGCTATAATGAAGAGACCAAGGAATACGGCGGGCGCGTTGACGTTGTGCCGGGTCTGAGCAACAGCAACTATGTTGAGATAAAATCCGGTCTTAACGAAGGCGACACCGTTTATTATGTTGAGTCTCAGGACTTTGGCTTCATGTTCGGCGGCGGCATGCAGGGCGGCTTCGGCGGCGGCATGCAGGGCGGCAACAGCGGCGGTATGCCGAGTGGCGGCGGTATGCCTAACGGCGGCAACAGCGGCAACCACTCTAACGGCGGCGGCGGTATGCCGAGTGGCGGCGGTATGCCCGGCGGATTCGGAGGCTAAAATATGATAGATATTAGAGATCTCTGCAAATTCTATACCGTCGGCGATGAGAAGATAAGAGCTCTTGACCACGCAACTCTTCATATCTATCCGAAAGAGTTTGTGAGCATCATAGGCCCCTCCGGCAGCGGCAAGTCGACGCTGATGAACATAATAGGCTGCCTTGATATTGCGGATGCCGGCACCTACAGGCTTGATAATCTGCCGATAGAGAGTTATTCGGAGAATGAGCTTGCCCATATCCGCAATGAGAAGATAGGCTTTGTATTCCAGCAGTTTAATCTTATTTCCAAATTATCCGCTGCAGAAAATGTTGAGCTCCCGCTCATATACCAGAATCTGCCCAAGGCAGAGAGGACAAAGCGCGTGCAGGAGGCTCTTGAAAGAGTCGGTCTTACGCAGCGTGCCACTCACCTGCCAACCGAGCTTTCAGGCGGTCAGCAGCAGAGAGTTGCAATTGCAAGAGCAATCGCAACAAAGCCAAAGCTTATACTTGCCGATGAACCTACCGGCGCACTTGACTCAAAAACAACCGATGAAATAATGAATATTTTCCATGAGCTTCACGAGCAGGGCAACACAGTGGTTGTTATCACACACGACAGCGATGTTGCGAAGCAGGCTGAACGCTCTATAAGGATAAAAGACGGCAGAACTTCAGAGGTGGTATTATAATGTTACAATTAAAAAATGCGTATCTGTCTCTGAAGATGGCACTGCGTTCAATTGCCTCAAACAAAATGAGAGCAATGCTCACAATGCTGGGAATAATAATAGGCGTTATGGCACTTGTTGTGCTGGTTAGCCTTGTAAACGGTGCAACATCTTCCGTTACAGACACTATCTCAAGTCTCGGCAGCTCAATGGTAACGGTGACTATCTCCGATGATAAAGGAAGCCCCGTTCGCCTTGAGACATTAAATGAGTGGACTGAAGAGGAGCCGACACTCGGCACAATGGTCCCCTATGCAAGCGACAGCTTAACAGGCATGGGCAGTGCAGACAGCGGCACGGTTACAGTCTATGGCACTATCCCCGAATATTACGACATTCAGGGGCTGGAGCTTTATCAGGGGCGCTGGCTTAAGACCGCCGATATGAACAATCAGACATACTGCTGCGTTATAAACCAGACTACAGCCACCGAGCTTATAGGCTATTCAGACTGTGTAGGCCAGGCGATATATCTTGGCGGGGTTAAGTTTAATATAGTAGGCGTGCTCGCTGATGATGACAACAACCTCACATCTGTATTCTCCTCCGGCAGCATGGTGGCATATGTCCCCTATCAGATGCTTATAAGACTCTCCACTTCTGTTACAAAAAATCTCACAGCATTTTATGTATCAGCAGGCAGCGGATATACTCTTGATGATGCTGCAGACACAATGGATGCTATTCTTTATGAGCGCTTTGATGAAGACGATGATGCATATTCAGTCTCTTCGCAGGATGCTCTTGAAGATACAATGAGTTCTATCACATCAATGCTCACAGTTATGCTCGGCGGCATTGCAGCAATTTCGCTGATAGTCGGCGGCATAGGCATTATGAACATCATGATGGTAACAGTAACTGAGCGTACGCGCGAGATAGGCATAAGAAAGGCAATCGGCGCAACCCGCGGAATTATTCTTACGCAGTTTCTTATGGAGGCAGTTGTGCTTTGCATGATGGGCTGCTGCCTGGGAATATTCCTCAGCTGGGCTACACTGCAGATAGTAAATACAGTTGTTGTAAGTCTTGATATGACATTCTCTCTTGATCTTGGCGTTGTGGCAATAGCTGTTGTGTTCTGCTTTATTATAGGAATAGTATTCGGCCTCTACCCGGCAAACAAGGCTGCCAAGATGAAGCCGATTGACGCACTGCACTATGGAGGATAATGATATGGAAGAAGAAAAAAAGAAAAAAAGAAAAAAATGGATATTCTATATAATTATAGCTCTTGTTGCACTTATACTGGCTGTTATGCCGATGATTGCAAGCAAAAATCAGGAGGATGATGACCTCGCTTCCGTTAAGTCCGCTGAGGCTGAAGTGCGCGATGTGGACACAGTGCTTATCGGCGGCGGGCAGCTTGAGAGCAAAGGCGTTTACAGCGTAACGATTCCCGAATACGTTAAGATAAAGGAATTTTTAGTCGGCAACGGCGATATAGTTGCCAAGGGCGATGCAATTGCAGAAGTAGATAAGGTAAGCGTTCTTAAGGCTATATCCGATGTTCAGGACGCAATGGACGAGCTTGAATACGAGATGAACGAGGCAGACAGCTCCTCCACCACCAGCTACATCAACGCCTCCCCTTCAGGCACAGTCAAAAAGCTCTATGCGCAGGAGGGCGACTCCGTTGCGCAGGTTATGCTTGACCACGGTGCACTGGCGATTATTTCGCTTGATGATGTTATGGCAGTTGATGTGCCGGCAGGCATGCCGCTTGCAGCCGGTGATGCAGTTACCGTTACGATAAACGGCACTGATATTAAAGCTAAAGTCAAGAAAAATATAAGCGGCACAATAACAGTCACCTTTGATGACAATAAATACGACATCGGCTCAACCGTTACCGTTTCTACAACCGGCGGGGATTACGTCGGCACAGGGGCGCTGTATGTATATAATGCATGGAATGTAACGGGCTACTACGGCACAGTTCACAGTGTTTATATCTCTGAAGAGGAGAGCATTTCAGCAGGACAATATCTCTTTGCAATAACCGAAAACGGCAAGTCTGCTGCCTACCAGAAGGCCGCCGACAAGCGCCAGAAGTATGAAAGCATGCTGCAGGAGCTCTTTGTGATGTATAAATCGGGCGTTGTCTCCTCCCCGTGCGACGGCATAGTAAGCGGCATTGATACAACCGGTACATTTATGCTCTCTGCCGATGCAGAGAATAGCGGCGCTAAGCTCGACCTGCTGGTGAACAGAACATACACCGATGATAATTATCAGCTGATGATGCTGGCAAACTCTGATGCAAATAGTGTAATTCCGATGTTATCTTCGCCCGAAGCTACTGTTAATTGTGATTATAGCGGAACTCTCACTGCAATGGGTGCTAAACCTGCTGAAGGGGCTAAAGTTGAGTGGAGTGCCAGTCCCCTGCCTGACGGCCTTACATTAGATTCCACTACCGGTGTTATTTCAGGCAAACCCACAAAAACCGGCACAACTAAGATTCACGTTGAATATATAATAGATGGTACTGTTGCCGGATCTAATGATATTTCGTTTAAAGTTGATGCAGCCCGCATTCAGATAATTACTGCCTCACTTGGGCAAGGAGTGGTCGGACAAAGCTATTCAGCTGAATTGCAAGCCTCCGATGCCACAAGCATTCTGGAAGGTGACTGGAGTGCAATACCTTCTAAAGATTTACCTGATGGACTACCTGAGGGATTAAAATTAAGTAATACAGAAGACAGCAGCAATTGTAAAATTATCGGAACTCCAACAAAAGCCGGAACGTACTCCATCACCATTCAATTTGAATATAATGATGGTGAAACTATCACTAGGACATATAATCTGATAATCATGTCCAGCAGCGGTGGCAGCGGCGGCAATACTCAGTCCAGCAGTGGCGGCAACAATGTCATCATCATCGAAGACGACGGCTTATATTCCCGCGATACCCTGACCATTGCAACCGTAACCTCCCAGGAGCAGATGGTGCTTAATGTTTCAATAGATGAGCTGGATATCTCAAAGGTCTATGTAGGTCAGCCGGCAGAGATAACCATGAGCGCAATTGCCGCAGACGATGTTGAGGCGGTTGTTGACAGCATATCAAATGAAGGCGAAAACTCCGGCGGCAACAGCAAGTTCACCGTTGAGCTTGAGCTGCAGAAATCAAGCGACATGCTCCCCGGCATGAACGCCACAGCAAAGATAGTGCTCGATACAACCAAAGATGCCGTCTGTGTGCCGGCAGCTGCTATTTATGAAGTAAACGGCGAGAGCGTTGTTTATACATCATATAATGCCAAGAAAAATACTCTCGGCGACCCGGTAGTTGTTACAGTGGGCACATCGGACTCTGATTACACTCAGATTCTCTCCGGCATAAGCGCGGGCCAGACAGTATATTATGAAATATACGAGGTAACCGGCAGCGGAAATGCAGTAAGCACTTAAAAGCATAAAAGACATAAAATATCCCCCGCCGGCACGGCGAGGGATGTTTTTTTGCTTACTGCAGGGAATTTAGAAGGTCTGTGAGAGCCTGTCTATCATAAAAGCTCTCAACGCGTGTGAGGACCACATCGGGCTCAACGCCGCGGTCTGCATCATAGAATGAGCCGTTTTTCATTGTGCTTATGTGCTTATAGCCGGAGCACTGAGCAAATGTGCCGGAGGCTGTGGTGAACGGGTGCACAGCACATGAACCGCCGCCGGTTGTCTGCCCCACGAGTGTAACTCTGCCGCCGGTTGCCTTGAGCATGCAGGGCATAAGATTGCCGCATGAAAAGCTTACAGGTGAAATAAGGCAGTAGAGATTAAGATCTGAGACGGTATCTTCGTCTGTAAATTCATGGTCAAGGTTTGTGTCACATTGATACACATTCACAGCCTCAGCACCTGTGAGAGAGCTCTGCAGATAGATATTTGCCTTGCCCAGGAACCACGCTGTATCATAAGCAACCGCATTTTCAGCTCCGCCCGTATTGCAGCTAAGGTCAATAACAACATTTTCTATGGGACTATTCTCTCTCTTTATCTGCGATGCTGCGTAGATAATAAGACCGATGTTGTCTTCAGATGTGTCGTCGGTTGGAGGGGCTGAATAATAGCGGTCGTCAGAGGCAGGGATAAAGTTATCATATGTGATATAGGCTGTGTTGCCGACTTCCTGATAGCCGGGAACTCCGTCAGGGAATGCCTCTGCGCGGGCATTTTTAAATTTATAATAGTTTCTGCCAAACTCGTACCATGAAGTACCATCGCCGCTTGCACGGACCTCTTCGAGCTTATCCGCACCGGTATATGGTGAAACAGCGCGGTAATTGCTGTGTAGATCATCAAAGGAGCAGCGGGTAAGAACATAAATGGCCTTATCCATGTCTTCGGGGTCATCGCTTAGAAGAAGGGTTTTGAGATTTGCTCCGCCATAAGCAATCTCTTCAAAATAGTCATTAAATGAGGTGATGCTGCGGCTGTCTTTAAAGCCGTAGTTCATATCAAGATTAAGACAGAGCTCATTATATGTATACTCAATAAGCTCCTCGCTGCGGCTTTGAGCTTCAACATCGTAAAAGATAGCTGAATAGCCGTTATCAATATCTTTGAGATCGTTTAAGTAGTTCTCGTAATTTACAAAGAAACATGCCTCGCCGTTATAGATATATACAGTGTATGTTTCGCCGATAAGAATGTCCGCCATGGTCTGGGCCTGGAGGTAATAGGTATCTCCTTCTCTTATAAGGTCTATGGAATAAGCACTCAGATCCAGTTCCAGCTCATCGCCGTAGCGGCTGTATGCCCGGTCTGTGCAGCGCTGAAGATAAGATGCATTTTCGTCTTCGTCTGTGTCACCAAAATGCGCAAGTTCTATAACTGTTGCATCATAGCTGTGCGACACGAACATATCAAAGTCGAAAAACGAAATTGTGTCGGCGGCATAGTCAATTTCCATGCTGTAACCGTTTTCACGCTGATAGCTTAGAATATCATCGTATGCCTCGTAGCTGAGATTATAGTTCGGGTCTTTATCATAGTCGCCGTAGCCGTCGCGGTAAATTTTGTTCATTACCTCCACAACGGTGTCCTGGTCAAAATAAGGAATCTGTGTATTGCCGTTGCGGTAATATACGCGAATCTCGCCGGTCTCTTCGCCGTGATTGCCGTAATAATATACAGGTACCTCGGCGGAGGTCATGGTGTCTTCAGTCTTGGCAGAATCGCTTTGAGTCTGTCCGCAGGCAGTCATTGCAAAGACCATTGCAAAAGCGAGAATCATAGCTAAAATACGTTTCATCCCTGTGCACCTCTCTTTTTATATTTTTATATATTGAAAGATATACCGGCGAATTTGTCAAGGATAAATTTTTGCCCTATGGAGCTGACCGATATACGACAAAAGTTCGGCATTTGAATATTTACTATCGTTTAATTTGGGTGTATTATACAGCGAATGAAAATTACATGTGACATTTCAGGTCATTTAATGAACCGAGGGGATCCTATATGAAGAAAAACAATACAGCCTGGCTTATATGCGCTGCCGGCATGCTGGCTATGCTGTGCAACATGGGGCTTAGCAGCAATATTCTGGCAGTCTACCTGCCGTTTATTGAAGAGACCGGCATAAGCGGCGCTCAGGGCTCGGCAATCGTCTCGGTGAGATGCATATCTTCGTTTGTATCAATGTTTCTCGTTGCAGAATTTTATAAAAAGATATCCCTCAGGCGAGGCATCGCCCTGTCTGCACTCATAGGCTGTGCGGGCTACCTGGTCTTCGCTGCGGGCGGGTCTATATTTGTATACTACGTCGGTGCGGTGCTGTTTGGAATTTCCTATGGCTTTGGCACTATGATTCCGGTATCTATTCTTATAACGCGCTGGTTTGAGCAGGATAAAGGTACGGCGCTGGGCATATGCTCTGCCGGCACTGGCGCGGCAACTATTATATTTTCGCCTATTATCACTGCCAATACCCAGGCAAACGGTCTGCGCTCTACTTATTTTATTATGGCAGGCTTTGTATTCTTATGCGCTGTTATCCTGTATATTATAATAAGAGACCGTCCTGAAGATATAGGCAAGCTGCCATATGGTGAGAAGGCCGCTGCTGCAGCTGATGAAAAAGAAACTGAGTCTGAGAATTTTAATGTTCCCATAGTCACATGGTTTGCAATGCTCTTTATGCTTTTCCTGGCAGGAGGCGCAGGGCAGGCAGCCTCAGCTCATGTATCTATTGCCGTTAAAACAGCCGGCTACACTGCAACGCAGGCGGGGCTTGCCGTTTCTATTTACGGCATCGCGCTGATTCTCGGCAAGCTTCTTATGGGGCGTGTTGCGGATGTGATAGGTGCAAAAAATTCCAGCCTTCTTTTTATGATTGTTTTCTGCGCAGGCTGTCTTATCCCGCTCCTCTTCAACGGCACATCGGGCATAATATATGTGATGTTTGCTCTTATTCTCGGGCTTGGCTGCCCGTTCTTCACTGTTGGCGTAACGCTCTGGGCCTCAGACCTTGCGCCTAAGAGAGATTATGAAAAAACAATCCGCTATTTTCAGATTCTTTATGCAGCCGGCGGAATAGTCTTCACAGCCATCCCCGGCAGAATTGCCGATATAACGCATGAATATATAAGCACATACCTGATGCTGCTTATCATGATACTTATCTGCATGTTCCTTCTTATAATCTTCTACCGCAAAAGAAAAACACTGTATAAATAATAAATAAGCGAATCGGTCTTTAACTGTGCTTATAAAAAATGCAGCCGCCCCGGATTGAGGCAAGCTGCATTATAAATTTTATCTGCGCGGACCGCCACCGTGGTTATTCCCGCCGGGTGCTCCACCGTGA
>R14__coassemble_1409_pt1 | contig 12172 bp, 10 predicted proteins | sample R14__metabat2_low_PE_022 | metagenome-assembled genome bin R14 | reverse complement strand
GCGCCATGCAGCGAGCAACCGAGCGTAGCGAGGCTCTTAGCGAGTCGCAGGGGCATGTTTCAACCCGATGAGCGCCCGCACACCTCAACTCGTGCATCGGTCTAGGTGTGCCGATGGGCGCCATGCAGCGAGCAACCGAGCGTAGCGAGGCTCTTAGCGAGTCGCAGGGGCAGTCAATAATCACTCGCCAGTTAAGTTGAGAAGCTATTTGGTAGTTTTAATTCTGCACAGATATTTTTGTTTCATACACATAACAATTAGGATTTTCATTCTTCAGTGCCAAGTAGAACACTTTCAAATAAAAATCATCAATAAAACGTACTTCTTCATTCTCAATCAAAACATCATTGAAAATTGTTATTGAATCGCATCCTGATGCTTTTATCTTAATGGTTGACCATTTTGCTTTGCTGTCAGCTTCAAAAAGTTCAGACAGCTTAATATAACGATTAGTTCCATACATATAATCAAACAAATTATAATCTTCAAATATGTTGCTTTGCTGATCTATAGTTTCTATGTATTCAAACTCCCCCTCCGGATAATCCTTTTTGTCAAAAGGAACACCATCAAACCAAAAGCTTTGTTCCATATTCAATCTCATTAGAAATAAAAACCTATTATTGTTCCACGCTCCTTGGCAATTTTCAGCATTTCAAGAAGCTTTTGTCCAAAATCTAAAACAGCCTTGTTGTCTGTATTATTGATAATATTCTTCATAACGCTTATAGCTCCATCAAGATGCTCTGTGTCGATAATCTCTTCCTCATACATATTGATGGACAAATCAAGTTTAGCATTAAGGAATAGGAAGATGTAATCCTCCATGTAATAGAAAGTGTCTTCATGAAAATTAAGGCAAATCATCTGACGATTGATACGGGCATCTTCCTCATCATAAATTTGACACCTCCATAATTTATCTGCGGCGTCATCATTCAAAGCAACAAGTATTCTGTATTCATGATTTGCGTCAAGATATCCGTATCTATTAGCAGGTGTGCAGTAATCATTGATATTGAAAGTCATGACATTATCTGCTATCATAATCATACCGTTCCTTTCTTATATGTCATGGCAAAATGAGTAAGACGATTAAATTCGTCTTTTGCTGCTTTGCCGCGTAAACTTCCCGGTACTTGCGGAGTTTTCAGATTAAGTCCCACATACTCTGCACCATGAAAAATTCCCTTACTATCTGTATATGACTGCCGCTGAATCCTAAAATACTTTCCACCCATAGCACAAACTATCTCGTATTCTTTATCGTTGTCACGAAATGATATTTTTCTAAAATTATGGGTAATATTGTAGTTTTCGCTTGTGATATTGTGCTCACCAATGAATTTTTCAACATATTCGTCAAGATTAACTTTTTGCCACTCTCTGGCAAACTTATAAAATTCATCACGATCTCTCAGAAGTGCTGCTATTGCTTGAGCATCATTAGCAATGACTATGTTGTTAATAAGCCTATTTCGCAAATCAGTATATATTGCCTTAGCGCCCATTTGCAGCACCCCTTTCTTCAAGATACTCAGAAAGGGGAATTTTACACAAATTTACACCATCCCACTTGGTAACGATTGCTTTTTTCCTGTCACGAACTCTGTGCCGATGGTCGGGGTACAGAATAATTATCTGCGGACGTCTGCCGAATATGTATTGAATATCTTTCTTTGATAGATTTCCATAAATGAACAAAATTTCAGGACAAACCTTCTTCGTAATCAATCTCAGTTGATAAATTCCGTACATTTTAAGTGGACTTTTATGACAGCCAAGTTCTCCAGATATGATGTTTGTATAGGGCGGTATAGTATCAATCAGGCTCATTGACGTGAGGTCACCTACGCGGCAATTTGGTAATACTTTAATGCCCTGTAATGCCAAATAGCAATTGAACACAGCACAAACCATTAGGCTGATTTTTTGCCTAGGTCTAAGCATTGTTATGCATGGGCTCAGATCAAAGCCGCATATACCGCCGTAAAGCTTGAGTTCCTTGATTTCATCATCAATTTTGAAAAGCCTGTTTATCAGGTTATCATCGTTGTCGAAGTATGAGAGCAATGTTTTTGACCTTATTTTATGCGGAACAGAATGCCTATGCGCATAAGTTTCAATCATATCAGGAATACCAGTATACAAAGCTTCTTTAGGAATAGCTGGCATTCCATCAACAAACATAATTTCATTTTGTTTTAAGAATGTGATTTTCTCGTCAAGCCATTTAATTAAATCGTTCATAAAATTCTTTCTCTGCCTGCCCAAAGCAGAATATCCCGTAGGCAAAATTAATAAGGGATATTTGTGTAATTTGATAATTGACAAAGAAAGACTATACGTGTTAACATAAATAAGAAGTAGTTTGTGTTTATACACGAACAGCCATAAACGCATGGGTAGATGTTGCGCCAACAACATCAAAGTGCCTATGCGTTTTTTCTTTGCCTGTTTAAAGACATCACCCTTTTAAACCTTGTTCAATGCCTATACGTTTAAATTGAACTCACCGCTGCGATATATTTTTTCAATATTGTTTCCCTTGCGGAGATCTTTCTTATAACGTTGGCTGAGACTGTACAACCCGTCATCATCAAGAAGAAAAGAACAATCCGGTCTTGTACAGTCTGTATTTAATAGAGTCACATTGTGAGTGGTAACAAGAGACTGCATATTATTGAAGGAGTTGATCATATTGAGTATCGCTTTTGCAGTTTCGATACTATAAAATGCATCAAATTCATCTATAATCAAAAAGGTAAGGTTTGAAAAATCCAGTAACCAGCAATAAAACAGTTTTAAGGCTTGTGTTCCAGATGATGCAATATCATTAAAAGCAACGACTTGATTGTTATTAAATTTTATGCCTATAACTCTATTGCCAGTGGGTAACCTTGCAGGCACAAGTTGATAGTGCAACCCCATATCTTCAAGAAAATCGTTAAATTTTTCGAGCGAATTTGAATTGAGGATTATGTCGTCAAGATTTTCTCCTCCAAGCTTATATCCGATGTATTCATTTCCTTGCCTAAGTGACCGAAAATAGAGCATTCCATTAACAAAGTTGAATAATAAAGAAATCTCAGATTTATCATCTTGTATCGTGTTATTATATACATATTTTACGCAAGAAAGCTGAGGCTGCATACCTTTTGTGTTAAGACGAATGGCACCAGGAATATTAATCAGATTGATCTTTTCATTTTCATAATCGTGAATCAGAATAGATTTGCCATTTACTATGACTTCCTCGTACGTCAGAACAGTCGGAGCTGTTTTTTTATAAATATACTCTACTTGCTTTCTACCGAACTGAAATACATATTTAAAAGAAGCTTCTCTTGATTCATTACCAAGATAAGTATATATCTGATTGACTGCAGCGCCCTTCTCTCTGTCAAGCAAATGAAGGGTAATGTCCATAATTGCAATGCAGAGCGATGACTTACCAGATCCATTTTTCCCGAAAACAGTACTGTTTTTAACCAGCTTATTTTTTATAAGACCAGTTGCATAGCTGTAACTTTTTGTCTCAGAGAAGTCCATAACAATCTTTCCGGCAAAGCCGTGGTAGTTTTCTACTTCAAATCTTTTGAGCATAATAGGACCATCCTTTCTTGTCCTATTATATAGTTCATTTCATGAGAAGTCAAGCGGATTCCGCAATTTTTTTGCGGAATCTTGCATAATTGAATGAATAAATATGAATTTACACAACTTGGTTGAAATTATTTTTCGGAATAGGCAATTTCAACTTTTTAAACATGCACTAAGTAAGCATTTTAGGTGTGAAATTAAGCGACTAGCCGAAAACGGCAGAATTGGCATAACCAATTAGACACGTTATGACTCATACTCATAATATTCTAAAGAGAGGAGATAGCCCGTCTTTTCATTGTTTCAATTGCCTGCATCTAATTAAAATAGTATAATATCCTCAAAATAAACTAGTCATGGAGATTCGCTTATGAAAAATAAAAGGGAAATGATTCGCAGGGTAATGTCTATGATGCTCATGTTTGCTCTTATCTTTTCCATGGCTGCCTTATCTGGCTGTGCTGCGGATGAGAGCAGAGCAGCAGAAAATACTGCGCCCGCGAGCGCAGAAAATGAAGATATAGAGACCTTTATGGCTATGCTTGCAGCTATGAACGGGGTAAGCGATGTTTCAATAGATGAAGACGGCCTTATCACTGCCATGATAGAGCAGCCGCTTGACTGGGCAGGCGGCACTGATAAGACTTTTAAACAGATGTTCACTATTGAATATGCGGGGGCAGATAAGCCCGTATGCTTCTGCGCGGGAGGCTATGATATTTCAACATGCACTTCGGAGATGTATCTTTTCCCGGATAACTATGAATATAATGCCGTAAGAATGGAATACCGCTTCTATGGCGACTCAACGCCCGAAGGTCCCTCAGCCGCTTCAGCTGACATGTGGGAATATCTCACCGTTGAGAATGCTGCTGAGGATTTTCATGCAATAATAAGCCTTGTGAGATCCCTCCTCCCTGGCAAGGCTGTGATGACAGGTGTGAGTAAGGGCGGCTTCACAACAAACTTTCAGGCATATAAATATCCTCTGGATGCAGACCTTTTTATCCCTTTCTGCGCACCGCTTTGCTCATCAGACTCAGACTCTGCATTGTATGACTTTCTCAATGAGCGCATAGGAAATGAAGAGCTTGGCGAGGAAGTTGCCGCTGAAGTACGCGAGGTCATTCTTGACTTCCAGCTTGAGTGCATGCGCTATAAGGATGATCTCAAAAAAGCTTATAAAGAGCTTGCCCTGGAGCTTGTTGAAAACGGCGAGGATGACTATCGCCCGGTATTAATGGAGGATGACGGAGCAAAGTTTTTTGATCTTGCAGTGGCGGATTTAAAGGTAGCTATATGGATGATGCAGGGCTACAATGTGGGCTTTGGTACGGCTGAGGGGATAAAGAGTGTGCTGGGAGACATAATCTCCATGCCGGCAGACACGGCTGAAGAGATAAAAGCAAAAGAAGACGCTTTATTAGATATTCTCGCATCCCTCTCCTCGCCCGACAGCTACTCATGCAGCCTTGAAAATGTACTCTTTGCATATACAGTGCAGACAGCAATGCAGATGGGCAACTATGCAGCGAATCTTGCTCCTCTCAGAGAGCGCATAGCAGCCGAGCAGGCTGAAGATTCGACCTTCCCGGGGCTTACCATCAGCACCGATGAGGAAAAAACAATGCTCTGCTCCTTCTATCTCACGGATGAACAGATGGAGATGGCAGAAAACTTTGCATTTGTCTATGACGAGATGGTTGAATGGGAAAAGACGGCGGAGGCTGATATCATAATGGTCTTCTGCTCCTGCGACCCGTGGTATGCAGCGGCTATCCCGGAGTGCGATAAAGCGAATATACAGCGCGTAGTTGTAAAGAGCGGGCAGGACATATCAACCGTTGGACACATGTATGCTGTTTCAGCGTTTGATGACGAATCAAGAGAACTTATCTATGCAGCGTTGAATGAGTTGAAATAAAAATATTTATAGATATAGCGACAGCCGCTGGCGTAAATTCGTCATCGGCTGTCTGCTTATTAAAAAGGCGCTATTATAGATTACAAAAAGGGCTGCAGGAGTGCCGGAATTGCATTTTCAAAGAATGCGACCGAAGTAGAGGAATCAGGAATCTGCGCACGGGTAAGGGCCTCCTCCACAAATGCAAGCTGCCCCTGAAGATAAAAGGTAACTGCATCTCTGATCTCCTGCGTAATCTCCGCATGACAATAATCTCTGATGATCCGCAGGTAATGCTCTGAAAGCGGTATAACAAGATATCTGCGGATATTGTTCTGTCCGGTGTACCTGAATACATTTCCATAAAAATCCAGATGTTCATTTACGATATCTGTAGTAAAGAAAATAAACGGATGTAAAGAAATAGGACCCTGATGCTGACGATAAAAATTCTCCAGCTCATCATTGAAACAGGTATTAATGACATCATATTTATCACGATAGTATTTATAAAATGTCCTTGTGCTCACACCGCAGTTTTCACAAATATCCTTAACCGTTACGCGGTCAATTCCCTTAACTGCCAGAAGTTGCTGAGCAGACTGCTCAAGATAGTCTTTTGCCGAATATTTTTGTATCATTTTTAGCCCCTTGAAAATGCGTATAATCTCAAATTAATGAAATCAGTTCGCAATTTTTTGAATATGTGAATTTTCGTTAATGATACCACATTATACAATTATAAACAACAGTCAGCAGACTAATTTTAGGGGGAAAATTAAAATGAGAGAACTGATCGTTAAAGTCGGCAAGCATATCACCGACTGTATGGACATTATGCTCGGGCAGACGAAGATGGACGAGAATCGTCCTGAATACTGGATGCTCGATGCTATTCTGACTGATGAAATGGCTGAGCTGATTCTTAAAATGAAAGTGCGCAAACCGTATACACCGGCAGAGCTTGCCAAGAAAATACACTGGGAAGAAGCAAAGGTACAGAAGCTTCTGGACGAAATGGCAAACACCGGAATTGTGGAATATAACTGGCATAATGAAGATCATCACAAGCAGTATTTCGTGCCTGTGTTTGTTGTAGGCAGTGCGGAAAATCTTGTATACAATAAAAAACTTGTAAAAGAGATGCCGGAGAAGGTCGGTGAATTCTCATATCAGATGTCTTACATGCCGATGGAGAGCATTTCACATATGGTACCGCCCGGCGGCGGAGGTTTGGGTTTCCATGTAATACCCGTTGAGACCGCCATTCCTAAGGACAGTCAGAGCCTTGATATAGAGCATCTGTCATACTGGCTTAACCGCTATGAAGACTTTGCAATTGCACCATGCCAGTGCCGCCGCGCAATGACTATCCGCGGTGAAGGCTGCGGCGAGCTTGAAGACAATGTATGTATTCTGGTGGGCGACTATGCAAAGTATCTGGCAGAGACCGGCAAGGATGTAAGGCTTGCAACCCGTGAGGAGGTTATGGCGACACTTATCCGCTGCGAGGAAAACGGCTATATGCACCAGATTACAAACGGCGACGGCCCGGATGAGATATTCGGTATCTGCAACTGCACTGTCGGATCCTGCTTCGGACTTCGCTGCTCGCAGCTTTTCAACAACCCGAACTGCTCAGCTTCCGCATATCGCGCCCGTGTTACTCCGGAAAACTGCGTAGCATGCGGCAAATGTGTAGAGACCTGCCCAACAGGTGCAGCCAAGCTCGGGCAGAAGCTTTGCACAACAAATGGCCCCATCTCCTATCCTACCGTTACCCTGCCTGATGAGACTCTCGACTGGGGCAAAAAGAACTGGGACTATGACTATCGCGAGCATGCCCAGATCCAGGTATATGATACAGGCACGGCTCCCTGCAAAACAGCCTGCCCTGCGCATATTGCAATTCAGGGCTATGTAAGAATGGCTGCCGAGGGAAGATATGACGAGGCTCTTGAGCTTATAAAGCTTGATAACCCGTTCCCGGCGGTCTGCGGCTCCATCTGCAATAAACGCTGCGAAAATGCTTGCACCCGCGGAACAGTCGATGACCCTGTCTCCATTGATGCTATTAAGAAATTCATTGCCGAGCGGGACCTCAATAAAGAGACACGCTACGTGCCCAAAAAGCTTCGCCACAAGGGCGATGAGATAGATTATACGCAGAAGATTGCGATTATAGGCGCCGGTCCTTCAGGTTTGAGCTGCGCATATTTTCTTGCCGGAATGAGCTATCCGGTAACCGTTTTTGATAAAGACCCGATTCCGGGCGGCATGCTCACAAAGGGCATACCGAACTTCAGACTTGAAAAGGATATCGTAAATGCCGAAATCGATGTTCTGAAGGAAATGGGAGTTGAGTTCCGCTGCGGGGTTGAGGTAGGCAAGGATATAACAATACCTCAGCTGCGCGAACAGGGCTATCAGGCATTCTACCTGGCAGTCGGTCTGCAGAAGGCGATAAGGCTGAATGTTGAAGGCGAGGACCTTGCAGGCGTTTACGGCGGAATAGATTTCCTGCGCAGCGTAAATAAGGGAGAAGCTCCCGAGCTTAACGGTGACACCGTGGTCATAGGCGGCGGCAACGCAGCAATTGATACTGCCCGCACTGCTGTGAGACTTGGGAACGGCTCAGTAAAGCTTTTCTGTCTTGAAAATGATGCCGAGATGCCGACCGTACCCGATGAGAAGGACGAGGCAATTGCAGAGGGCATTATTATAAATAACTGCTGGGGTCCGAAACGCATTATCGGCGAAAACGGCAAAGTCACAGCTGTTGAGTTCAAGCGCTGTCTGAGAGTACGCGATGCGGAAGGGAAATTCGCTCCCGAATATAATGAAGACGAAACGCTTATCGTGCCATGCTCAAATGTTCTTGTTTCAATAGGCCAGTGCTCAGATCTCAAGAGCGTGCTCACCGGAACAGCTGTTGAAACATTTAACGGGCGCTTTATCAAGGCGGACAATATAACCTGGCAGACATCCGAGCCTGACATTTTTGCCGGCGGAGACATTGCATACGGTCCGAAGTATACCATTGATGCAATCGCAAACGGTCGCGAAGGCGCAACCAGCATTCACCGCTTTGTCCAGCCCGGCCACAGCCTTACAATCGCCCGTAATCTCCGTCAGTTCAAGGAACTGGATAAATCCGATATTCTCATTCCGGCTGAAAAGGCAAAGGCACCTCACAGACAGTTTAATGAAAACGATGAGACCCGCACCGCCACAATGCATGATAACCGTGTCGGACTCACCGAAGAGCAGGTCAAGCTTGAAGCCTCCCGCTGTCTCGGCTGCGGCGCAACAGTGGTTGATGAGAAGAAATGCATAGGCTGCGGTCTTTGCACAACAAAGTGCAGATTTGATGCTATGCATCTCTACCGCACCCATCCGGAATTTGCAAATTACATCAACGGCGACTATGCTAAGCAGGCTCTCCTCAAGCACGGCATCAAACGCGCCGCAACGCTGACCGTGAAAAAGCTTGCCGGGAGATAATTAAGCAATAATATTTTGGGACCTGTATATTTTGCAGCAACGTATACATCCTTTTATAAGAACAAAGTCCGTCTTCCGACGGGCTTTGTTTTTTCAATAAACATTTAATGTTACAGTGATTGAAACGCCTGGCAACGGCTTCAGAAGGATAATATGAGCGCTGCCGAAATTAATAACTTAAAAGTTATTGACGGTTTAATAACTTTTAAGTATAATGAAAGCAGAGAGGAGGGAAAGTGACTTTGCATAAGATATATTTTTATAGAGACAGGAACGGAAATGAGCCTGTGGTTGAATATATGGCAGAGTTGGCCGCAAAGAGAGAATTTGCCGATATTAAAGAAAGGTGGGCTAAAAATGAATAACGAAGAGAAAATAATTACCGGCAATCCGGCTATCGGCAGAGCCTGGGAAGATGTGAGAGCAGAGATGTTTACCCCTGAAGAAATAGCAGAGAGCAACCTCAGGGTTGCCCTTGTGGGAGAACTTGTTAAAGCAAGACAGGAAAAAGGGCTGACACAGAAAAAGCTTGAGGAATTGAGCGGTGTTAAGCAGCCTGTTATTGCTAGAATGGAAAAAGGCACTACAAACCCGCAGCTGGATACAGTTCTTAAAGTTCTGGCACCGCTGGGGAAAACGCTTGCAATAGTTCCTCTTGAAAATAATTAATATTAATATAAAGACAGAAAGCTTGATAACCAATGACCAGAAAATACTTTTTCTTTGATATCGACGGCACGCTTGTCAACTGGAATGAGGATGGGCCCATCGGGGTGCCGGAGTCTACTCAGGAGGCCTTGAGACTCCTGCGCGAAAACGGGCATTTCACAGCCCTTGCCACCGGCAGAAGCTATGCTATGGCGGAGAGATATCTCTCCGAGCTGGGCTTTGACAATATGGTCTGCGACGGCGGCAACGGGATTGTACTTGACGGTAAACTTATAGATATAGAGCCGCTTGATAAAGACCTTGCCTGCGCCCTGGTGGATGAGTGCAATGAAAAGGGCTTCATATGGGGAATACAGCCTGATATCTCCTGCACAAGATACGTACCCGATGAGCGCTTTGATGAGGCCACACAGGATGTATACATGCGCAATAAAATAGTCCCCGGGCTTGATCCGCGGGATTATGAGAAAATATATAAAGTCTATGTTGTATGCGACTACCCAAAGGAACTTGAGCTTGAGACTTTGAAAAAGCTCCCCTACTGCCGCTTTGGGCTTAAGTATATCTTCGTTGAGCCGGCGGAGAAATCCCGCGGCATAAAAAAGATAATGGAGACACTCGGCGCAGATCCCAAAGACGTTGTGGTCTTCGGCGACCACTATAACGATATGAGTATGTTCCTGCCCGAGTGGACGAGCATAGCCATGGGCAATGCCGTGGATGAGCTCAAGGCAAGAGCAAGTTTTGTAACAACCGCTGTCGGCGATGACGGCATATATAATGCCTGCAGACACTTCGGCTGGATATAAAATAGGCAGCAGGAATGATGCCGTTCGCTTCTTGAATATTAAATGCGGCTATATTATAATTACTGCAAAGAAAAAACCGACGGAGGCCGATGATGAGCGAGATATATGTCACCGGGCATAAAAACCCGGATACAGATTCAATAGTTGCAGCTATTGCCTATGCAAACCTGAGAAACGCTGTGGGCGACAGAGCGTATAAAGCTGTCCGCATAGGCTCAATAAATGATGAGACAAGGCATATCCTTGAATACTTTGATGTCCCGGAGCCGGAGTTTGTAAAAAATATGCGCACGCAGGTAAGGGACCTTGATTACGACCACCCGCCTGTGCTCACAGCCGGCGTGACGATTGATCTTGCCTGGAGAACGCTGGGCGAGAATGAGATTGCTTCAATGCCCATTCTCAATGACGACGGCACTCTTTACGGTGTTCTCTCCGCAGGAGATATCACCACATATGATATAAGCTCCATATATGATTCGCGCATAGATGGCCTGCCGGTATTCAACCTTCTGAGCGTAATTGAGGGAAGAGTTGTAAACGGACTTAAAAATACCCGCAATACCATCTCCGGCAATGTGGTTCTTGCAATACCCTCTGCTTTTGAGAGCGGGCACCGAAAGGGCGATATCATCATCTGCGGCAACCAGCCGGAGATGGTTGAGGAGGCAGTAAAGTGCGGGGCAAGCTGCGTTATACTCTGTCAGTCAGAGATCAGGAGCGAGTGGGAAGAGATAGAAGAGCCGTGCATAATCTCAACTCCGGTTGATGCCAGAACGGTTTCAAGAACCATCTTCCAGGCAATGCCCGTGAGCAAGATATGCCACACGGAGGAGATAGTCTCGTTCCACCTGGATGATTATCTTGATGACGTTAGAGAGGTACTTTTAAAGAGCAGATTCCGCTGCTACCCGATACTCGATGAAAACGAGCAGGTTGTGGGCACGCTCTCCAGATTCCATCTCTTAAAGCCAAGAAGAAAACAGGTCGTCCTTGTTGACCACAACGAGGCTGCACAGTCAGTAAACGGACTTGAGCAGGTTGAGATAATGGAGATAATAGACCATCACCGTCTTGCAGATATCCAGACCACTCAGCCCGTATCCGTGAGAAACGAGCCTGTGGGCAGTACCAACACCATCCTTACATCCATGTATCAGGAGCTGGGAGTTATCCCCTCGCCGAAGATTGCAGGGCTTATGGCAGCGGCTATAATTTCAGATACCGTAATGTTCAAATCGCCTACCTGCACCCAGAAGGACATAGCCATGGCCGAAAGGCTTGCAAGAATTGCCAACATCTCGCTTGAAGAGCTGGGCAAAGAGATTTTTGCTGCCGGCATCTCGGCGGATAAGAGCGCTGAGGACCTTCTCAAGACCGACTATAAGCAGTTCCATATCTCAGGGCAGAACCTGGGCGTGGGGCAGATTACCTGCGTTGACTCAAAGCCGCTACTTGAGCGCAAGGATGAATTCCTCGCCGTTATGAAGAAGTTCCGCAAGGAGCAGGATCTTGACTATGTTATACTTATGCTCACGGATGTTCTTCTTGAAGGCTCTCACCTTATATACCTCGGCAATGATGATACCATTGCCCAGGCATTCAATGTGGCGCCGGAGAATAACCATGTGTTCCTCCCCGGCGTAATGAGCCGCAAAAAGCAGATAATACCGATGATGACGGC
>R14__coassemble_1398_pt1 | contig 12245 bp, 12 predicted proteins | sample R14__metabat2_low_PE_022 | metagenome-assembled genome bin R14 | reverse complement strand
CCTGAGCCGGGTCCCGGTGCAGGCGGTAGCGCAGCACAGGCAAACAGACGTATCTGGGTATATGTAGACGGAAATCTCATTGATGAAGCCGATTATATCTGCTACACAGGTATTACAATTCTCACCGATGAATTCCTCAGCACACTCGCATCCGGCAGCCACTCGATCACTGTGCTCTACACCGGCACATACGGCGAGACTCTCCCGGCTGATTTTGACTATAATTCCAGCAATACGTATGCTATTGAAATTTGAGGCGAAATAGGCACTAGGCACTAGGCACTAGCGCATAGGACACAAATGGCTATTTTTACAAATAGGTACTTGTAGCCTCGTATGCACATAACCGGTATACACACCGGTTATGTGCATTGGTTTATATACGCAAGTTCAGATATGGAATGAAAAAGATGAAGAATAATAAGCTGAAAAAGATAATTGTTATAGTGCTTATAATAGCAACGGTTCTTTCGTTATGCTCTGCGGCTATTATATATTTTATGCGAAAAGCATCAACGTCCTCTGCTTCACCTGCAGCTGAGGCGCAGTCGGGCAATTATGTTGAAAATAAAGAAATAGACATATATCTTCTTAAAACTAAAAAAAACTGCCTATATACAGGCATGCTTGATAGCACCGGCACGCCAGAGGGCGAAGGCCACTATGAAATAGAAAATGACGACGGCTCCATCTGCTCTTTTGATGGTGAAAGCTACAGTCATCATCTATATGCCGGCACAGTTGAAAACTACCCCATATACTATGGCAACTCCAATGTGAAGTATGTGAGCTATTATTCGGGCGAAATTAAAAAGGGCATCCCAAACGGTGAAGGCACGCTTGTTGTAAGCGGAACCGACAACGATTTTACATATACAGGCTCCTGGGTAAACGGAAAATATAACGGCTATGGCGAGCTTATATATACTAACTCTAATATGATGAAATATAAGGGCACATTTAAGCTCGGCAGCTTCAAGCCGAGTTTTACCGAGCTGGTGGAGGCGCTGTGCAGCCCCGGGTCTTTTGAGATGAGCAAAGAGGCAAGAGAGTACCTTGCAGAGAATGAAGAGGCCTTTCTTGAGCACGATTCATCAGGCGCAAACTTCGACAGCGGTATGCTTATAATATATGGCGACTCTGCCGGAAATCCCGATAACCGCAGCTTTAAGATACACATGACTGTTGCACAGAAGATAGAGTACCCTGAGGATACATTCGGCTTCCCGCTCACAGAGATTCTGGGCTATACGGATTCCGGGAAAAATATCTATGACGGATATTATTTCGGATACTCCGATGCCATAAGCGAGGGCAAGACAGCCGACATCATTTTGTATCCTATAGGCTACGGGCATTATTATGAGTCCGCCGGAAGCGAAATGACCGCGTTGAGATTTATTGCCTACGAGGTAGGCGATTAGGCATGAGCGCATAGCGCATAGCTCAGGTGTGAGGTGTAGGGTGTGGTTGAGGCCGCAGGCCGAAGGCCGTAGGCCGTACGCGAAACGTGTAACGAGTAACGCGCAACGCGAAACGACTCACACCATACACCATAAACCTGTAACCTGAAGAAGTACTTGAATATATGGCAGGTATGTTGTAAAATTAACTAAGTTCATGTACCATTTAGGGACATAAAACGTAAATTTAATCTAACAAGGGGTGAAGGCATATGAAGGATCTAAAGCATCTCATATATTTTGAAGATCTCCTGCAGAATGCTCAGAATGAACTCGTTGAAAAAGCAATGGAGGAGGGTATGCACCCTCTGGGCTATAACTGCTATTATATCCCGGAAGTGCTGCTGAACCTTCCCGGCTGCTTTTCTTCAAGACTCAGAGCACCGAGATGCACATCAACAGACCTTGCAAGCTACTACATGACACAGCGCAACTGCCCGTATGTGCGCTCTATCCTTGAGCGTGCCATAGAAGGCGGATATAACTATCTTGATGCGCTGTTTGGCGTGGAGGCATGCGCTGCAATGGAGAGAATGGAGGAGCATTTTGAGCTCCTCAAGCCGGTAAAGAATGATAAATTCTTCTCCACCATCATGGATGCGCCTATGAAGGGCGATAAGACGAATCTTGATTACTATAAGGTTCAGCTTAGGGCAAAGGTTTTAAAGCCTCTTAATGAGAAGTTCGGCGTTGATATTTCTGACGAGGCCATTAAAAAAGCCATTGATGACCACAACGAGATAAGCCGCATAATCACCGAGATAGGCGATTTCAGAAAGCTTGATAACCCACCATTAACGGGCTATGAGTTTCATGTTATTCAGCTTGTTTCAGAGGTATGCCCGCATCATCTCATTAAGCCTTATCTTGAAGAAACACTTGAAGAGATTAAAAAGCGCAAGAGCGACTCTAAATTCCCGTTCCGCGCAAGAGTTGCAGTGGCAGGCTCTGAGATAGACGACCCTGAATTCACAAAGCTTGTAGAGTCCTGCGGGGCAATGGTGGTAGCTGACCGCTACTGCTTCGGCAGCTTCCCCGGCCGCGAACAGATAGAGATACTCGACGGCGAGACTCCGTTTGACGCTGTATGCCGCCATTATCTTGCATGGAACCAGTGCCCGCGCTTTATGGACGGACCTAAAATAGACCAGCGCTCCGATGAGCTTGAAAGACTTGCAGCGGAGTTTAAGGCAGACGGCATTATTTATGAAAATATGAAGTTCTGCGAGTTCTGGTCATATGAGAAGGTCCTGCAGACAGCTATCTTCTCAGGCGGCAGCGGGCATAAAAAAATACCCGTGTGCACCATAGAAAAAGAATATGCCCTTGGCGCAGTAGGTCAGCTCAGAACGAGATTCCAGGCATTTATTGAATCTCTTGAAATTAAGTCGATTCAGGGAGGCAAATAATATGAAATTATTAGATAAAGTCATTGCCCCGATAGATAAAGCCCTTGAGCGTTTTGACCCTATATGGCAGGCGGAACACGGCACGGGCGGTCAGCGCAGCCGTTATTACGATAAAACAGGCGTTGCAAAATACCGCGAGTGGAGAGGCGTTAAAGATACCTTCACAGACTATGTGGCATGGCTTAATAACCTGTGCTCCATGGCAATGATGGTTGCCTCGGCCCCCGTACCATGCCTTAAGGGATTCTGGGAATACCGCTGGATGGGTTCATACCTTGGAACATTCATGTTTATAGACCGCCTTTTCGAAGGCTATAGAGGCGATAATCTTAAAATAGCCCACATGAACATGCATGCCATTGTTAAGAGCCTCACCAAAAAGATTGCATACATTCTTGCAAACGACCAGCGCCTTGGCGGCGGCCCTGATACGGAAAAAATAATTCCGCACGATGAGATTATCCCGCCGCTCTTCTTAAGAGGCTTCAAGGAGCTCACACCTATTCCTCTTCAGACACTGCCGGAGTTTATTATCTGCGATATAGACCAGCACATTGAGCCATATTATATCGACGTTGCCGAGTCATTCGGTCTTCCGGGAGATGTGTGCTCAAGATGCGCTGCCGAAACGGGCATAGCTTTTGATGATGCCTTCCCGATACTCGGCAAAATAATGCTTTCAAGCAACATGCCATGCAATGCATCCGAGGCAACATCTATGTTCCAGAGACGCCGCATAGGCCTGCCTGACTTTCAGTTTACTATGGCAATGCAGCATACAACTCAGGAGGGCAAGGAATATTCACAGCAGATACTTAAAGATGCTGTTGCCTTCATTGAAGAGCATTACGGCGTGAAATACGACTGGAATGAGCTATTTAAGTATGCAGCACTGATGAACGAGCAGAACGAAATAGAGATGGAGAAGTGGGACATTTTCGCCACTCCTTACTCCGCTCTCAGCGGCATTGCCGAAACTCTCTATAAGCTCTATGAGTGGCAGAGCGCCAACGGCTCTGATTCTTACTTCAACGAAGTAGACCGCAAGGTTATAGAGATTATGCGCAGAGACTATGAGAATAAAGTTGTCCCGTTCGGCGGCAGAACGCGCCACAGAGCCTTCATCTGGGGTCCGTCGGCTGTTTATTATACAGATTTCCCGACCTGGGCTCAGAACTGCTGGGGCATATGCGTTGTGCTTAATATGGACTCCACCATGGGCTATAACCATATCGACACAGAAGACCCCGAAAAAGCCCTGTGGGATCTCACAGAGTTTTCACAGCGCGCGTGCATGCGCCACCACGCAGTTGGCGGATGGGACAATATAAACGCCGTATGGGACTGGGCAAAGCGCTTTAACTGCGATATGATCATCTGCAATGATAATGTAGCCTGCAAGGGCATGAACGGTGTTCACGCAGCGCTTGAAGAGCAGGCTAAGGACTATGGCATGCACTGGATATGGCTTGAGCACGATCTTGAAGACAGCCGCACCATCTCCAGACAGGATATGAGAAGATGCGTTAATAACTACTGCTCTGTAGTTCTCAACGAGCAGCCGCTGGATCCTACTATCGTTGAGTTTGACGACAGCGAGGCATTTTAATAGAAGGAGAACAGCATAATGAAAAAATTATTCGGTTTAATACTTAAGCTTTTCAAAAAGCTTCTTGTTGTGGGACTTATAGCTTTTGCTGCCACCTTCACGGTATATATCTTCAATCTTGAAAATAAGCTTATCTACTATGTGGTGCGCCCGTTCCTCAATAAGCACTACGATTCCCAGACCAGAGACAGAAGAGCATAAATAAAAAACGGAGCTTTGAGCTCCGTTTTTTATTATTCATCAAACTGCTTCGGCAGGGCTTTTTTAACTCTATTGCATATTCCAAGTGCAAGAAACAGCTTGATAATGTCCGGGATTATATAAGGATATACGCACATTATAAGAATGGCGTTGATGCTGCGGCTATTCCCGTTCATGCTCGAAACGGCTGCAAACCACAGCGTGCCTATTGCGTAGCAGAGGATAAGCCCGAATACAAGCACAGGGATAGTGAGCTTTTTATTTTTCTTTAAAAGCGGCTCAAAGAGCATATATTCAAGCGTTGTGAAGAGAAAGCCTATAATATATCCGCCTGTAAGCCCCAGCAGATGCCCTATTCCGCCGCTAAAGCCCGAAAATACAGGCAGCCCCACGCAGCCTAAAAGTATATATAGAGCAACTGCAAATGTGCCGTCTTTCCCGCCAAGAAGCAGCACAGCACAGAATACGGCAAAGGTCTGCAATGTAAAGGGGACGGTCGACGGGACAGTTATCCACGAGCATATTGCTATAATGCATGCCATCATGGCAATGAAAGCCAGTTTTTTAGTATATCCGCTTTTACTCATAGAAATGCTCCTTTCATTTATCACATAAGACTCTTACTTTGTTTATACCATAGTATTTCATGGCTTCAACAGCAGAGGCGTCTATCCGCTCTCCGTAAATAACTATGGGAATTGCCGGCGGGCAGCTGACACATGGGTCTGCCATTATGCGCCCCTCAGCCCTGGATATGGATATCTCCTCGGAGGTGCAAAAGAGCGCATCATGAGGACTCAATATCCTTTCGGGGAGAGTGAAGAGCGGGGGAGCGGCAGAGATAGTATCGCGCCGGGTAATGCCGGTGAAGGCATTTATTATCTTTTCCGGCAGAGCGCTGCTGAATTCAACCGGCAGCATCATAACTATATGGTCATCATCTGCAAATTCGCAGAAAATGCTCTGCGCTTCAAAATACTCTGCAAGCTCTCTGCCGGTATATCCATATAACTTCGGCAGCACAGTGAGCTTTAAAGGCTCCTGCCCGGCAAGAGTAAATCCGGCTGAAATAAGCTCTGTCTTAACATCGCCCCAGACTTTGACTGCCTCAGCAAGCTTTGGGGCAAAGGTACTGAGATATGCATTGCATTTATCAAGAGACTGCAATATAAGATAAGAAGGACTTGTTGATGCAAAAAGCGCCATAGCCTGCTCGGCAAGCTCACTGAAAATTTGGGGCGCACTATCTGAAATGTGGAGATATGCAGAGCCTGTGAGAGCACTCAGAGTTTTGTGCGCTGAATCGCAGCATATGTCGGCGCCGAGAGATATAGGGTGAATGTCTGCGGGGAGAAACTTCAGGTAACTGCCGTGGGCATTATCCACCATTAAAATGCAGCCGTATTTCCTGCACACTGCGGCTATGCCTTTTATATCAGTAATATTTCCGAGATAATCAGGACTTGTGATATAAACTGCAGAGGGAGTATCCTCACATGCTGCAAGATATATATCAAGCTCCTCGGGCGTTATTATGCATGAAATAAAATCACTGCTATCTTTGCTGCACAGATAGTCTATATCTATATCAAGCAGCGCCGCGGCTGAAATGAACACCTTGTGCGCATTGCGCGCGGCGGCTATACGTGGCTTTTTATTTTCGGAGAGAGCATACATGCGCAGAAGATACAGCATAGCTCTCATCGAAAGGGAAGAGCCCTCGGCTGAATATAGCGTTTTGGCAGTGGAGAAAAGCTTTGAGGCGTTATTCTCACTTTCAAGGATTATTCCCTCGGCATGATAGAGCACATCAGCCCCTGTAATCTCCGTTATATCAGAGCCTTCAAAGCCTGTGAGAGAATTTCCCTTGTGCCCCGGCATGTGCATGCGGACAGGGGAGGAGCTTTTATATTTTTCAACAAAATCCCATATCGGAGTATTCATTTTCAGCCCTTCAGAGCCTTTGCTGCCTCAACCATTATTGCGCACTCAATGCGTTTGCGGAAGAGAATGCAGCCTTTTTCATATATGCCGTTTACACTGCCTGTTGCGTGGTATGCATTGGCAGCGCACCCGCCTGAGCAGTATAGCTTTGCCCAGCAGTCTGCGCATTCGGGGTGAGTATATACATTGCAGGCGGCAAATTCAGCCTGACGTTCTTTATTTGTAACGCCGTTCCATATATCGCCGAGCTTATAGCTCTCCTCTCCGACAAACTGGTGGCAGGGATAAAGATCGCCCCAGGGGGTAACTGCCATATACTCAGTGCCGCTGCCGCAGCCTGAAATGCGCTTATATATGCATGGTCCGCCTTTAAGGTCTATCATGTAGTGATAGAATGTGAACGGGCGACCTTCTTTGCGCCGCTCAAGCATAAGCTCGGCAAGCTCCTCATACTGCTGCATCACTATCTCAAGATCTTCATCGGTGAGAGCAGACGGGTCATCGGCAGCGCATACAACAGGCTCCATGCTAAGCTCTGTAAAGCCCAGGTCGAGCATCTGCTTTATATCGGCAAGAAAGTCGGGGTTTGCATGGGTAAAGGTGCCGCGCATATAATAATTTTTATTGCCGCGCGCTTCAACAAGCTTCTGGAACTTAGGCACTATTCTCTCCCAGCTGCCGTTGCCCGCATAGTCAACACGGTATCTGTCGTGAACTTCTTTGCGCCCGTCAAGGCTCAGTACAACATTGCTCATTTCCTTATTGGCAAAGTCGATAACATCATCGTCAATGAGCATGCCGTTGGTTGTGAGAGTAAAGCGGAAGTTTTTGCCGGCTTCTTTTTCTATGCTTCTTGCATAGGCAACAAGCTTTTTTACCACATCAAAATTCATAAGCGGCTCGCCGCCAAAGAAGTCTACTTCGAGATTATGGCGCGTGCCGGAGTTTGCAATGAGAAAATCAAGAGCCTGCTTGCCAACCTCAAAGCTCATCAGCGCACGCTCGCCGTGGTATTTACCCTGGCTTGCAAAGCAGTAGGAGCAGTTGAGATTGCATGAATGGGCAACATGAAGGCACAGTGCCTTTACTACTCCCGCGCTGCGCTCTTTAAGCGCACCTGATTTATCCGCGAAAGTATCGGGAGTAAAGAGCTTGCCCTGCTCTTTGAGCTCCTCTATCTGGGAGATGCACTCAAGTATCTCTTCGCGGGTGACGTTTTCGTCATTCGGGTATTTTTTAAGGATTTCAGCAACTATTTCATCGGCGGTATTATCCTCATACATTTCGATAATATCATATGCTATATCGTCCACAACGTGAACTGAGCCTGAGAATGTATCGAGCACTATATTAAGTCCGCCGAGCTTATAACAATGTATCATATCTTCTCCTATTAAAAATGCCGCCGAATCAAAACGGCGGCATTTCGTTTTCACTTTGTCGCAAAGAGAATTACTTGTTCTCTTTATTTTCGCACTTCTGGTTAGCAATACCGCAGCTGGTCTTGCATGCAGACTGGCAGGAAGTCTGGCACTCGCCGCATCCGCCGTTCTTTGCGCTTTCGCAAAGGTTTCTGGTTTCAAGAGTTTCAATATGGCTCATGATGAATCCTCCGATCGTTCCAAATTTAAAATAAAGTTTAGCAGAAAATGCGCTGTTGGTCAAGTAATCTTTAACTTAAATTAATATATCGCATATTGGCAAGTGGATCACCGGCTGAAGATTATTAAATATAGTATTCCGACAGCCTGAGTACCCTGTGTTTACTCAATATTTAAAAGAATATAATATTTTGCCGATTTGCGGAAAATTTCTCGTTAAAAGTATACAAATTTAAATATTATTGATTTTAACACTTGACAAATTGAGAGGATAAGTATAAGCTATCAGAAGTTAGCGAAGGTTAACTTATTTTAAATACTTTGAGGTTACTTATGAACTTGAATGATGCTGAACTCGGGAAAGAATATATAATTTCCGCCATAGACACCACCGACGAAGAAATGAAGTCTTTCCTGTTTACTCTTGGCTGCTACAGCGGCGAGCCGATTACTGTAGTCACCAGAAAAAAGAGTAACTGTGTTGTATCCATTAAAGATGCCCGCTACAACATAGACTATGATCTGGCTGCAGCAATCAAAATCTGATCTCAAATAAAAAAGTACTTTTTGCCGTTTTAAAGTGCTTTTTTATATGCATTAAAGTTAGCAAATGTTAACCTAAATCGCAATATTGCTTACGTAATGCGCAAAAACACAAGTCAACTCTTTCGACTGAATAATTGCAATACTCCATTCAGCCGGATATAAATATTTAAGAAAGAAGGACAAAATAATGAGAATTGCCCTAACAGGCAACCCGAACAGCGGCAAAACAACCATGTATAACGCTCTTACGGGCAGAAGCGAAAAAATAGGCAACTGGGCAGGCGTTACTGTTGATAAGAAAGAGAGTCCCATTAAAAAGCAGTACACCACATCAGACAAGGAACTTATTGCAGTTGACCTCCCGGGTGCATACTCCATGTCCCCGTTCACATCAGAAGAGAGCATCACAAGCGGCTATGTTAAAAACGAGCATCCTGATGCTATCATCAACATTGTTGATGCAACAAACCTCAGCCGCAGCTTATTCTTCACAACTCAGCTCCTTGAGCTTGGAATCCCTGTTGTTGTTGCTCTTAATAAGAGCGATATAAACGAGAAGGTCGATACCAAGATCGATGAAAAGCTTCTCTCAGAGAAACTCGGCTGCCCGGTTATCAAGACAACCGCAACATCCCAGTCAGGCCTGCAGGAAGTTGTTGATGCAGCTGCAGCTCTTGAAGGCAAAGGCCAGGTAGCACCCTACAAGCAGGGCGACATTGATCTCCACAGCAAAGAGGCTGTTGAAGCAGCAGACCGCAAGCGCTTTGACTTTGCAAACCAGATAGTAAAAGAAGTTGAAGTCCGCAAGGTTCTTACCAAAGAAGTAAACAAGGGCGATAAGCTTGATAAAGTCCTCACTCATCCGGTAGGCGGCATTATCATTTTCGCAATCGTTATGTTCCTTGTATTCTACATTTCCCAGTCCACTCTCGGCACATGGCTTGCTGACATTCTTGTTGGCTGGATCGAAGCCTTCCAGGAATGGGTCGGCGGTCTTATGGAGAATGCAAACCCGCTGCTGTATGCACTTATAGTTGACGGTATTATCGGCGGTGTCGGCGCTGTTGTAGGCTTCCTTCCGCTCGTTATGGTTATGTACTTCCTCATCGCTCTTCTTGAAGACTGCGGATACATGGCACGTGCAACAGTTGTTCTTGACCCGATCTTCAAAAAGGTTGGTCTTTCAGGCAAATCCGTTATTCCTATGGTTATAGGCACAGGCTGCGGTATTCCTGCTATCATGGCTTGCCGCACCATCCGCAACGAAAGAGAACGCCGTGCAACCGCTATGCTGGCAACATTTATGCCATGCGGCGCAAAGCTCCCGGTTATTGCTCTGTTTGCAGGCGCATTCTTCTCTGATGCTCCATGGGTTGGACCTCTTATGTACTTTGTAGGTATTGGTCTTATTCTCATTGGTGCTCTTATCATCAAGGCTATCACCGGCGCAAAATACAGAAAGAGCTTCTTTATCATTGAGCTCCCTGAGTACAAAGCACCTTCTCTCAAGTTTGCAGCAGCCTCTATGCTCCAGCGTGGTAAGGCATATATCATCAAGGCCGGCACTATCATCCTTGTCTGCAACACCATAGTTCAGATCATGCAGTCCTTCACACCTGCATTCCAGGTAGTAGAAGAGGGCATGGAGGATGCATCTATCCTTGCAGCTATTGCAGGCCCGTTTGCTTACCTGCTCATCCCTGTATGCGGCATCTGCGCATGGCAGCTTGCAGCAGCAGCTGTTACAGGCTTTATCGCAAAGGAAAACGTTGTTGGTACTCTCGCTACTGTTTATGCTGTTACTAACTTCATCGACACCGAAGAACTCGAGTTCGTCAGCGGCGGAAACGAAGTAGCTATGATTATGGGTCTCACAAAGGTTGCAGCTCTTGCATATCTTATGTTCAACCTCTATACTCCTCCTTGCTTTGCTGCTCTTGGTGCTATGAACTCCGAGATGCAGAGCAAGAAGTGGCTCTGGGGCGCAATCGGATTCCAGCTTGGCACAGGCTTTACAGTAGGCTATCTTGTAAACCAGATCGGCTCTCTTATCTGCTACGGCAGCGTAACAGCAGGCTTTGTCGGCGGACTTATCTTCGTTATCTGCTTTGCTGGAATTCTTGCTTACCTCATCCACAGAACCAACGTACAGCTCGATGCTGAATACAAGCTCGACTGATAAAAACTCCTGAGGTGAATTTTAATGGTAAATGTTATTGCCGCTCTTGTCGTGATTATTCTTGTGGGTGCAGCTCTTCTATACATCCGCAAGGAGAAGAAAAAAGGCACACGGTGCATAGGCTGCCCATCAGCGGGCACCTGCAGCAAAGCACATTCGTGCTCTTCAGGCAGCAGCTGTAATGGCGGTACCGTGAGCAAATAATAAAAATCGAGAGAGGTATTCCGCTGTGCGGGGTACCTCTTTTCGGGCTAAACTAGGAGATAGAAATGAACAGTTCAACTATTATTGCAATAATTATAATTATAATTGTTTTAATACCGGCAGTTCGCGGCTGCATTAAACACTTTAAGGGCGAAGGGGACTGCTGCGGAGGACCAAAGGAAAAGGTTCCGCACAAAAAGATCAAAGGGCAGAAGCTTTATGACTATGTTGCCACCGTTGAAGGCATGCACTGCGATAACTGCAAAAACCGTATTGAAAGACACCTCAACGAGCTTGACGGTGTTGTTGGCAAAGTTAACCGCGCAGCAAAAACGGCAGTTGCATCCTGCTATAAAGAGGTTGACATGGAGCTTATAAAAAAGACCATCGAAGACCTTGATTTTACAGTGACCAACATTGAAAAACGCTGAAATATAGCTAATTTCCACCGGTCGGGCAGCGAAAATGCCTGTTCAAAGTTTATTTACAAATATTTTAGTTTGAATTCAGTCCCGGATGATATCTTTTATACAACGAAGTCAATTACCCTGACTTTACGAATATCGCTGGGGTTGATATGTTGATGACGCTAAAGCAGATGCTTTGAGCAGCGCCTGCATTGATTTATCAAAGGGTAAGGCCGCAGGGATATTTATTACTTGAGTATCATCAAAAATGGCGGATGGTGCTCAAGACCACTAACCCGGCCGGAAGGCTTTTTAACATATTTCTTTTTTCTCCTCTCTTTATGAAAGTAGCACGGAATTTCCCGTGCTATTTTCTTTTCAGTTTGAGATAAAATGCTCATGTTTTATAGAGGCTAAGGGCAGGAAAATATGGTGATATCATGCAGGTAACAATCAAAAAATGTGTATGAACAAAATTAAATCGCTCATGAAATGTGCAAACCACATTGAAATTCCCACATGTTTTGTGTCTACTTTAAGTTTTATGAGGATATATCTTCATTTAAGCTTTCATATATCAGGTATATGATTTGATAAGAAAGTGCAGCGTGGGAATTAAAACTCGTTTGAAAAAGTGCATCTCGTTCCGAAAAATGCGCCTATATCTTGAAAAGTCGTTCGG
>R14__coassemble_1359_pt1 | contig 12410 bp, 12 predicted proteins | sample R14__metabat2_low_PE_022 | metagenome-assembled genome bin R14 | reverse complement strand
ATATAACTGCCTTTGTGTAGGTAGATCCTACGTCGCAGCCGCCAAAATATTTCATAGTTGCTTCCTTCCTATAAACCCGCGGGGGAATGTCCCCCGCCGGTTTTAATTAAAAATTAATTGTTAGATTATTATACGTCGTACTCGTACTGGTTGTACTTGTTGACATCATAGATGTCCTTAAGAGTGTCTTTGCGCTCCATATTGTCGTAATGATCCTTAAGGAACGGCTCTACTACATAGAAGAGAAGCTTTCCGTCGAGATCGAAGAAAAATACTGCAAACAGTGCTGCAAATACAGCAGCGAGAATTCCGAATATCTTAAGGCAAATCTTGAAAAGTTTGCATCCTAAAGTGCATTTGCATTTTTTCATTATTCTTCCTCCTATTACCATGTCATAGAATCGTCAAAGTCAAGCAGTGACGGATCAAGAGGTTCTTCGTGCATAACGGTGGTCATGTAGTCGTTGATCATGCGGCGGATTTCCATACGGGAAACTGTACGGCTATCAGGAAGTGCATGCGGGAGCCAGAAAGCGTTGATGTTTCTCTTGCGGAACTCGTCTTCGAAGAGGCCGTGAACACCCTGCATACCTTTGCACTGGAGCTGGTCGTACATGGCAACCATGTCGCAGTTGAACTTCTTCATGTACTCCCAGAGTTCAAAGATATGATGCATGCCGCCAACAGCCATACGGCGCATTGGAGCCCACATATGATACTGAGCCATATCATCAAGAATATGCTCTTCAGTATCGGTGCGGATAGTCATATCATACATAAGAGAGTCCATGTTGATAACGCAGTTGAGACCCCAGCAGTTGTATGCCCATGTGCACCAGTTGGAGTAGTAGAGAGGTGCGCAGGACCATGCGATAACTCTGTGTCTTGTCTGTGGGAACGGGTTGATGTTCTTCTTTACGCAACGTTCCATAATCGGGCGGACTTTTGCGTCCATCTCGTGCCAGATGGTAGTGTTCCAGTCGCCGTAGGATGTCTGGTAGATACGGTAGAGAGCCTGAGCAACACCGTTGATAGGATAGTGGTTGGACTTTGCAGCAACTTCCCACTTCTCCCACTCGAATTCCTGCAGCTTGTTCTGAGCTTCGAGTTTCTTTTTGAGAAGATCCCAATCCATTGGGATGCCGTACTGTTCTTCAATGAACTTCCAGGACTGCTTGATTTCGTTTACGCAGTACTTCTTTACCAGAGGATCATCAAAGCGCATAGGCATTGGCAGAGCGAAGAGCGGCTTGTCGTAGAACCAGTCCTGAAGGATAGAGGTGGATACGGAAGCATCGCATGCTTCGTTTGCAGTAACTATTGCTGTGCAGTAATCAGGAACATCATCAAGAACGAAGATACCTGCTTCAGCCTGGCACATCGGGCACGGGTCGCCCGGAAGACCGATAGACTGAACTGCATCAATGTAGTTAAGAACAGTGTGGGAGTTAACATGGCAGGTTACGAAGTAAGGAATCATTTCCATAGGAATGACCTTGATCTTGCCTTCCCAGCCATAGAAGATACCGCCCCATACAGTCTCGTTTATACCAAGACCATATTTGTGCTGTTTGTTTTCTTTGCCTCCGTGCAGACGTGTATCTGCAACGAACATAGACTGGAACTGGTCAATTGTAGCTCTAACCATTCCACGATAGTGCCACGGAGAAGCACGAAGAGCTTCACCACGCAGGCCCTGAAGTCCACGGTCAAACCAGTGGATAACCGGGAGATAAGTCTGACCTACCCAGCGGTATCTCCAGACGCCCTTTGCGAAGTTTATAAGTCCGCCAAGTTCAATAACGTCCTTGACCATCTGGAAGTAGTTGTAGCACCAGATGTGCCAGAAGTAGTAGAGCGTATCTTTAACGCCGCGCCACTCTCTGTGTTTGTAAAGACCTGTTTTGTCTTCAAGAATATCGCCAAGACGGCGGCCGCCTTCTTCTGCAGAATGAGGCTTGCCATACCAGAAGTCTTTTAATGCTTTAGATACATTTGCCATCTTACTTTTCCTCCTGGATCTGTTTGATTTCTATGCTTTCAACGAAAGCCTGGAAACGTGTACGCAGCTGACCTGAAGCGGAGTTGATGTATTCTTTCTCGATTGAGCATACAGGAATACCGAAGTCGCGGCGCATAACGATTGTGTCGATAACACGCTCATAGCTCCAGTACTCACAGAACTTATTGGATGCAACGATGAGACCGTCTGCCTTATACTCTTTGCAGAGCTCTGCAAGGCGGACCTTTCTCTGGCGCATCTCGTTCTGCGGCATAAAGCGTGCGCAGTTGGAGTTTTCGAGATAATGGCGTGCTACTGCTTCAAGAGCAGTCTCGCCTTCTTTGATAACGATAGGAACACGGGACTCAACAGCACCATAGCAGTAACGGTCTGCAACAACAAGTGCGCCGCAGGACTCTATAAGCTTGGTGAAATCAGGGTCGTCGTTTTCGGAGCCGCAGAGAACGACCTTGCAGCGGTAGTTCTTCTTGGTATCCGGTTTGCGCTTTTTGAGTTCTTCAGCAGTTTCCTTAAGAAGAGGAAGGATTTTGTCCTTCGGACATGTAAGGGAAACGAGCTGGATAACTGCAAACTCATAACCTGTGATGGTTGGGTTATCAAGCTTGCGGTAGTCGCCTATTTCATTGATAAGGCGGCATACTTCGTTGTGCTGCTCGATGGTAGCTCTGAGAGCTTCCTCAGAAGTATCGATACCGAAGTGCTCGTGGAGTTCATCAAGAACATGTGCCTGCAGCTGATCTTTGTAGTGAGCATAGCTGTTTGCGGTGTTTTTGAACGGAACATCGCTGATGGTTGCGAAGAAATCAGGATTCTGGATGAGGTCCATATCATCAACGGAATCAAGATGCTTCTGCTGAACGTGCTCATGGAAACGGCAGATAACTGCGCATGTCTCGGTGCCGAACTCAGCATCAAGGAAGTTGTATCCGCCTTCAAGTGCGCGCTCCATAAGGGAACGGGCATAGTGGCAGACGCGGGATGAGAGATAGTAGGTTGCTATGTCAGGAGAAGTGCAGCCGGGTGCTCTCAGACGGACTGAGAAGCAGCCGGGCAGGTCGAGAAGAACTTCCGGCATGAAATAGCAGGTATACCCAAGGGCCTTTTTGCCTTCAGCTTTTGCCTGCTGAACGAGTTCGTTATTTGCAGCCTGAAGAAGGTTCTCGAAGTAGATAAGATGTTTTAGGTCTTTCAACAGATAACCCCCCAAAAATTAATACTTGGTAAAAAGGGTATTACTACCCAATATCACGTTTATATTTTAGCAAAGTGTCAGTTTATTGTCAATTGCGTTTTAGTTGATAATGCACAATTTTGTGCTGAATTCAGCCAAATTTGTTATACAATCAGGCACAAATGTATAAACATCATGCTTATATTTTTTTCAAGAGAATCGCGGTGTGCAGCATAGAATATATTTTAACAGGTTTGTTTAAAATCACTCGTGTGCCGGTCATGGCAGAAGTTTATGTTGAAATCCGCACGGATTTTGTTATATATTATCTTATATATTTCCGGGGAGGTAATATTAATGTTTTTTCAGAGCACAAGAGGCAATATCTGCGCTGCCCCCACGGCTGCAGTTTTAAACGGCATTGCGCCCGACGGCGGATTATATGTAGACCCCGCAATAGCACAGCTCGATTTTGATGTTGAGAAGTGCCTTTCGCTTTCGTATGTTGAGCAGGCAAAGATGGTAATGACCGCTCTTCTCCCGGGGCTCGATGCAGGCATAAAAGCAGGTGCTGAAGCATATCCAGCAAAGTTCAGCGCACCTGAAATCTGCCCTTTGAAGCAGGTTGGATATAATTATGTGCTGGAGCTTTACCATGGCCCGACGTCTGCCTTCAAGGACTTTGCTCTCACAGTCCTTCCCCATCTCATAACAGATGCAAAACGCGTTGAGGGCATTGAGGAAAAAATATGCATTCTCACAGCCACCTCCGGAGATACCGGCAAGGCCGCACTTGAAGGCTTTCATGATGTTCCAGGCACAGAGATAACCGTATTCTTCCCTCATAACGGTGTATCCGAAATGCAGAAGCTGCAGATGGTCACTCAGGAAGGTCAAAATGTGAGAGTATGTGCTGTACGCGGGAATTTTGATGACTGTCAGAGAGGCGTTAAGCAGGCATTCGCCCGCCGCACGCAAAATGACGACGGAAGAATGTTTTCATCGGCAAACTCCATAAATATCGGCAGGCTTGTGCCGCAGGTGGTATATTACTTCTCCGCCTACTCTCAGCTTATGAGCAAAGGCAGAATAAAATTCGGTGATAAAGTGGATTTCATAGTTCCAACCGGAAACTTTGGAGACATACTTGCAGGATATATCGCAAAGCAGATAGGTCTGCCGGTGGGCATGCTCGTATGTGCCGCCAATTCAAATAACGTCCTGTATGACTTTATAAGCACCGGCATATATGATAAGCGCAGAAGCTTCGTTAAAACTGCCTCCCCTTCTATGGACATACTTGTTTCGTCCAATCTTGAAAGGCTTTTATTCTATGCGTCATACGGAGATACACAGTTTGTTGCAGAGTGCATGAACAAGCTCAGCTCAGAAGGGATATATAAAGTTCCCGGAAAGATAATGGAGAATATCCGTGCATCTTTCACATCCGGCTATGCAACCGAGCAGGAATGCGCAGATACTATAAAAAAGCTATGGGAAGAGCATTCATATCTTGCAGACCCGCACACGGCAGTTGCATATGCAGTACTTGAAAAATATAAGCAGAAGACCGGAAATCCCTGTGTTGTACTTTCAACAGCATCACCGTTTAAGTTTCCGTCATCTGTGCTCAAGGCACTTGGAGAAAACTGCAGTGAAGATGAATTTGAAAATGCTGCTCTTCTCTCCTCCGTCACAGGATATACAGTGCCTGCAAATATTGCAGGGCTTAAAGAAAAGCCTATACTGCACAGCGATGTGATAAATGTTGATGAGCTTATTGAATACGCTTTAAAATAATTTTAATGGAGTTATAGAATGAATATAGTGTGTTTTGATATGGAGAGTGTTCTCACTCCCGAAATATGGATAGATTTCTCAAAGGCAAGCGGCATTCCGGAGCTCTGCCGCACAACAAGAGACGAGCCTGACTATGATAAGCTCATGAAGTGGCGTCTCAATATTCTTAAAGAGCATGGTCTCGGCATTAAAGAGGTGCAGCAGGTCATCTCCACTATTGACCCGCTCGACGGGGCAAGAGAGTTTCTTGATAAGCTGCGTAAAAAGGTGCAGGTTGTTATACTAAGCGACACATTTGAGGAATTTGCAATGCCGCTGGTTGAAAAGCTCGGCATGCCTCCAATATTATGCAACAGCCTGGTAATTGCCGATGACGGTGAGATTCTTGAGCACAAAATGCGCATTGCACATTCAAAGCTTTCTGCAGTACGGGCATTTCAGAGCATAAATTATGACACCATCGCCGTTGGCGACAGCTATAATGACCTTGAAATGCTCAAAGCCAGCAAGCATGCTTTCCTTTTCAACACCACCGAACAGCTGAAGGAAGCTAACCCCGATATTCCCGCTTATGATAGCTTTGATGAGCTTTATAAAGCGATAGTTGAAGTTCTCTGATTCCGATCCTCACAACTCTATATAAGAAAAAGCTACCGGTTTTTTGCCGATAGCTTTTTATATTTTACTTCATGCAGGTGCTGCAGAGCTTATAGCCAAGCTTTGTCCAGTCGGTCTGCATCGTTCTATCGCCCGAAAAGCCTGTGCGGTCTGCTGCAGGAACCTCAGCAAATACCGAGCAGAACGGAGAGTGGATGGTGTTGGTTGATGTGTCCAGACCATAGCTTGCAAGGTCGATATCATCAGTTATAACGGTGTCGGAGTCTGTGTCGAAAAATATGCCCGTATATTGGCTCTTGCCGTTTGAATAATTGAAAGTAAGCCCCGGCTGCACGTTATAAATATAAACGCAGTACGAGAGTCCTATTCCAAGGTCTTCTACCGAAGCTGCCTCCATAAGAAGTCCGCGCGGCATAAGTTCATTGCCGTTGAAAACAGGCGTTACTCTATAGAGCACATGTTTATTATTGTGGTCATAGATATAATATCTTGCGTCATCTTCAAACTCCAGCATGGTGTCTGAATTCATATATCTTGTGCCGCTTACGAGATTTCGCTCATTGGCATTTTCTGATGAGAGGATATATGCAGCAAGGTGAGCGCGCGTCATTACGGTCTCGGAATCAACGCAGTCGTAGCGTGCCTGCTTCCAGCCGCTGGGGTGGATTGAGCTTATATCGCCGCGCTTTGTACCCGATGCCGGCATGGTCTCGCGCCCAAGACAGTCAAAAGCTACTGTGCATCTGCCAAGAGAGTCAAGCGGACCATAATATTCAAATGCGCCCTGCAGTGCAAGAGCATATTCGCTCTGAGTGAAAAACGGGATGTTGCCGTTTATCACAGCATACTTTGCGCCATAATATTCAGGCACATCACTATAGCTGAAGCCCTGCGGGAGAACATCTTTGTAGTTTTCAACAGAGACTAGCCAGTTGCTCCTGTCGGCCGAGTTGCCGCCTTCGTCAGTAAGCTTTGATTGGGATGAACCGGCTAGCTCATAGCTTATCTCAACGCCCGGAGCGGGAGTTGTGATATTCCCGGTAATAGTCTCGGTTACGCTCTGCAGAAAAGACGTTGCCTGAGCTGACTGCGTATCGGACTGGTCCTGGACTGTATCCGTCCCGCCGGAAAAGCGTTCAAGAAGAAGATATATAACTATAAATGCCACAGCCGCTGAATAGAGGTATTTTTTTATATTTGCCCAGCTGATCTTCTTTTTGCCGCCGGTGGAATTATTGCCGTTATAATTAGGATTTTTAACTTTTTTTGCCATAATATATCAGTAGCAAACTTACATAGCAGATGTATAGTTTGGAGCCTCTTTTGTGATGTAGATATCGTGAGGATGAGATTCTTTAAGTCCTGCACCGGTGATGCGGACAAATTTGCTCTTTGTTCTGAGTTCTTCAATGTTATGCGCACCACAGTAGCCCATACCTGAACGCAGACCGCCCATCATCTGATAGATAGTCTCGCTGAGAGCTCCCTTGAAAGGAACACGGCCTTCAACGCCTTCAGGAACAAGCTTTTTATTGTTAGCCTGGAAGTAACGGTCTTTAGAGCCATTCTGCATTGCACCTATAGAGCCCATGCCGCGGTATACCTTAAACTGTCTGCCCTGGTATACTTCCGTTTCGCCGGGAGCCTCTTCGCAGCCTGCAAGCATAGAGCCCATCATAACCACTCTGCCGCCTGCCGCAATTGCCTTAACGATATCACCGGAGTACTTGATGCCGCCGTCTGCGATAACAGGGATACCGTATCTGTCGCCCATCTCAGCGCATTCAAGAACAGCTGTAAGCTGAGGAACGCCAATGCCTGCTACAACACGAGTTGTGCAGATAGATCCTGGACCTATACCTACCTTTACGCAGTCTGCGCCGGCTTTAATAAGGGCTTCAGTTGCAGCAGCTGTTGCTACATTGCCTGCAATAAGCTGTGCATCAGGGTATTTATCCTTAACTTTTCTAACGGTATTCATGATATTTGCAGAGTGACCATGTGCGCTGTCAAGTACGAGAACGTCAACTCCCGCATCAAGAAGAGCACCGGCTCTATCAAGAACGTCAGGAGTAATGCCGATAGCCGCCGCACAGAGGAGACGGCCGGATGCGTCCTTTGCGGAGTTAGGATACTTCATAACCTTTTCTATATCTTTAATGGTTATAAGTCCTTTAAGAACATTATCGGTATCAACTATAGGGAGTTTTTCGATGCGGTGCTTGCGCAGGATCTCTTTTGCCTCTTCAAGAGTAGTGCCGACTGTTGCCGTGATGAGGTCTTCCTTGGTCATAACGTCCTTTATAAGCTTTGACATGTCTGTTTCGAATTTCATGTCGCGGTTTGTTATGATGCCGAGGAGCTTGCCGTTTTCATCAACTATAGGCACACCTGAAATGCGGAACTTGCCGCACAGGGCATCTGCCTCGCCAAGAGTATTATCAGGGTGGAGAAATATCGGGTTTGTTATAACGCCGTTTTCAGAGCGCTTTACCATGTCTACCTGTTCGGCCTGCATATCAATGCTCATGTTTTTGTGAATAACGCCAATTCCGCCTTCGCGGGCTATAGCTATTGCCATTCTGTATTCGGTAACGGTGTCCATAGCAGCTGACATAACAGGTACATTAAGATTTATCTTGTTTGTAAGCTTTGTTCTAAGGTCAACATCTGCCGGCAGAACATCACTCTCGGCCGGAACGAGGAGAACATCATCAAAAGTGAGTCCTTCGCCTACGAATCTTTCGCTGTAAATTTTATCAAAACCCATATCCTTACACCTCTCAATAATTATAGTTTAAGGTCCCTGCCCGAAGCAGAGACCTTTATTTTTAAATTTTGGAAATTACTGTCTGCACATTACTTGAGCAGTGAGTTCATAAGGCCCATGATGGAGCCAAGACCTGACTGCTGTGAATTTGAAGATGAGGAGCTGCCTCCAAGAAGGCTGCCAAGGAGAGAAGCTGTGCTGTTTGACTGGGACTGCTGTGTGGTTGCTCCAAGGAGAGAGTTGAGAAGAGCAGCACTGCCTGTGGAAGAAGACTGAGAGCCTGTTGCTGCGCCGAGAAGGCTGCCGAGCATACTGTTGCTTGAGGAAGCAGAAGAGCTGCTGCCTGAGGAGAGAGCACCGCTGAGAACAGCGCCAAGTGCTGCAGTCATAAGAGCTGAGCTTGCAGAGCTGTTGGAATTGCCGCCGAGGAGGCTGCTAAGAACAGAAGCTGTGGAAGATGCGCTGTTGGAGTTGCTGCTTGTTGTCTGTCCGCCGAGCATTTTCATAACCAGCGGAGCAACAGCTGCAAGGATAAGAGCAACCTGAGAGGTGCTGAGACCTGTCTTTTTAGCAATAGCTTTCTCGGTTGTTTCTGCGTCATCGCCAAGAAGATGACCAACGATCTTTTCGCCTTCTGCGATATCTACCTTTTCAGGATCTTTTTCTGCATGCTCTGTTACTGCTTCGTGGAAGCTTTCGGTGGTCTCAGGGTTGGAAGCCTGACCGTTTGCACCATTGAGGAGTACAGGGAGAGCTGCGGCCATAACGCCCGCTACATCGCCTGCGGAAGCGCCGGTCTTATCGGAAACTGCGCTGATGCTGTTATCGCTGAGAAGTGCTGACATTAAAGAAGTAAGATCCATTTTTATTCTCCATTCAAAAAATTAAATTAGCATTATTTCACGCTTATAGAGATTATGCACTTTTTCGGCCGCCGCGTCAAGAAAATATATTGCAGAATATTGAAATAATTTGTGAATTGTGTATAATGAAACCACAATATATTGAGGAGGCCAAGAAATATGGCGGAAAACAAAGAAACCAAAACAACTAAAGCTCCAAAGACCACCAAAAAGGTAGAGTCTGTCAAGGCTGAAGCCGCAGCTCCTGCAGCAAAGGCTGTTCCAAAGGCCACCCAGGCTGCTGCTCCTGTTGATAAGAGCCAGGCAAAATCAAAGCGTATAGTTGCCGTTATTTTATGGGTACTTGCAATTGCTTGCGAAGTTCTTGCAGTTATGGTATTCGTAGGCAAGGTTGATCTCGGATTCATCTCCCAGATGGCTCAGCTTATAGCATTTCTTGTTATTGACTTTGCGCTTGTTGTTGCAGGTGCACAGTTCTGGAAAAAGGCCAACCACATGGATCCTATTTCCGAAGCGCAGCCTGTTAAGTTCTGGTTATGGAACAACATGGGCGTTATAGTATGCTGCTTTGCATTCATTCCTTTCCTCATCTACGTTCTCTTCATCAATAAAGACGCAGATCCTAAGCTCAAGAAGGTTGCTTCTATCGTAGCTGCTGTTGCACTCGTGCTTGGCATTGGTCTCAGCTATGACTATAACCCGGTATCCGAAGAGGGTCTTGAGCAGGCCCAGGAGACTCTTGCAGACGAAACTGTTTACTGGACTGAATTCGGCAAGGTTTACCACACAGACCTTTACTGCCAGCACCTCAACCGCACATCCGAGCCTTACGAAGGCGATGTTGCCACTGCTATTGCAAACGGCAAGACCCGTCTCTGCAAGACATGTGCAAAGAACTCCGGCATTGAAATAGCAGACAACGGTGCTGTTATTGCAAAGGATGCACCGGCAGAAGCTGCTGATGCTGCCGAAGCTGTTCTTGAAGAAGCACCGGCAGAAGACGCTGCAGCATAATATTTCTCAAAGCTTTCAAAAATATAATTACCGCTCAGAAATGGGCGGTAATTTTTTAACTTTATAGAGGTATAAAATATGAGCATTAAACCAATTATGCGCGACCCGATATTCCTTGCGCGCAAGTCATCCCCTGCAACGATAATGGACCTGCCGACTGCAAAAGACCTTGAAGATACTCTTGCTTTTCATGCAGACGGCTGCGTTGGCATGGCTGCAAATATGATAGGCGTTTTAAAAAACATAATCGTTTTTGATGATAACGGCACTTATAAAACTATGCTCAACCCTGAGATAATAAAAAAGAGCGATGAATATGAAGCGCCTGAAGGCTGCCTCTCGCTCACAGGGCAGCGGACGGCAAAGAGATATTATAATATCACCGTGCGCTACCAGGACAAGAGCTTTAAGTGGCACGAGGAGAGCTTTTCAGACTGGACAGCTCAGATAATCCAGCATGAGATTGACCACACGAACGGCATTGTGGTATAGAAAGCGGGAAGCAGGCAGCAGGCAGCGGGGAGCAAGAGATTAAATTATTTAAACCGGCCGGAGGATTCGTCATACGTAAATCCTGCCCGGGCAAGGGTTGATATTATCTGTTCTTTTTCTACCATATATGCACCGGCAAGCTCATCAAGAGAATCATAGTCATCTCTTAGGTGCATATTCACAAAGCTTAAAAGCATATATGGGTCTGATGGAATTTTCGGCATAACAAGCCTCCTGAAAAATGGTTCCGTAATATTTTAAATATGAGAATATGTATGCTGTAATTTTTTATTCGCATTCAAACAAAGATGTATCTGCAATGCTGCGTAATGAAAGTATAGCTGTTTCATAGTCAAATTTCTCGCTCAGCAGTGCAGTAGTAACCTCTTCATAATCCTTTTTTAAATAATCTGTCTCTATTATCTTGTTTAAAACTTCTCTAACAGATACCCCGGGCTGAGCTGAAAGGCATGTTTTATTCGGCATGCGTACCGCTCTTACTTCATTTACCAGATCACGGAGATTTCGCCAGTCAATCTCATTCATTAACTTAGCAAGGTCATAGATATGTCTTGATTGGCGAACGACTTCCCCACGCAGATAATAATCGCATATAGCAAAAGCCTTGTCAACAAATGTCCTTTCAAGTGCCTGAACTTTCATTTCAAATGGAATCAGTTCAAAATTTGGAAGAAGATCACTTTTGCCTATATCCATGAGATATTCGCCGATTATAGTCCCTGCAAGCTTAATTGTGTCCGGATAGGATTTCTGAATAAATGTCATTTCAAGCTTTACAAACGGCTTGACACCAATATCCGAAAAAATTCCCGGATATTCAATATTATAGCAGTTATAGCTGCCATGGCTGTGATTTTCCACTTCTTCCCTATTCAGAATTTCAAAACCAAGTTTGTCGCAGACAGCAATTACTTCTTTATTGGCATTTCGCTTGTTGCTCTGCGTAAAATGAGCTGTATCAAGAGTAAGGTCAATATCTTCTGAAAAACGCTTTATAACCTTAAAGCACTTTGAAAGACTCGTTCCTCCTTTGAAAAGGACCCCCGGAATTGTATCATTCAGTTTTTCAAGAATAACCGTTACAAAATAATCTTTTTCTACAATTGCAGGACTTACATGGTAATAATTTGATGCTGCAGCTATAACATCCTGAAATTCCTCATAATTTTTATATAGTTCCATTTATTACTCCGCTTCCTACTATCTTCTTTAAAGTCATTGCCGGGAATACTTCAGCCATAGCAAAAATTTTGTTCATAGTTATAGAATTATTCTGCATATATTTTTTTATACATAAGGAGGCAAAGGAGTCAGGTTTGTCATTACCATTCATGTCGGTAAACAGCTGGAGCAATGTATAGGTAGGGTAATTTTCTTTTGTTATCTTGCAGCGTGACTTTCGAAGAATAAATTCTCTGCCGTCAATAGTGATAGTGCGTTTTCTGGTTGTTTCATTGTTTGTTATGATCTCCACTGTATTTGGTACCTGAGTTGTGATTCCAAATTGGTTTAAGAGATTAAGCCCGGAATAAATGCCGAAAACAGAATCTCTGTCTCTTAAATACTTCTTCTCAGCTACCATCTCTGAGCAGATTGCAGACTGCCCAAAGAAAGTTTTTTTGGGAATATAATAAACAC
>R14__coassemble_1341_pt1 | contig 12516 bp, 13 predicted proteins | sample R14__metabat2_low_PE_022 | metagenome-assembled genome bin R14 | reverse complement strand
ACTGGCGACACGCGGATTTTCAGTCCGCTGCTCTACCTACTGAGCTACCGAGGCAGATGCTGTAAAAATGGTGGGGACAATAGGACTCGAACCTATGACCCCCTGCTTGTAAGGCAGGTGCTCTAACCAGCTGAGCTATGCCCCCGTGACAGCTTGTTAATAATACAAGAAAAATTTTTAAATGTCAACAATAAAATTAAAAAACGGACTAAAAAATTTGAAATTTTTAATTATAATCTTTTGCTCACAATAAATATGCGCCCGAGTTCACCGTGTGGGCCGTCCTTTATAAGGCGAATATCACCAAAGCCGTTTCCCTCAAGCAGAGAGGATAATTCACTGCAGGAGTAGGCATATTCGGTATGGCTTTCGGATTCCCGCTCCCAGAGTTCACCTTTTCGGGAGAAGATATCGATGCCGTAGTTCATGGTGCTGCTATCTTCGTCGAAATCAGCGCGCCAGAGGCAGAGCAGGTCGTCGTCTTCATCAACGGAGGTCATCCCATCCATGGATTTGAGCCACTCAATGGACCTTATATCGAATATGAAAAGCCCGCCGGGGCGAATAAAGAGCTTGAGCTTATGAAATAGCTGCGGGAGATCATCCGGGGAGATGTAGTTTATACTGTCGAGCGAGCTTATGCATGCATCTACTGTGCCGTATAGATCAAGTTCGGCTGCCTCCTGGCATAAATAGAGGATGCTGAGACCCTTGGAATAAGCCGAGTCTCTTGCCTCCATAAGCATATCTTCAGAGGCGTCTACGCCAATCATGTCATAGCCGCTTTCAGCCAGCAGGGAGGTGAGGGTACCTGTGCCGCAGCACAGATCGAGCAGGAGATTAAATTCACCGCCGTCTTGCTTGAATATGGATTTATAAAGGGCAAGGAAGCTTTCGTATGGTACATCGGCTGTGAGAGAGTCGTACCACTGTGCAAGAGGACCGTAGCAGCTCACTTTTTGTCTTCCTCGAGGCGTGAAAATACTATATCATACCCTCCGGCACCATACTGAAGAGAGCGGTTTACTCTGCTTATTGTGGCGCTCGAAGCGCCGGTCTTGGCAAGAATATCGTTGTAGATCATTTTTTCGTTAAGGCAAGATGCCACCTGGTAGCGCTGCTCCATGGCAACAAGCTCTTTCACAGTGCACAGGTCATCAAAAAATTTTTTGCATTCATCTACATCCTTGAGCGAGAGAATAGCTTTATACATAGAGTCGTCACGTTCTTTTTTGGCTATATTCATAAGCACCTCCTGTATAGACTGCGCGAATGTTATCTTGTTCTTTAACATAATAGCACTTTAATTTGCGAAAGTAAAGCACTGCGAAAAAATTCAGGACATCTTAAATATTGCAGTGACGGACTATTGCGAAAAAACGCTCTTGCAGATATAATTACATTATTATAATGACAATAAAAATTATCGAGGTAATTTACTATGAAAGCTAAAGCTACTGCCTTTCTTGATCGCCATGGAATGAACCCGCAGCGTATTAACCCGGCTGAACTTTCATCTGTTATGCTTGAGCATATGTATGCAGGTCTTGCAGGAGATCCTATTGACATGCCGATGATCCCAACATATCTTTCATGCGACGGGGAGATACCAGAGGGCAAAATGGCTGTTGTAATAGACGCCGGCGGCACGAATTACCGCTGCGGTCTTGCTGAGTTTACACATGACGGCTGCAAGGTGAAAGGTCTTAAAGTCTGTCGCATGCCCGGCACAGGCACACCGGCAACATGGGAAGAGCTTGTATCCTTTGTAGACGACAGCATTGAGCCGCTTCTTGCAGAGACAGACTATATCGGCTTCTGCTTCTCCTATAATGCAGATATCACACCTGATATGGACGGTGTTGTGCAGAGAATAGATAAAGAGGTTGTAATTACCGGCTGCGAGGGCAAACATATAGGCGCTTCTCTTATAGCTGAGCTTGAGCGCCGCGGTATCTACGGCAAAAAGGTTGTTATCCTAAACGATACTGTTGCAGCGCTTCTTGGCGGCATGGCGGCTATTAAGAAAGAAAACTATTCCGGCTTTGCAGGTATGATCTGCGGCACGGGTGTTAACACATGCTGCGCCATCTCCGGAGAGAAGATAACAAAGCTTCCCGCCGAACTGCAGAAGGATATGCTGATAAATCTTGAGTCAGGTCTTTTCAACGGTATTCCACTTGGCGATGTTGATGTAAAAGTAGATGGCGAGAGCAATAATCCCGGCGAGAAGATTATGGAAAAAATGTGCTCAGGCGCTTACATCGGGATAGTCTGCAGAGGAGCCATGAACGCGGCTGTTGCCGATGGTGACCTGCCGGAATCAGTTCTTGATAGAATTGCAAAAATAGAGCGTTTTGACGGGTCGGTTGTAGACGAGTGGGCAACCGGTAAGGATTCAAACGGCGTATTTGATTCAAAAGATGATCTTGAGTTTGCAATGTATATCTGCCGCGCTATCTTTGAGCGCTCGGCAAGATGCATGTGCACAAATATTATCTCCCTCATGCTCCTTACAGAAAGCGGTATCACTGCCGATAAGCCTATGTGCGTATGCGCTGAAGGCTCACTGATAGGGCGCAGCACATACTTCAAGCAGTTCCTTGATATGCTGATGGATGAATATGCTCTTAATAAAATGGGACTTCATGCTGAGATAGTCCTCGGCAAAGAGACAACGCTTCCGGGCTCTGCGGCAGCCGTTCTTCTCAACGCCTGATATAATCGGAGAATAAGCTATGAATAAGTCTACTGCACTGACCGGCAGAAAATGGTTCTGCATTATATTCTTCGGCCTGATAGGGCAGATAGCCTGGATAGTTGAGAATATGTATTTTGCAACCTTCTGCCAGGATATTTTCGGCAATTCCGGAAGGCCTGACTTAAGCTATATAGTAACAACGCTTATGGTCATCTTCTCTGCCATCACCGCCACGGCTACCACTGTGATTGCAGGCGCCGCCTGCGACAGAGCGGGAAAGCGCAAGCCGTTTATAGCCTGGGGATATATAATCTGGGGCTTTACCATTATGATATTTGCCTTTCTGCCTATGCGCGCAGAGGCAGGGATGCTTTTCATTGTGGGGCTGCTGCTGGTGGTATTTGACTGCCTTATGACAGTTGCGGGCTCTACTTCTAATGATGCGGCATTCAATACCTGGGTAGTTGACAATACCGACACAACAAACCGCGGGCGAGTGAACACAATCCTCTCGATGCTGCCGGTATTTGCGGTAGTGATTGTGTTTATAGGGCTTGGTTCTCTATATAGCTCTGAAAATGAGAATAACCGGCTGTTCTTTATAGTGCTCGGCTGCATTCCAACTATTGCAGGCGTGCTGGCACTGTTTGTATTAAAAGATGCTCCGGACATAGCCTCGGCTGTAAACAGTGAATATTACCGAGACACTTTCTATGGCTTCAGACCGGAAGTTATAAAGAGCAATAAGATGATGTATGTGTGCCTTACGGCGTTCTGCATTGTTAATATCTCGCAGCAGACATTCTTCTCATATCTCATGAATTTCGTAATTAAGACTCTGGGGTTTGGCGATGCGTTCGTTGTCCCGGTGGCGGTTATAATTCTGGGGGCTGCTGTTGTAACAGGTGTTATGGGCATTTTCTTTGATAAATGCGGACGCAAGAGATTTTATATTCCCCTCGCCATTCTCCTTATTGCGGGGACAATGTCGTTTTATCTGCTTAAAAATATGTCAGGCACTGCGCTCACACTTGTATTATACATAGGCGGTGTTATAATGATGGGCTCAATGCTCTCACTTACGGGCGCTCTGCAGGCAGCGTTTCAGGACTATATCCCTGCGGGCTTTGAAGGACGCTTCCAGGGCGTGAGAATGTGCTTTACGGTGCTTATCCCGATGATAATAGGGCCTATTATTTCGCTGATCATCGGTCTTGACGCTATGGGTATGAACGGTGATGATTTTGCGCCGACATATGAAATATTCCTTGCGGCTGCAATAGTTGCGGTGATAGCAATAATTCCTCTTGTTTCCGTGAGAAAAGATGACGACCGTCTCAGAAGCTCGCTCTTATCCAAAAAAGAATAAACTTTAATAATATTTTCAGGAGCAAATTATGTTTGATCTTATCTGGCCAATCGTCCTTATTGTGGCCAGCAACACTGTTTATCAGGTCTGTGCGAAATCTGTGCCGGCATCGATGAACGCTTTCGCTTCACTCACCGTTACTTATCTTGTGGGTGCGGCTGCATGTGCGGTTATGTATTATATCACTAACCGCGGAGGTAACCTTGTCCGTGAGTATTCCAATATAAACTGGGCGTCCTTTGTACTGGGGATTGCAATTGTAGGACTTGAGGTAGGATGCATTTTTGCCTATAAAAACGGATGGCAGGTAAATACCATGCAGATCGTTCAGGGGACGCTTTTGGCAATAGTTCTTATATTTGTGGGGTATCTGGTATTTAAGGAATCCATCAGCGTAAATAAGCTGATTGGAATAGCCATTTGCCTTGTGGGACTTTACTTTATCAACAAATAACATGAAAGCCTTTGAACAGATAGATATCCACAACATGACCAGAGTGCAGGCACAGACGTGCATAGATGCCGTTCTTAAAAAGAATAAAGGCGAGGTATATAGACTCACTGTAATTCATGGCTACCATGGCGGCACTGCACTAAGAGACTTTGTCCGCTCACACTATAAAAACGACAAGCGCGTGAAAAAGATAATTCTGGGTCTCAATCCCGGCGAGACAGAGCTTGTACTGAAGGAACTATAATATTTTAGATCACTTTTGAGAAATTCTCTCGAGAGTGATCTTTTTTTAATAAACCGCTTTGAATTTGAATATAGAAGTGTTATAATGCATTAAAGTTAGCTTGGGTTAACTAAATACAAGGTAAACGCGGATTAAATGCCAAAAATTCTTGTATTTATTGCATTGACTGCAAGCAACGATGCAAATTTAAATAAAAACAGCGGGGGATATATTTATGCATGAATATTATAAAAACAGTGCCGAAAAGATCAGAAAAACCAATGAGAAATATCTGAGCTTCATAAAAGATGAGCTCTGCTCGCTTACAGGCAAAAAATACGAAGATATCTGCGATGAAATATGGAAGTTCTACGAGGAGAATATGCTTGAGTATTTCCCGTATATCGGCGGAGATAAGGCCTCAGGCACTAAAAACCTCACAGGCTCATTCGGATTTGTTGCTATGGGTGAAGTTCTGAAAAAATATGGCGTTTCGCTTGAGGAAATCGGCCATCTGATGGTGTTGTCCTATGAGCGGAATACGCTTGCAATGCCGGCGTTTGTAAGAAAGCTTATGCATAAAATGTTTACTACGCCATCTATACTCAACAGCATGTTCACAAAAAAGGATAAAACCAATACAGAAAACGCAAAAGCCAACCCCGGCAGCTTTGAGACTAAAACCGTGATCCCGCCTGAAGAAGGCTACATCTTCAGCTATCATAATCTTGTGTGCCCGCTGAGCAATTTTGCAAAGGCTCATGGCTATGAAGAGTATATGCCTTACCTCTGCAATCTTGATTACGTTATGTATGGTGTGCTGGGCGTGCCGCTTTATAGAGAGCACACATGCTTTGAAGATGGAGATTACTGTGATTTTAAACTTAAAGGCGGAGCAGAGACGTTAAATTACTGGCCGCCTGTATTTGAGCAGGGCAAAGGATATAAATAAAATAGAGACCGGCTGCTATGCCGGCAGAAATGTGCGGCGGCTCGAAAAGCGGCTGAAAGACGCCTCTTATGCTTATGGAGTTGAGGCATATACCTTCCCGTGCTGCAGTCATTATATATTCCCGCAGAGCCTGGTTACAAATCTTCTGCCGATAGGCTCTTCACTTGTGCTGGGGCTTATGTTCCGCTCGGAAAAAGAACACCCTAAGGAGTGCGCTGCAACACGAAAAGAAGTAGACAGAATATGCAGACGCGTAATCTCTGAATGGTGATACAGGTAAATATATAAATAGCGGTGCCCTGCTTATATGGCAGAGCACCGTTTTTTGAGTATTTTTGTTGAAAATAACAATACGATTTCTGTTGACTTTTTAATTGCAAAAGACCATAATGTCGCTTGCTAAAAAATAAAAAGGATCTGATTTCAGATATGGAAAATTATACATTTCTTCTTTCACTGGCACTTATTCTGCTTTCAACTAAACTGTTCGGACTTCTTACAGAGAAAGTCCACATGCCGCAGGTGGTTGGAGCGCTTCTTGCAGGAATCATTCTTGGACCAAGCGGCTTCGGTATTCTCCAGAGCACCGACTTCTTGGTAAAAGCAGCAGAAATCGGCGTAATTATGCTGATGTTTACTGCCGGCATTGATACAGACCTTGAGGAACTAAAAAGCACAGGTTTTCAGGCTCTTATAATTGCAGTGGCCGGCGTTCTTGTGCCGATGATTCTCTGCGGCGGATTTTATTTCTTTTTCTTCAAGAGCGAGTATACAACGCTCAATGTACTCAAGGCAGCTTTCGTAGGCTCAGTGTTTGCAGCCACATCTGTGAGCATCACAGTTGAGACTTTAAACGAAATGGGCAAGATAAAGACCCGCACCGGCACAACTCTTTTAAGCGCAGCTCTTATCGATGACGTGCTTGGAATTATCGTTCTCTCGGTTCTTACGGGCTTCAGCAGCGGAGAGGGTTCAACACTTATGGTGCTGCTGCGCATAGCACTTTTCTTCGTTTTTGTTCTGGTATGCGCATATGTATTCAATAAGATATTTCAGCTTATTTCCAAGGAACACTGGCACAGCCGCCGCGTTGCTATCTGGGCACTTGCATTCTGCTTCCTGATGTCATATGCAGCAGAGACATACTTTGGAGTTGCAGATATCACAGGTGCATTCTTTGCGGGTCTTACTCTCTGCAATATCAGTAAATCGCGCCAGTTTGTTGCAAAGAAGGTTACTGTTGCATCTTATCTTATATTTGCGCCTATATTCTTTGCTAGTGTCGGCATGAAGACAAACCTCACAACCATGAACAGCAGCATCCTTATCTTTGCTGTGATTCTGGCAGCCCTTGCAGTAATTTCAAAGATCATAGGCTGCGGTCTTGGAGCCAGAATTACAGGCATGAGTTCTCATCAGTCACTTGTGGCTGGCATAGGAATGGCTGCCCGCAGCGAGGTTGCTCTTATGGTTGCACAGAAGGGAATCAACGAGGGCATGATAGACCCGGATATTCTCCCGGCAATAGTCTTAAGTGTAATCGTATCAGGCCTTGTTACCCCGATATTGCTTAAGTTTGCAATTTCCAAAGGACCTGAACTTGTATGATAAATTAAAAAATCACATCCGCCGGATGTGATTTTTTATTATGTATTATAAGAATTCAACTATATCTTCTATAGCTCTCGATTTGCTGTGAAGCTCGCCGGGTTGAGCGTCTTCAGCCGGGTAGCCTATCGGCATTAGCCCTGTTACCTGAATATTCTCAGGCAGGTCAAGCGCCTTTGAAACATCCTCGCCGCGGAACCAGCCTACCCAGCATGAGCCGAGCCCGAGATTCTGCGCTGTGAGCATCATGTGAGTGCCGGCAATAGCCGAGTCAGTCTCGCCAAATTCATAATGCGGTCTGATGCGCCCTTTTGCAGCAAGAGTTTTATCATATGCCATTACTATTACAACAGGGGCATCAAAAGTGCACGGGCAGACTGTCTTCAGCTTATCAAGCACTTCTGCACTCCGGCATACATAGATTTTCTGCGGCTGGTTGTTGCAGGCTGTGGGGGCAAGCAGAGCGGAATTTAATATTTCGTTTATTTTTTCATCTTCAACAGGTGTTTCTTTAAATTTTCTTACAGAATAACGGCTTTTTATAACGTTGCTGAATTCCATGTTTTATTCTCCTTTTTTGTATTATATGTGTAATATATCATATAAATTCAATTGCGTGCAAGGCAGATAATGTGTTATAATATTCAAACAACAATAGTTCGGAGGAAAAATTAATGAAAGTTGAACTTAAAATCCCCAATCAGGACGAAATAATGCTGGCTCTTAAATGCGCCGGTGGTGCACTTGCAGTAATTGCGGCAGTTAATGCTGTAAGCAAAATTTGCCACAAAATCAAAGAGAAAAAGCAGGAAAAAGAAATTAAAGCCCTTAAAGAGCAGGTTGCAGAGCAGGATGCCCGCATTGCAAAGCTCGAGAAGGCAAAGGCATAAAGCGCGGCTAAGCGAAAAATAATAAATCAGCCGGGAATCTTTTAGATCTGATTCCCGGCTGATTATTTTAATATCAGCTTATTTTTAATGTTTCCCAGAGGGAATTTACATAGTCGAGCATATCTGTGCTCATGTTGCGGTAGGCATATTTGTTATAAAGAGCGCTGAAGTCTTCGATTTCGGGGTAGAGAATCTCAATGGTTTCCTCGCCGAGATCGTCTTTATACTCATCGCTGTTATAAACAAGTGAGTTCGGGCAGGCATAGTAAATGTACTCGGCATTTGCAATTGCCGGCTCTTCCGAGAGCATGAAGTTTATGAATATCTCGGCAAGCTCTTTATCCTGGCAGCAGCTTGGAATGCACATTGCATCAACAAAGTAGTTTGTTCGCTCAGGGTAGTAGAACTGCAGATCAACGTTATCGGCCTCGGCATCAACCATTGTGAAGTAATCGCCTGCATAATAGGAAGCGATTGCAGCTTCACCTGATTCCATCATGTTGTATATCTCGTCCATAACATAGCTCTTTACTAGCGGATACTGATCCTGCAGCTCCTTAAGAGCCTTATCCCAGTCTGATTTCTTTTCGGAGTTTACATCAAGACCGAGCTTATACTGCGCTGTTGCAAAGCCGTCGCGGGAGTTATTATACTGCAGAATTTCGCCTGAGTATTTGCTGTTCCACATAAGATCCCAGTCGCCGGTATCTTCTTCATCAACAACATTTGCGTTGTAGATAATACCTACTATTCCGTATGTATAAGGCACGGAATACATATCATCAGGGTCGTAGTAGAGCCCGCGGAATGTTTCGTCTATATACTGATAGTTTGGAACGTTGTCAAAATCTATCGGGAGAAGCATGTCTTCCTCAAGCATTCTTGCTATCATATAGTCTGACGGAATTACGATATCATAGCTCACAGAGCCGCTTGAAAGCTTTGCATACATATCTTCGTTGCTGGCGAAGGTGCTGTAGTTTACTTTAACCTTTTCACCGTATTCCTCGCGATACCACTCTTCAAAAGCCTTGATTGTATCAAGAGAATCATCTGAACCGTCGGATATGTATTCGCCCCAGTTATATACATTGAGAACTCTTGTGTCAGCGCGGTTGCCAAGAACAATGATAAGTGCTATTACAGCCAGTATTCCGCCGCCCATAGCTATATAAAGCTTCTTAGAGGAAGCTCTTTCTCTGGTGCGTTCCTTCTTGGCGGAATCTTCATTGCTGTCTATAATATTAACAACTATAAGCAGTGCCAGAATTACAAAGAAGATAATAGTTGCCAGAGCATACATCTTCGGGGTAACGGTCTTCTTTGTCATATTATAGATGCGTATAGGCAGAGTCTGGAAGCCGTTGCCGGATGTGAAATAAGAAATAACGAAGTCATCGAGCGAGAGCGTGAAAGCCATAATAAAGCCTGTAACTATACCCGGCATGATTTCGGGGATGGTTGCATTTATAAAAGCTCTCATCGGGGTGCAGCCAAGGTCCATTGCAGCCTCGGGGAGCGCCCTATCCATCTGCTTAAGCTTTGGAATTACCTGCAGAATAACATATGGCAGACAGAATGTTACGTGGGCTATGAGCATTGTGTAGAAATTAAGGCTTGTTGCGGCTCCAAACAGCCTGCCCACGAATACGAACATAAGCATCAGTGATATACCTGTTATAATATCAGGGTTTATCATAGGAATATTCGTAACAGTATCAAGAGAGGCTTTAACAAACTTATTTCTCAGCTTGTCAATGCCGACTGCTGCTGCAGTGCCCATTATTGTTGATATAATGGCTGCGCTCAGCGCAAGCACCAGAGTGTTTCGCACGGCTTTTAAGGTTTCGGTATCTTTAAAAAGCTCGCTGTACCAGTTTAAAGAGAAACCGGAGAAAACAGAAAGGCTCTTTGCATCGTTAAAAGAGAAGATGAGCAATATCAGTATCGGCGCAAAAAGAAATATCATTATAAGCGCCGTATATACTTTGGAAGCAGTTTTCATAGTGTTTTATACCTCCCTTATACAGCGGTCTTCTTGTTTGCAAGATTCTGGAAAATAGCCATGCATACAAGAAGTATAACCATCAGAATAAGCGCTATAGCTGCGGCAAAGTGAAGGTTATTTGCAGTATACTGTCCCTCAATGGCATCACCTATCAGATAGAACTTGCCGTTGCCGAGCTTTTGGGAAATATAGAATGTGCTTATAGAAGGGATGAGAACCATATTGATTCCTGAGATAACGCCCGGCAGGCTCAGCGGCCATATAACTCTTTTAAGTACGCCCGCATTGTTGCAGCCAAGGTCTCTTGCAGCCTCTATAAGACGGTTATCGAGCTTTGCCATAACCGAGTATATAGGGAGAATCATATACGGGAAATAGTCATAGACCATTCCTATAACAACGGCCGCCTCCGTGCCGATGATGTGAATCTTTCCAAGATTCAGCGCACCAAGAACAGTATTTATGATTCCCGTGTCCTGAAGGATGGTCATCCAGGCATAGGTGCGGATAAGGAAGTTCATCCACATAGGTATCATAATAAGAGTTATAAGTATAGACTGCTTTCTGGCATCTGCTTTTGAAATGATATATGCTATAGGATAGCCCATGATAAGGCAGATAATTGTGGAAATAACTGCCAGCTTAAGCGAGCGGAAGAAAATAAGAATATAAGTGTGAACTTCTTTAACGGTATCACCGTCAGTCACATTTGAGGTTGCGGTGAAAAATCTGGTGATATTCTCAAAGGTGAAATTGAAATTATTGTCTGTGAGTGCATAGTAGGCAATGAAGATCAGCGGAACGAGAATAAACAGCACCGCCCACACTGAATACGGACTTAAGCAGAGCCACTGCACAAGGTTCTTGCTTTTTTTGCCCGCAGACCTGTTAAGAGCGTTGTCTGTCATTCCTTGACCTCGCTTTCGTCTTCTTCCTCAACTCCTGCCTCAGCGTCTTCAAGCTCATCAAATTCGTTGGAGAATGAGGAGTAGTCACCGTAAAGTCCTGAATATTCGGATTTGTGCATTATGTGGATAGCATCAGGGTCAATGCTAAGGCCGATATGCTCATCTACATCAACAAAGTCGGTGGTCTGAATCATCCATTTGAAGCCGTTTATATCAACTATTATTTCATAATGTACGCCAAGGAAGGTAACTGAAGTAACAACACCCTTCAGCATGCCCTTTTCTTCAGGCACGATATCAACATCTTCAGGTCTTACAACAACGTCTACAGGCTCGCGCTTTTCAAAGCCTGAGTCTACGCACTCAAAGCGCTGACCTGAAAATGCAACTTTTCTATCCTCAAGCATAATACCGTCGAGGATGTTGCTTTCACCGATGAAGTCGGCAACAAAGGCGTTTTTGGGCTCGTTGTAGATATCAATAGGAGTGCCGATCTGCTGTATACGTCCTTCAGACATTACAACGACTGTATCAGACATTGAAAGAGCCTCTTCCTGGTCGTGCGTGACAAAAACGAAGGTTATTCCTGTTGCCTTCTGAATGCCCTTAAGCTCCTGCTGCATATCCTTGCGAAGCTTAAGGTCAAGAGCGGCGAGAGGCTCATCAAGCAGAAGCACTTTTGGGTGATTTATCAGTGCTCTTGCTATTGCAACACGCTGCTGCTGCCCACCGGAAAGGCTGGTAACATTTCTCTTTTCAAAGCCTTTTAGAGCAACAAGATTGAGCATCTCCTGCACTTTTTCGTCTATTACTTCTTTTTTCTCACCCTTTTCGCGGAGCGGGAAAGCTATATTTTCATAAACATTAAGATGGGGGAACAGGGCATAGCGCTGAAAAACGGTATTTACGTTTCTCTTATATGGCGGAAGGTCGTTTATATTCTCTCCCATAAATATTATATCGCCTTCATCAGCGCTCTCAAATCCGCCGATAAGGCGCAATGTCGTCGTCTTGCCGCAACCCGAGGGGCCTAGAAGGGTAAGAAATTCATTGTCATAGATATCAAGGTTGATGTGGTCAAGAACAAGTTCACCGTCAAATGATTTGCAGATGTTTTTCAGTTCAATGATTTTCTTCATGTCTCTTTCTCTCTCTCAAAACAAAAAAGTGTATGCACCAAAAGTGCATACACTACATGAATAATCATAGAAATATAGCATCAGATAATATCTAACATCAGCCTTTTTCCCAGATCGGTATGAGAGTCTATATAGCAAAGATTACTTTTACTACTCTTATTGACCATTTCACAAGTTTGTATGCCCTTTTGAGGCACTGGTTTATAGTTACCAACTTATAAAACTTGAGCTTTTAACTCAATCAATAAGGCAACAGAAGTTGCC
>R14__coassemble_1330_pt1 | contig 12570 bp, 11 predicted proteins | sample R14__metabat2_low_PE_022 | metagenome-assembled genome bin R14 | reverse complement strand
GCATGAAAAAACCACTTCGCAAGAAGTGGTTTTTTCATGTAAATTTTGTTAAGAATCCCCATTTGAAATTCAGTGCATTTTGGGGTAAACTAGCACTCATACAGCGGCAGACCTGCAAAATAGAAATAAGTCTTAAGGCGTAGTCTATTGTCAACAACAGCAGACTGCGCCAATTTTATTTTTATTTTTCGGGAGGTTATTATGCCTAAAACAAAAACACAAGGAATTATATTCGGGGTCATCATGTCCTATGCCATGGCATTTGGTATGGAAGTATACAACATGGCAATTAAAATGGGATTTAATCTAACTGAGGGCGCCGGCTTTTCATCCATGACAAATATCGTTTTTTGGGAGGCCTTCAAAGAAGCACTGTACATGGGCATATTTGTTTTCATTTTCTCAAACCTTTGGGGCAACAGATGCGGTGCAGCGTTTATGCAGAAACACTGCAATCAGGAAAAAGATAATCCGTATTTCTGTCAGCTGATGCGCCAGGCCGGCACAGTAGCCGTGATGTGTCCAACAATGAGTATGGTAGCAGCAATTCTCTTTAATATCATCCTTGCAGGTCAGCCGATTTATCAGCTGCCTGCCATCTGGGTTGGAACATTTTTGAAAAATTTCCCAATGGCTTTTTTCTGGAACATGTTTGCTGCAGCCCCATTCACTCATTGGCTTTTCAGTAAAATGTTCAGAGCATGACCGGCAACTTTTTATTTACATTACAAACTGAGGCAGCGGATACATTAAAGCGTATCTGCTGCCTCAATTATTTATATAATTCTATTGTGTGCCCAGGAGAGGGCGAGGCTTATTATCGTTCCGGCTGCAATCATGGCCGTAAAGCTTATCGGCCATCTGCCGTTCTGATTAAAGAAGTAAAAGTCCGGCCAGCCGCCGTTATCCTCACCTATTTTAACAACCTTGATAAGATAAATTACCGCATATATTATAACGGTGGATACTCCCAGCAGGCTGAGCGGGAAGCTTATGTTAAAACTGTTCTCCACAAAAACGAACTGTATAACCGCCAGCACCGGTCCTACAAGGTGCATATAAAATGCGTCCTTTGTATACATTGCCTTAACGCCCATGACCGGAGCCAGGAAGAACACGACCGTAAGAAATGTTACAGCTACTGATGTTGTAGCTACAAGCCGCAGCAAGACAGCCCATTCCGGAAGCGCTGCAGCGCCATTTGAAAGGCTAAAAAGCTCATATATAAGAATTATCAGTGATGCGGCAGCTGAGAGGATGTTGGAGTTATAGGTGTAAAATCTGAACATCTCTTTTTTCTGCTTTACGGTTTTTCCCCGCTCAAATACGTTATAGGTCCACCAGCAGGTATAGAGCGTAAGGCAAAATATTGCGATATTTATCGCCATTGAAATATAAATTCTTTGCATTTTGTCCTCCCTGTTGTTTTTCTGTGTTTTTACTTACAAGCCATTCCCTGCTCTGCAGCTATCAGGGTTTTGAGTACGTCCATCAGGCACCGCACTCTTAGCTGCGCTGTGCCGCCTTATAAATGTCGTAGAGCATGCTGCTCTTTATGGCGTGAAAATGATCTCCGCTTATGCCGTAATAGATTCCCTCATACGTAAATAGGATAGTTTTGCCGTAATAAAGCATGTTCATGGCAGGAATCTCGCTAAATGGAAATGTTCGGTCTTCAAACACAAGACGGTCTGAATATACGTCCATGGCTCCGTTTTTCAGCGTTATCTGCTCATGCTCGGGAGTAATTTTGTAAAGAGTCAGCTCCGTTTCGTGGAAAATGGGCTCTGTATTCGATTTTTTCTTCATGTCCTCCGCAAAACGGGTCTCTATCCATTTGCCCCATTCATAAACACTGTCAAAGCCGAATTCCCCCTCAAGGAAGCCGGTCTTCGTGTATACGGCTTTTTTGCCGCAGCGGCAGCAGTGAAAAGTGTTGCCTTTACTTTGGAGCGAATCGTAGGCGCCGCATTGCGGACAGATTATAAGGTAATTTTCAATGCCCTCTGCAAGCCGCTCGCCGGAATATTCCTGCGGAGCATTACGCTGAGTAAGATAGGCATTCTCATAGAGATCAGCGTTTATAATGTCTGTAATCTCCTGAGCAGACATTTTCTGCAGTTCATCCGGTGAATAGACATGGACTACCTTTCCCCTTGCAGGGCCTTTTCTGAAGGTATATGCCCAGCGCGGAGCTATGAAGTAGCCTCCCTGCATGCGATATGTTACCAGTCCTGCCTTCGCATTCTTTACCAGCTTTCCGATTGAATTACTGAGCTTCAGTGTCTGACCATGAAAGCTGCGGCAGCCCTCAGGGAAGATCATCACATTAAATCCGGCCTTTATCCGGCGCATTATCTCCTTGACAGTTGAAGCGGCAACCGTGCCCTTGAATTCAACAATCGGGTCGAAAAATTTCACAATAAGTCCGGCATACCTGCTGCGGAGAAGGTGCTCACCGCAGACAAAATACATAAACTTCGGGCATGCTCGTATGAGCATCGTCATGTCCGATTCGGTGGTATGATTGGCCATAATGATGCAGGAATAGTCGGTTTCAGGCACAAAGTCGGTCTTATAGGAATATTTTGCCAGCAGGGCGGGCGCAAGCAGTGCCCTGCCCAGATAATATACCAGTTTATGCCGTATTATTGCTGTTCCGGTCTCCATAGTTCAGATTCTCCGTGGATTAAACTGATTTTTCATTTATAACAATCTGCCGAAAATCATTGCAATTCCGGACACTGTCATCATACCGCCTGTAAAGCGTTTGAGTCTGACTGATGATATGTGGTTTGCTATTACTGAGGCGGTCATGGCGCCAAGCAGGGTAAACAAAACGCAGAGGACAAGAAGCTTAATATCCGGAAGACCGCGCAGAATGAAGTGGCTGCCGGCCCCTATAAAAGCCGTGACTGTCATTATACAAACACTTGACCCGACAGATTTTTTAAAGTCGATGCCTAGCAGTATATTCAATGCAAAAAGCAGCATCAGTCCGCCGCCTGTTCCCTGAAAGCCGCATACAAATCCGATATATATACCGCAGAGTATCATTGTAACCGTATCCGACCAGGGCAGAAGGCTGTGTCCTTTCCGGTCTGATTTTGCCGGGAAGAAAAGGAGCTTAAGCCCCAGCAGCAGTGTGGCCGCGATAAGCCACCAGCCCATTACTGTTTCGCCCGTGGAAAATCCGGTAAACGCATGGGCCGCAACACTCCCGATAACTGCAAAAATGATGACCGTAATCATAAGTATTCTGCAATGTTTAAGATCAGTATTCCCATATCTGTAATATGCTGCGGCAGAGGCAGCCGATGCCAGCACATCTGAAGCAAGTGCAATTCCGATTGCTGTAAAAGAATCCACTCCAAGGAAAGCAATCAGCATGGGTGCAATGAACACTGCTGCAGAAAGCCCCGCAAAGCCCGTTCCAAAGCCCGCAAGAAGGCCGGCAAGAACAGAGATGAGCAGCTCACTCATTCGTTTTTTCTCCTGACGTCAGCCCGGATTGAACACCGGGCAGCTATTCCGGACATATTATATCATATATTTTGTAACATATAAAGCTGAAACCGTACTGAGGAATGAATATTTTGGTGCAGCAAAGCCGCCGATGGCAAATTACCGTCGGCGGCTGGATTTTGCGTTTTTGATTTTCTCAGTTAAATCCGGGGTTATTATTCAATGTTTTTCAGTGCTTCGCTCTTTGGGATGCGGCTGATTTTAAATAGCAGCAGCACAGATACCAGAGCATAGCACCCAACGCCCAGAATAATTGTGTATATATAGCAGTTATTGGAAACTATGAATGGTACATAGCCTGACATCTCAGTATAGAGCATTGATTTAAACATCCACTGCAGAGCTGCCCTGGCAGCCGGAACCATTATTGCCATTGAAACCAGCACTACCAGAAAACTCATCAGCACATAGAGCGCGCCGATTTCGCCGTTATGGAAGCCGAGAATCTTTGTCATGGCAATAGACTGCTGATTCTTTTCTATTACCTGCTTTGTCATTAAATACATCAATAGCACAAGCATTATAGCACCGAAGTATTTAAACAGCTCCATAAATCCGCCAAGCGAGGATACCATCTGGTCAGCAACCTTGGTAAGGTCCGCCTGGGTTACAATTGTTGCAACGTCATCGCTGTCAATGTCAGAGAGCTCAGAGTTAGAGAAGTAGCCGGTGAAATAATCATCGTCCTTGCCGAAGCATTCTATAAATTCAGCCCTGTTCATAAATACCGATAGTGCTGCACTGTATTCATACGTCCCGGCAACGGAATAGGTATAGGTCTTGCTGCTGTATGGGTCAGAGAGAGTTACGCTGTCGCCCGGGTTAAGGGAGTATTTATCTGCCATACCGTTTGAAATAAGAACCTGCCCGGCAGGAATTTCCCGGGTTATGTATATTGAGTCAGGCTCAATGCCATAAACGCTGATTTCGTCGGTTAAGAAGCCTTCTTTTGAGAGATTGAGACTGTCTATGCAATATTTTTCAGCGCCGGGCACGGAGGTTTCAACCTGCTCTGTTAAGATATACTGATAGTCGCAGAGCTTTTCTTCTTCAATCAATACGGCATAGTCTCTGAGCATGGGTGTGAACATAAAGCCGAAGATGCATATTATACCGCCGAAGATTACGCCTATAATCATAACAAGATATGCAGAGGCGTTCTGCATCACAATTCTCAGCCCGAAGCGGGACATAAACGGCAGTTTTTCGCTCAGGCGCACAGCGCGTTTATTTTTGCCTGCGGATATATCATGGCGCAGGAACCTTATCGGACTGAGCTTAAGCTTGGAGGAGAGAATTGCAAGGTTTATTATGATGCAAAGTATGTTAGCTGCAGCTAACATTGCCGTATCAGGCGTTTATGTTGTTAGTTTGCCCTTATTGCATCCCGCTCGTGTCTTAAATTAAACATATAATAATTCAATCGTGTATATTATAGTTACCTTGAGTTAACTAGTCAAGAAAAAAATCAGCCTTATGTGTAAACAGCAGGCTGAATTTAACAAAGAAGCTTTTCCCGGTGCTGACGCAGTTCTCTTCGCGCGGGAAGCGATTTTGGGGGAAATCTTTTTAGTCACGGTTCACATGAGGAAGGGCGGGCTATTAAGCCCTTCCTTATGTGTGACCGTAGGGAACAAGTATATATTTATATATACACGGTTTTCCGTAACTACGTCGAAAAAGAAATCAGATATAGCTCCCGGCAGCAGTAACCTCTAAAACGCCGACCGGCAGATTCATATTTGCAGTGTCGTTGGGATTTATAAATTTTCAAGCTCTTTCAGCCAGATTGCGGCACAGGCATCAGACGGCATACGCAGGTCACCGCGCGGCGAGAGTGCTGTGCTGCCAACCTTTGGTCCATCCGGCATGCAGCTGCGCTTAAACTGCTGGGCAAAAAATCTTCTGTAAAATGACTTCAGCCATTTAAGAATAATTTCGTCAGAATACTTGCCTTTAAAAGCATATTTAGCCAGTCTGAATATTTTATCCGGTGTGCTGCCGCAGCGCAGCATATGATATAGGAAAAAGTCATGCAGCTCATATGGTCCCACAAGATCCTCCGTTTTTTGTGCAATCATGCCCTTCTCCGGCGGCAGAAGTTCAGGGGATACGGGTGTAGCCAGCACATCATAAAGTATTGCCGAAAGCAGCTTATTTTCTGTTGTGTTGGCGAAATATTGTACCAGAAAGCGCACCAGTGTTTTTGGGACGGAGGAATTCACCGCATACATAGACATATGGTCACCGTTATAAGTTGCCCAGCCCAGCGCCAGTTCAGAAAGGTCGCCTGTGCCTATAACTATGCCGCCAGCTTCATTGGCAAGGTCCATGAGCAGTTGAGTCCGCTCACGGGCCTGGCTGTTTTCATATGTAATATCATGAACATTCGGGTCATGCCTGATGTCTGAAAAATGCACATTAACGGCATTAACGATATTTATCTCTCTAAGTTCAGCGCCGATACAGCGTATCATCTCAACTGCATTTTCATATGTGCGGTCTGTGGTACCGAATCCCGGCATTGTAACTGCCATAATTCCCTCATGGTCAAGCCCCAGCATGTCAAAGGCGCGCACAGTTACAAGCAGTGCAAGCGTAGAATCGAGTCCGCCGGAAATACCGATAACTGCGCGGCCGCATCTGATATGCTCAAGACGTTTTTTCAGCCCGGATGCCTGGATCATAATGATTTCGCTGCAGCGCTTGTCGCGCTCCTGTTTGTTTGAAGGCACAAATGGATGCGGCGGATAATAGCGCTCAAGCTCTGTCTCCACCGGCAAAAGCGAAAAGCTTACTCTTCTATAGCATGAATCTGCAGCCGCATCATATGTTGTCATACGTCTGCGCTCTGCTTCTATATATTTCATATCAAACTCTGCGCAGCTTATTCCTTCTGAAAAAAGCTCTGATTCTGCAAGCAGTTTCCCGTTTTCAGCAAGAATATCGTGTCCCGAATAAACAACATCCTGAGTAGATTCGCTTTTTCCTGCTGAAGCATAAATGTAAGCACATATAAGTCTGGCAGACTGCCCGGTTACCAGGTCACGCCTGTAGCTGTCTTTTCCGATTATCTCATCAGAAGCGGAAAGATTAACTATCATCGTTGCACCTGCCATACAATGAGCTATACTGGGCGGCTGCGGTACCCATAGATCTTCGCATAACTCTGCAGCGATTCTAAGTGAAGGCATCTCTCTGCAGCAGAAAAACATACGGCTGCCTACCGGTATCATCCCGCCGCCAAGTTCTATCTCTGTATTGAGTTCTCTGCCGGAATAAAAGTGTCTCGCTTCATAGAACTCATTATAATTCGGTAAATAGATTTTAGGGACGAGACCGAGAATTTCCCCGTGGCTCACAGCCGCCGCCATATTATAAAGCTTTCCGTCAATTGCAAGCGGCAGCCCTACAAAGTAAAGCCCGTCAAGACTGCTGCTGTGTTGAGCAATCTGCAGCAGTGCCTGCTTTGCTTTTTCAAGCAGCTCATCCTGCTCAAATAAGTCATGGCAGGTGTAGCCTGTGATGCAAAGCTCCGGAAATACAGCAATTTTTATCTGTTTACTTGCGGTGTCATCCATGCAGGAACATATCATATTGCAGTTAAAGTCAACGTCTGCAACTCTCAATTCAGGCGTAACAGCGGCTGCTTTTATAAATCCATGCCTCATTTTATTGCTCTCCTTAAAAATACAGCTGCTGCAAACCGGTAATTACCGATTTGCAGCATTTTTATTATTCAACGTCCTGAAGCGCGTCGTAGCCCTCTTCGCCGGTGCGTACCTTTACAACATTTTCTACATCATAAACAAAAATCTTGCCATCGCCTATATGGCCTGTGTAGAGTGTTTTCTTTGCAGCATCAATAACCGAGCGCACAGGAACCTTTGAAACAACGATGTCCACCTGAACTTTAGGCAGGAGGCTTGTCTCTACAATTGCTCCACGGTAATACTCCTGCTCACCTTTCTGCATTCCATAGCCCATAACATGTGCTACCGTCATGCCGGTGATACCGATTTCGGTCATAGCAGCTTTCAGAGCATAGAGACGCTCCTCCTTGCATATAATCTCAACCTTTGTGAATTTCGGGGCACCCTCTTCATGAATCTTGGGTTCACGCTGCACAGGTATAGCTTCTGCAGCCGGTACTGTGCCTGTAACAACAGTAGGTACAGCCTCTGCATCCACGAACTCCTCGGGCAGCATTGCAAAGCCTGCATAGGCACTTGTGAGACCATGCTCCGTAACATCAAGACCTTTGATTTCATCTTCTTTTGAAACGCGGAGTCCAACAGTCTTTTTAAGCAGAAGGAATGTAAGTGTAATCAATATTACCGCCCACAAGGCAGTAACCGCCATACCGCCAAGCTGCTTGCCCAGCTGAGTAAAGCCGCCGCCGTAGAAAAGTCCTTCGCCGATTTCCGCCTTGGCAAAGCCAGGTGCAGACTCGGTGGCAAAAAGGCCGACTGCAATTGTGCCCCAGATACCGTTCATCATATGAACCGGCACTGCACCCACAGGGTCATCAACATGCAGCTTATTATCTAAAAGCCATACTCCGAAAACAACCAGCAATCCCGAAACAGCTCCTATAATAGCTGCGCCGGCACAGTCGGTAACATCGCATGGCGCAGTTATAGCAACCAGTCCTGCAAGAGATGCGTTAAGGCACATTGAAACATCAGGCTTGCCGTATTTTATCCATGTAAAGACCATGCATACAACTGTTGCGACTGCCGGGGCAACAGTTGTTGTGAGAAATACCGAGCCTAGTGTCGGCACATCAGTTGCAGCTGCCCCGTTGAAGCCATACCAGCCAAGCCAGAGGATAAATACGCCAAGGGCGCCCAGGGCAATATTATGTCCGGGAAATGCGTGCACAGATGTTACTTTGCCGTTTTTATCCCGCTCAAACTTGCCTATACGCGGTCCAAGCATCCATGCACCTACCAGTGCACATATACCGCCTACCATGTGAATGCAGGCGCTGCCGGCATAATCATGAAATCCCCACTGAGCCAGGAACCCTCCGCCCCATGTCCAGTGCGCCTCAATTGGGTATATAATGCCCGAAATAATGGCTGAATAGAGGCAGTATGTAAGGAATTTGGTGCGCTCTGCCATAGCACCTGAAACAATAGTAGCTGTGGTAGCACAGAATACAAGGTTGAAAACGAAACCTGAATAATCAAAATCATCATACTGTGTGAATACCGAAAAATTCAGATCTCCCGTGAACAGCCCGCTGCCATGCGCAGCAGGCAGCATGAGCGAAGCGCCTATAAGAAACCACATAATAGTTCCAATACAGAAATCCATCAGGTTTTTCATAATGATGTTTCCCGTATTTTTAGGGCGAGTAAAGCCGGCTTCTACCATGGCAAATCCTGCCTGCATCCAGAAGACCAGAGCAGCTCCTATAAGAAACCACACGCCATACACTTCACTGCTTATAGCGGACAAAACTTCTTCAATTGACATATTGCAGATATCCTCTCTTTCTTGTCGATTCAATACGGTCAACAATTATTAAATAAAAAGAGAAGACGCCCCGAATCCGGTCTGCTGACCGGACTCGAAGCGCCTTTGCTTTTATGTTGCGCATTTTAGCGAAAAATTTATCAAAAGTCAATGTGCAATATGTATGAAATAATTTCTTAATTAACGCTAAATTTCTATAAGTTTAACATCATGGGCTTGCCTGAAAAGCTAAATAGTGATAATGTAACAGCAGGGTCATTCGCATGAATGGCCCTGTTTGTGAAAGGAAATATTATGTCTAAAAAAATCATATCCGCCGGGCATATCTGCCTGGATATCACTCCCGTTTTTCCCGATACAGCTAAAGGCATAAGCATCGATAAACTTCTTCTGCCCGGAAATCTTGTCCGCATGGAGCAGGCTGACGTTCATACCGGCGGCAGCGTTGCCAATACAGGCCTTGCGCTGAAGCTCCTTGGCAACGAGGTAGAGCTGCTTGGCAAGATCGGCAATGACGCATTCGGAAACATTGTTAAAAGCATTGCCGCTTCATATGGTGCCGGCGGTCTTATAGAAGACTCAGACAGCTCAACATCATATTCAGTCGTTCTTGCAATTCCCGGCTATGACCGCATCTTTCTTCATAATCCCGGCGCCAACGACAGCTTCTCAGATGCCGACATCCCAGAGACCGCATTAGAAGATGCCGTGCTCTTTCATTTCGGCTATCCCCCGCTGATGAAAAAAATGTATGCAAACGGCGGAGAAGAACTTGCCGGGATGTTCAGGCGCATAAAGGAGCACGGAATAGCTGCGAGCCTTGATCTTGCAGCAGTAGACCCTGCAAGCGAGGCAGGGCGGATAGACTGGCAGGAAATACTTGGCAATGTGCTGCCGTATGTAGACTTTTTTGTCCCTTCATTCGAAGAGCTCTGCTTCATGCTCGACCGCGATCGTTATGCTCGCCTTCATACCGGCGGAGACATCACCGAAGGGCTCGATCTTATTGCAGAGGCTATGCCGCTTGCCGAGAAAGCAATCTCTATGGGCTGCCGCGCCGTGCTTATAAAATGCGGCACCGCAGGCATGGTATACAAAACAGCCTCTGCTGAGACCTTTGGCGCTATAGGCAGCCGCCTGCAGATAGATACTGCAGTCTGGGCCGATAAAGAAGGCATCCAGCCCTGCTTCAAGGCCGAAATAATAAGATCCGGAACGGGTGCCGGCGACACAAGCATTGCAGCCTTTCTCACAGGCATATTGCAGGGCTATTCTCCAAAAGAATGTGCAGCCCTTGCAGCGGCAGAAGGCGCCTGCTGCGTAACAGCTTATGACGCGCTGAGCGGACTCAAGCCCATTGAAGAGCTGAGTCTTAAAATAAATAACGGCTGGGAAACAATGTAAAGGAGATAAATATATGCTTGTTAATATGAATGATGTCCTTCTTCCTGCAAAGAAGGGAAAATATGGCGTTGGCTTTTTTAACGCTGTTAATGTAGAAATGGCAAGAGCCATTATCGAGACTGCAGAGGAGCTGCGCGCTCCTGTAATGATCGGCACAGCCGAGGTTCTTCTGCCTGCAATGCCGCTTGAGAATGTGGCGGATTATCTTATTCCCATGGCAAAGCGTGCAAGTGTGCCTATATGCATTCACTATGACCACGGCTTAACCTTTGATAAGTGCATGGAAGCACTTAAGCTTGGCTTCACATCCGTGATGTATGACTGCTCCACCGAAAAATACGAGGCAAATGCAGAAAAAGTTGCCGAGATGGTAAAAATCTGCCATGCAATGGGCGTTACAGTAGAAGGTGAGCTCGGTCATGTCGGCGATAACGAAGGCAGCGGCAAGCTTGAAAAGCCCAGCGACTTCTACACTGACCCTGACATTGCCGAGGATTATGTCCGCCGCACGGGAATAGACTCTCTGGCAGTTGCAGTAGGCAATGCTCACGGCGACTATAAATTCCCGCCCAAGCTCGACTTTGCACGTATTGAAGAAATAGCCGGCCGCACAAACCTCCCGCTTGTTCTCCACGGCGGCAGCGGTCTAGCTGATGACGACTTCCGCAAAGCCGTTGAAAAAGGCGTATGCAAAGTCAATATCTTCACCGACCTTGATAAAGCCGGGAAGGCGGGCGTCGCCGCCGGAATTGAAAACGGCGCTAAGAGCATGATGGGCCTTATCCCTTATGAAATTGATGCTATGAAAGCCGTTGTAAAGGAAAAGATCACTCTCTTCGGCTCTGTAGGCAAAGCTTAAAAATTATATTAAAAAATTCCGACGATTGGCGGAATATTTTTCCGACACCTGGCAATTAAAATCAGCCAAGGGCATCTGCCCCCGGCTGATTTTTTATTTGCGGTATGAGTTTTTATTTTCGTTCTCGACTCTCTCTCGGATTTTTTCATCAACAGCCTTCAGCCCTTTAATGCAGAGCGTTGAAACTGTTGTGAGCAGCGAGATTGCAAGTGCTGCCTGCTGTATGCGCTTTTTCATAGATCAGCTGTCACCTCTTTAAAACATTTTATGGGTATTGCTGTTACCACACGGCTATGCGGTCAGCTTCGGCAAGATACATTCCGTCGGGAATAACGGCGGTAAGATAAGTTTCTTTATTCACGGCAAGAGCAAAGTTATCTTTAATATCTGCAGCGGTATCTTCAGTTACATTGCCGACAATCTCAGGGTCAAGCCAGGGAGAGCCGGTGGTATAGTCTGTGTCTGCAAATGCCGATACGCCGATGCAGCCTGCAAGCATAATGAATACCAGCGCAAAAGACAAAAGTCTGTTAAAGCCTTTCATTAAAAATGCTCCTCTGATATTTATTTAAAAATATCTTATTCCATTTATTATCTGCTGTCAAACAGGTTTTCGGAGTCTCAGTTTTACTTCTTTTACACTTTTCCAAACGAGTTTTAATTATCATGCTGCACTTTCCCGTCAAATCATATATCTGATAGATGAAAGCCCATGCCATTGTTCCCGCAAAACTGAACCCTTCTGGATGGCTCCGTCAAGTATGATTTTTAGATGTTACTTCAACCAGTTATTTCTTTCTTCTCTCATTAAGATTTGTCGGTTACAGCTTTCACCCATTCCCTTGCCAGATATAGCGGTACATTGACCATCCATTCCTGTTTTCTATACCCTGCCATTGAAAATCGACATGGTTTTAATCTTTCATTATTTTCATAAACAGTCCGAAGGCTTTTGGATTTCAGATTTTCTTCCGCCTTCACCTCTATAGGATATATATTCTCTTTCTGCATCAGAAAATCAATTTCCAAAGTAGAATTCTCCTTGGAATAATAATAGAGATTGATGTCCAGGCTATTCAGTTCCTGTGCCACAAACTGTTCTGTAAAAGCACCCTTGTATTCTTCAAAATAATTTTCCCCGGTTATCACTTCCCTGGCTGTCACGTCCGACATTGCACCTAATAGTCCAAGATCATTTACAAAAAGCTTAAATGAAGATATATCCTCATAAAACTTAAGCGGCTTCTCGATTTTATCCACTCTTTTTACCTTAAAAATCAAGCCGGCATCTATAAGCC
>R14__coassemble_1328_pt1 | contig 12579 bp, 11 predicted proteins | sample R14__metabat2_low_PE_022 | metagenome-assembled genome bin R14 | reverse complement strand
GGCATAATAATATAAACTGTTATAAATATGAATTATTGCGGATAAATATATACGTTTTCACTCCCCGGAGGTTTTTAAGATGAAAAAATTCCTGGCTTTAATACTGGCTATGATGATGGTTCTGAGCATGCTGCCTTTCTATGCGTTTGCACAGACGGAAGAAGGACAGAGCGAAGAGACAAAAGTCGAAACGCCCCAGCTGATGCAGAGCGAGCAGGAATCATCAGAAAATGAAAATAAAGAGAATACCCCAGCGCAGAACGATGTGAACAACGTCGGTGGACAGGAATCTTCACCGGCCGCTTCAGAAAACTCAAATGAAAATCAAAATAATGCCCAAACGCAAACTGATGGGAGCAACGTCGATGAACAGGAGAAAAAAGAAGGTCGTGAAAACAATCAGGAAACTTCTACTAACCTTCTTGCAGATAATCCAACAACAACTTACAAAGTTACATATAATTTAAATGGCGGCACATGTGATTCAATCCCGGAAGAAAAAGAATATGAAGCTGGCACCCAAGTAACTGTTTACGCAGGAAGCAATCCAGCAAAAGACGGCTATAAGTTTAAAGGCTGGATAAACAGCGTCGATAGCAAAACGTATACTTCCGGACAGACTTTTGATATTTCTGCTGATACAACTCTAACGGCATTATGGGTCAAGGTCTACACAGTAACTTACTACCGATTAGAAGGAGAAATGCCTTTATATACGGACAGCTACGAGGAAGGCAGCACAGTCACTGTACGCAGTGCAGCAAGCCGAGACTATTATAAATTTCTTGGCTGGAGTGACGGGACAAACTTATATGCGCCAAAGGATACATTTGAGATTAATGGAAACACAGTCTTGACAGCTAAATGGGAAGCAAGGCAGTATTCAATTAATATAAAGTTTTATCTGTGGAGCGATAAAAAAGGAGACTATGTCCATGTAAAAACAGCGACCAAAGATGTAGGTTACGGATATGTATCTGATGGTACAGCCTTTAATTTAAAAGATGGCGATAAAGTCAGCGGAATAAATATAGACACATTCCAGCCGAAAACATTTTATTTTGAGGCAAATGACGGGTATCGCGTGGTAGCAGTTGAAAGGTATCAGCTTGGGTATATGGTCAACCATTCAGATGATGGTTCAACAACTGTTTCAAGCCTTGCAGAGGCAATAGGACTAACGATACATGTCTACTTTAAGACCTCTGATCCAAACAAAGTCGGGGCAGCGCTTACCGGCGATGATTCGGCCATCTATGCAGCCTTGGCGGGGGTATCGCTTGCCGGGGCGGTGACTACAGGCACAGTATATAAACATAATAAGAAGAAAAAAGAAAACTGACATGAAATAAGAACGGGACCTGCAGAGAGCGGGTTCCGCTTTTATATATAAAAGTTAAAATTTAATATCAACTTATTTCAAAAGAAAGACAATAATATTAGCCCCATTTAATTGTTTTTAAGAACCTTTTGCGATATAATAACTGTGTATTAATGTATGAAGGGAGAACCCTTATAAAAATGAAAAAGATGAAAAAAACTGCATGCATGCTCCTGGCACTCGTCATGCTCTTTGGCGTATGCCCGTTTGCGGCCTTTGCGCAGGAAACGGAAGAAACTCTTGTAGTTGGCGGCAGCCAGACAGAGGCAGCAGCCGCTGCTGCAACATATGAGTCAGCCCCGGTAACTGACACAGCTGCCCAGAGTGCGTCCGTCGCAGAGACTCAGCAGGTTCAGTCAACTGCAGCAGAGGCCACTGCAGAGCAGCCTGCTCATGTCCATAGCTATGCTGCAGTAAGCAGCGCACAGGCAACCTGCAGCGCAAAAGGATATATAACTTACGCCTGCGCCTGCGGAGACAGCTATGTTTCTCTTCTGCCGGTAAACCCGGATGCTCATGAGTATGAGAATAACGTCTGCAAATACTGCGGCAAAGAAAACCCGGCAACAGCCGATGCAGCAGCTGCTGCATCAGAGACAGTTACCACAGAAGAAGCGGTGACAAGCGAAGAAACCCAAACAACAACCGGCACCACAACAACTGAGGAAACGGCAAACAGCACAACAAATGAAAATGAAGTCGCTGCAGTTTCCGAGGAAGTTGAAGAAAAACCTGTTCTTACAGGCGGGTTGACAGCAACCTACGGCGAAACGGAATCCGGTTCCTCATCCTCCGGCGGAACTTCAGAAGTTGAATCTTCTATAAAATTCTCATTTGATACTGCAAAGCTGCAGCTTCTTATAGAAGGCAGCGGAGATGCTGAACTCGAAGGCAAGACCACTGAATTTTCATCTGAAAAGACAGATATCGAAACAGCTCTTGAGGGAATGGAAGTAAAAGAATCAAGTGTTCTTTCAGTTGTTGTTGACGGCATCAAAAAGATAGGTCAGTTTGCATTCACAGGTCTTAAGAATCTTCAGGTAGTGTTCATCGGCGAAGATACCGAAGAGATTGAGTCCGGTGCATTTGCCGGCACAACAGAGCTTGATGCAATCATTGTAGATTCTGATAATGAGAACTATGCAGATGAATTCGGCGTACTCTACAGCAAGGATAAGACAGAGCTTGTTGCAGTTCCTGCAGATAAAGACGGCGCTATTCCTGTAAACCCGAATGTAACTACCGTTGATGACTATGCATTTGCATATTCAGACTTAAGCGATGCATACTTCCTTGGCAACGCACCGGAGTTTGAATCAGCAGACGGAAATGTTAAGCACACCTTTGAAGGCACAGGCACCACCATTCGCCATGCCTGCTGGAACTACACATGGTATAACCCATACTGGGTATATGATACCTTTATAGAGACCCCGATGGTAGCTTCCTGGACAAGCATTGCCGCCTACCACTATCCGTATGTATCAAAGAGCGGCACTAAGCCTACCGAGACAGAGTTTGGTCTTACAGATGAGCTTCGCTGCAGAGTCTGCGGCGCAATCGTTCAGAGCCAGACCAAGATTTGGCCAAACGGCAAGGAAGATACCGGCACATACTCCTTCAACTCCATCACCTCTGTTCCTTCAAGCCTTGCAAATAACGATAAATACAATACCGTAGAAAAGCTTAAAGCAGCTCTCAAGGAAGAGGTTGCAGCCGAATATAAGACCAAGACCGATAAAACAATGCCGGATGCAAACTACAAGGCATATGATATCACTCTTGTAAGCGGCACAGCCAAAGACGGACAGTACATCGTCACCATTCCTTATCCAACAGGAATCGGCCCTGAGCACTATGACTTTGTATGCGTACATCTCAATAATAACGGCAACATGGAAAAGCTCGACGTATTTGAGACCAACCGCGGTCTCCAGGTGACAGTATCAGACCTTTCACCGTTCGGCTTTGCATGGTACTATAACGATGTAGATCCCTGATAAGATCACATAAAATAAAAAAACTCCCGTGAGGGAGTTTTTTTATTTCTCAAGAAGCGCTTGCGCACACCTTACACCGTCTACGGCAGCTGAGGTTATCCCGCCGGCATAGCCTGCGCCCTCACCGCAAGGGTAAAGACCTTCTATTTGCGACTCACAGTTATCGCTTCTTATTATTCTCACCGGCGAGGATGACCGTGTCTCAGGTCCTGTGAGAACGGCGTCAGGGTCTGCAAAGCCGCGGAGCTTTTTGTCAAATTCGGGGAGAGAGGCTATAAGCACAGAGCATATCTTGTCAGGCAGTATTTCGCGCATATCGCCCCACTTAACTCCGGGGTGATAGCTTGGCTTTACCCTGCCGGGACCCGTGCTTGCCCTGCCGGCAATAAGATCGCCGACGAGCTGGGCGGGGGCAAAGTAATTGCTGCCGGCATATTCAAATGCTTTTCGCTCAATATCTCTCTGCCAGTACATGCCGGCAAGTACGCCGTTACCCGGAAAATCTTCAGGGTTTAAGGTTACAAGAAGAGCAGAGTTTGCATTATTTGAGTCGCGCTTTGAGTAGCTCATGCCGTTTGTGCACACACCGCCAACTTCTGAGGCGGCTGCAAATACATGCCCGCCCGGGCACATGCAAAATGAGTAGGCGCTGTTTCCGTCAGGGAGATGTACGCTGAGTGAGTAGTCTGCCGGAGGGAGATTTTTATAACAGTCGCCATACTGCGCACAGCTTATATCCTCCTGCAGATGCTCAATCCTCACGCCCATAGAAAAGGCTTTTTGCTTCATGGGTATGCCCTGAGAATGAAGATTTTCAAAGGTGTCTCTTGCGGAGTGACCAATGGCAAGAATCACTCTGTCGCAGCTTATATCATAGCTTTTACCGTGTGAGGAAACTTTTACACCGCATATCCTGCCGCCGCTGAGTATAAGCGATTCAAGCCTTGTTTCAAATCTTATCTCGCCGCCGAGAGAGATTATCTCTTTTCTGAAGCTCTGCACAACATCTATAAGCACATCCGTGCCTATATGAGGCTTTGCATCATAGAGAACGGATTCCTGAGCGCCGTGCTTATAAAATTCACTCAGTACAAAGCCAATGCGCCCGTCGTGGGTGTTGGTATTGAGCTTGCCGTCTGAAAAGGTCCCGGCACCGCCCTCGCCGAACTGGGCATTGCTCTCAGGGTCAAGAACACCTGATGTGCGCAGCGCCTCAACGGCGGCTTTTCTCTTAAGAGCCTCCTGCCCGCGCTCGATAACAATCGGCTTTAAGCCCGCTCGAGCTAGAGCAAGAGCGGCAAATATACCCGCCGGGCCAAAGCCCACAATCACAGGGCGATAAGCAGCAGTGCAGTGCCCGGCTGAGAATTTGAGTTCAGCGGGCGGAGTATAGGATAAAATATCCGCACTCCGTGCTTTGCGGATAAGCTCTGCTTCATTGCCATTAACTTCAAAAACGGCACTTATATTATAATGAATATCACTCTTTTTTCTGGCATCAAGAGACTTTTTAAGAAGGCGGAAGGAGAGAATATCGTTCTCTTGGATGCGAAGAGCGCGGGCAGCTTTTCCTTTAAGCTTATCGTGCTCATCGCCCGGGAGAAGGCGGAGATTTCTTATGAGTATCATTATAATAGCCTCCCCGCAAGTCTGCCTGAAGCCCAAGCCCACTGCAGGTTATATCCGCCGCAGTCGGCATCTATATCAAGTACCTCCCCGCAGGCATAAAGCCCCGGAACGAGTCTGCTTTCAAGAGTGGCAGAGTCAAATTCGCTTGTATCTATCCCGCCGGCTGTAACCTGGGCGGCATCGAAATCGCCTGTGCCCTTAACGGGCAGGCGAAAGTCCATAGCAGCAGAAATTAGAGCATCAAGATCACAATCTTTAAGCTTATTTATGGGTTCGGATGGTTTAATAGAGCAGTATTTAATAACTGCAAGACCTATCCTGCTGTGGAGCATACCGGCAAAGATATACTGCGCTTCGAGCTCCGGTGAGGAAGAAACGCGCGAGTGAAGAAGCTCTAAAATTTCATCCTTATTCTGACCATTAAAGAAGTTTATCGAAACTTCACCGCCGTGGATGGCAGCGGACCTTGAAAGATCAAATATAACAGGGCCCGAAACACCCTTCTCTGTAAACTGTATCTCGCCGGAGCTTTTGCCGATAAGCTTTTTTCCGCTATAAAGCGCCGCTTCGCACTCGGCTCTCACGCCCTTTAAAGAGCGCGGGAGGTCTGAAGAGCAAGTAACGGGGACAAGAGAAGGATATATCTTTGTGCAGTGATGACCAAGTGATTTTAAAAGCTCATAGCCAAGCGAGCTTCCGCCAAGCTTGCCGCCGGCCTTGCCGCCGCAGGCAATTATCAGCTTATCTGCACTGTAACTGCCGTCCTCGCACGAAATAACAAAACTGCTGTGCTTATATTCTATGCGGGAGATCTCGCAGGAAGTATGCTGTTCAACACGAGCTGAGTCAAGCGCAAAGCGGAGGACATCAAGCACGCTGTTTGCACTGTCGCTTAAAGGATAAACCCTGCCGCCGTACTGAGTAACTGTGAGAAGACCCAGAGAGCGAAAATATTCAATCACGTCTTCAGGCGGGAAGGCATTTAATGCACTCAGCACAAATGAAGGGTCGGCACCGTGGTAATTGTTGAGTGAGGCGAGAGTATTGGTAAGGTTGCAGCGGCCGTTGCCCGTTGCAAGGAGCTTTTTGCCGACTCTTGCCTGGCGCTCAAAAAGAATTACTTTGTTATTTTTGTTTTCTGCGGCAGTGAGCGCGGCAATGAGCCCTGAGGCTCCGCCGCCTATAACGGCAATTGTGTTCATGCACATATCCTCAAAGAGATAAATTTTAATTTGAAAAACATTATACCAAGAGTGCACGATATTGGCAAATGCTTGTTGCAATTGACATGTAAACTTGAGCTAATGTATAATATCTAAACGATTAAAAATATAAAAAGGCATTTTAAATGATTAGAAAAACCGGAATAAAAACCATACTCTCCTCTTTAATGGCGGCAGTAATGCTCGCAGGCTGCACAGCCCCTGCACTCCCGTCTGTCCCGCAGAGCACGGCAGGTGCTGAGAGCACAGCAGTACCCGCTGCAGATATAAAAAAGACATCAGGCAGCGGCATAGGAAAGGTCCGCATTTCAGAGGTGATGGCAAGAAATAATGCAACGCTGCGCGATTCAGACGGGGATTTTCCCGACTGGATAGAGATAGAAAACTACAGCAGCGAGGATATAGATATTACCGGCTGGACTATTTCAGATAAGGAAAGCTCCCCCGGCTGGACTATCCCCGCGTTTACTCTTTATAATAATTCGCGCATAATAATATTTGCCTCAAAGAAGGATAGAGCAGATTCTTCAGAGCTGCATGCAGATTTTGCACTATCTAAAGGGGAGACTATATATCTTAAAAATGCCGAAGGAGAGCTTATAAGCTCTCTTGCAGTTGATGATGATACGGCCGATGTATCCCTTGCAGTGCAGCAGGACGGCTCAACAAAACTCAGCCTTTATCCTACTCCCGGCAGAGAGAATACCGGCTCTGCTTATGACAGTCTGCAGGAAAATAATACCGCCGCAGGTCCGATAGCTATAAACGAAGTATCCGTTTATAATGACAGATATTTTGAAAGCAGCACACTGGGCTTTTGCGACTGGGTGGAGCTTAAAAATATATCGTCAGAACCCGTTGACCTTTCAGGCTATTATATTTCAGATGATTATAAAGACCTTCAGAAGTTTAACCTTCCGGCAATCTCGCTTGAACCGGGTGCGCTTATTATAATCCTCTGCAGCGACAGCACAAAAGAATATTTCGGCACATATACTCTAGCGCCTTTCTCTCTCAGCTCAGACAGCGAGAGCCTTTATATAAGCAGCAGCACAGGTGCTCTCAGCGACTATGCCCCTCTCCGCAATATACCATACGGCTGCACATTCGGCAGAGAGGATGGAAAAAACGGATTTTTCTATTTTGATGAGCCGACCCCGGAGACGGCAAACGGCAGCGGGAGCAGAAGAGTGTCTGAAGTGCCGGAGCTGCTCACTGCAGACGGAGTATTTGCAAGCTCAGAGCCTGTAAGCGTGGAGCTTGCAGCACAGGGCACTATCTACTACACAACCGACGGCACTATGCCGGATAAAAATTCGCAGAAATATTCAGAGCCTTTTACAGTCTCTGAAAGCTGCGTTGTGAAGGCAATGGCTATTGAGAGCGATGAGCTTGAAAGTCAAACAGTAACATTCAACTATATCCTCGGCGAGGAGAGCACTCTGCCGGTTGTGTGCCTTAATGCAGACAACATTGATGAGTTTGAGGAAATGTATCTCAATAAAAATAAAGAGCTTGAAGTTGCAGGCAATGTTTCCTACTACGGCGATGACGGCTCATTTTCTATTAACTGCGGCATTGGAATGCACGGCTTTTCAACCCTTGAGCTGCCGAAGAAAAATCTCAGCCTTCACTTCAGCGGCAGATACGGTGAGAGCAAGCTCAAGTTCGACCTTTTTGACGGCGGAATTACGGAGTTTAAAGACCTCCTTCTACGCGGCGGCGGAGACCAGATGGATACTATCGTGCGCAATGAGGCTGCAATGAATATTGCAATGGAGTTTTCGGATGCATATATAGCGCAGAGGAATAAATACTGCATACTCTATCTCAACGGGCAGTACCGCGGGATATATGCACTCATGGAAAAAACCGGAGAGAGCCTTTATGCTGAAATAGAGAATGTATCAGAAGGCAGCGTTATCATGAACGAGGCAACAGTTGAAGCCTATGACGAGATGTATCTTGATATAATAGACTTTATATTAATGGAGGACATGTCCCTGCCCGAAAACTACGCAAGAGTATGCGACGCAATAGACATAGACAGTTTAATAGACTGGTGCATATTTGAAGGCTGGTCGGGCAACAATGACCTCACATCCGGCAACCTCCGCTATGTTAAATCAACTGAAAACGACGGCAAGTGGCGCCTTATGCTCTATGATCTTGACGCTGCATTTTATAGTGCGGATAACTGCATGGTGAATGTGCTTGATTTCTGGAACCAGATTACCATGATGAACTCATCCCTTATGAAAAATGCCGAGTACCGCTCACGCTTTCTTACAAGAACAGCCGAGGCGCTCTCAACTGTTCTTACCGAGGAGAATATCAAGGCGGAGTATGAGCGGCTGTGCAATATAATCGACCCTGAGGTGAGCCGCGACTGCAGTATTACCGAATCAAGCTACAATACATGGCGCAGCCATATTGATGAGCAGATGGAGCGCTTTAATGGCTGGAATAAAGAGTGCATAGCTAATATAAGCTACATTCTGCGCCTTACGGATGAAGAAGAGGCAGAATACTTCGGACAGTGGCAGTAAAACCTTGAAAGACAGGCAGGAGAAACAATGCTGAAAGAGAATAAAAAAGGGAATATACCCGAAATAACCTTCGTCCGGGCCTTCTGCGCTATAGGGATTGTGATATATCACTTTCTTGCAGGTTCAAGGAGCGGGATAGAGTTTATGCACAACTACCCAAACGGCACATGGGGCGCTGCCTATGTAACGGCGTTTTTCGTTATATCAGGTGTTGTGATGTACCGCAACTATAGCCATATAAGCTCTGTGGGCAGATTCTGGTATAAGCGCTTTAAGTCTATATTCCCTATGTTTTACATAGCTTATATATTCTGCTTTCTTGAAAGTCTTTTCAAAACCGGTGACCCGTTCCCCCACGGACAGCCTTGGTGCCTTATATTTTCACTTCTCGGTATAGACGGGTATGTTGAAGGTTATGTGCCTACATATTATTTTATAGGCGAGTGGTTCCTTGGCGCGATAATTATAATCTACCTTATCTATCCTCTTTTGCTGTGGCTATTTAATAAAAATACTGCCGTTTCAGCGGTGGTGGTTCTGGGACTTTATATCTGGATGCTCTATACACCGCTTTTTTCAGGCGAGATGCTGGTGAGAAATATTTTCTCCTGCATAATGAATTTCTATGTTGGCATGATTGCTGAGAAATACCACGATAAAATACTTGGAAATAAATGGGTGACGCTGGCAGCTCTTATTTATTTTATCGCGGCAAACTTCCTTGCGATGCCCGGAAACCTTGTGGTGGTAAACCATCTTTACGGCATTGCAGTATTCTTCCTGCTCTATTGGCTTGGCGGATATATTATGAGATTAAAAGCTGCAGAAGCTGTATTTTCTTATATTGCAGCATTGAGCTACCCTATATTCCTTGCACACCATCAGATAATTTTCAAGGTGCTCGGCTATCAGGACCCGACATCCTATGCGGGAACTGCAGTTATGTTTATAATAACCATTGTTCTTACCCTAATGGCGGCACAGGCATTGAAGGTTCTAGCGTCGTCGGTAATAGAGAGCAAACTTTATAAAAAGATAGAAAATAAAATCCTGAAAGCATAAAAAATAGACCGCACAGCTTATAACCATGCGGTCTAAAAAATTTATATAAGGAGAAAAATCTTAGATTATTCACCAAGGTCCATCACAACAGAGCAGCTGTCTTTTGCAAGTCTCTGGTCATAGTATGTGTAGTCGCATACATATATTGTGATGTCTACAGGAGCAGTCTCACTGACATACGGATAAGGCACATCAACAAGAACAGACTGTCCGTTGCTTACCTGCTGGGTGTAGGTGCTGCCTGCAGAGATTACCATGCCCTCGGGAGAGAGGTCGATGCCGTTCTGAGAGAGCTCATAGTCTGTAACTTCCCAGAAAGCGGTTGGAACAGAGCCGTTATTTGTGAAGCGGTAGGTAACGATGAGAGCGTCTGCGCCGTCAGCTGCAATACCCTTTGCTACGGAAACAACTTCCAGCTCATAGCCCTTTGCGGATGCAACGCAGTCAATTGCGTCTTCTTCAACAGAAACTGCTGCGGGAGCAGTGTCGGTGGATGTGCAGTCTGCAAATGCGGAAGGTCTGCAAGCTATAAGTGAAAGTGCCATAAGGCAGGTGGCTGCTGCGTAAATGAATTTTTTCATGATTTTTAAATTTCCTTTTCTTTTAGAATTTACAAGCATAATATAATACGCAGGCAAGCCGAAAGTGTTACACAATTTCAAACGGTTTATGACAGTTTTTGAAACTGTTTATTAATGAAAAATGAACCGGGGAGGGATATCATTTGCCCGCTTCGGGCATGCAGTGCATGTGCGTTGAGCCTAAGACACGGAATCCTTCGGCCGTTTTGTGGAGGCTCCTTATGCCAAAGTCATATGCGCGCAGCTTTAAATATAAAGAAATAGACTTTTCATCAGCCCCGCCTGAAATAAACTGGCTTTTGTGGTTAGAAAAGATGGCGTGGAGCTGTTTATCAAGATAACCGTCGGTTTTTATAAAACGGTTTGGCCTTGCCGTCATATAAAAAGCCACTGCCTTAACGGGGGCACAGTCGGCTCCGTAGCAGTGCATTATGTTTTTATATGGTGCAAAATAGGCAATCTGCTTTGCGGCATTGCCCACATTCAGGTGGTCTGCATGGCACTCGCTTGCAGAAAAAGGGTCCGGGCAGAAAATTATATCCGGCTTAAACTCCCCAACAACAAATGCTATTCCGTTAAGAAGCTCGTTATAATCATAAAATCCGCCGTCACACAGCCCCAGAAAACGCACATCATCCACGCCGAGCTCTTTAGCAGAGGCTATAGCCTCTGAGCGGCGAAGCTCAGCAAGATCATCAGGACTGAGAGACGAGTCAGCATTCCCGTCGCCATAGCGACCGTCAATGCAGATAAGAAAACATATCTCCTTGCCCAATGCCCTAAGTGCGGCAACGGAAGCTCCTGCGCCTATTTCTATATCGTCCGGGTGCGGACCTATAAAGAGATAACGGTCGAAACTATCCGGCTTTGGAACAGGTGCGGCAAATCTGACAGCTATGTCAGTTAAACCCATAACAGCGCCTCCTGAAAAATTTATAGATAAATTATAACATAAATAGTATAGTATAGAAGAAGCAAAGAAATAAAGAGGAGAAATAAAATGAAAAGAAATATATGCATACTCTTAGCACTGCTGATGGTAATTTCCACAGCTGCATGCGGCGCAAAGAGCGCTCAAGTGCAGGACATTGAAATAATAGGCGAAGTGCAGGAACTTGGCGAGGGTGAAAAGCAATTTGATTTTTATGCCGTAGATTCTGAAGGAAAGGCCTCTGCTTTTATCATTCATACAGATGCCGAGACAGTCGGCGAAGCGCTGCTTGAAAATGAGCTTATATCAGGTGATGAGAGCAGCTACGGGCTTTATGTTAAGACCGTAAACGGAGTTATTGCCGATTATGATAAAGACGGCTGCTACTGGGCATTATATATAGACGGTAAATATGCTCAGACCGGCGTAGACAGCACAGAGATAACAGACGGTGCATCATATATGTTTAAAATAGAAAAATGAAGCTTAGCATAAGAGAGCTGGCAGTATTCAGCATGCTGGGTGCACTGATGTATGCTTCAAAGGCGATAATGGAGTTTCTGCCGAATGTTCATCTCATCGGTATGCTGGTGGTAACATTAACTGTAGTCTACCGCCGCAAAGCGCTGTGGCCGATATATATCTTCGTATTCCTTGTGGGACTTATGAACGGCTTTAGTCTGTGGTGGCTGCCGTATCTATATATATGGACACTGCTGTGGGGCGCCGTGATGCTCCTGCCGAAAGAGCTCCCCCGTAAATATAAAGCAATAATATATATGGCGGTGTGCTCGGCACACGGATTCTTATACGGCACACTTTATGCACCTGCCCAGGCGCTGCTGTTCGGGCTGAACTTTAAAGAGATGATAGCCTGGATAATAGCCGGACTGCCGTGGGACTGTGTGCATGGCATAAGCAATCTTATCTGCGGGGCGCTGATAGTCCCGCTGTCAGATACAATACTTAAACTTGAAAAAAGATATCCCTGAAACTGATTGTCAACAGTTTTTTAGTACATCAAGCCCCAAAATTTTCATTCTGAACATCGGTTTTGATCAATCGCTTGATCTTATCCCTTGGCGTTTCCTTGCTGTTGGGATTGAAATGAATCAGTACGGTATAGGTCACACCGTCAATCACACGGACAATGCTTCCTGCCGGTTCATCTCTCTCCGTAATTGGTTTTAAGATTTCTTCCATTCGATTCCTCCTACATTGTT
>R14__coassemble_1305_pt1 | contig 12750 bp, 10 predicted proteins | sample R14__metabat2_low_PE_022 | metagenome-assembled genome bin R14 | reverse complement strand
TGCCTCCTATGGGCGGTCAGGGTATGCCTCCTATGGGCGGTCAGGGTATGCCTCCTATGGGCGGTCAGGGTATGCCTCCGATGGATGGTGAGATGCCGGAGATGCCGGAAGGCACCGAAGAAGTCCCCGCAGACGCACCTGCAGCTGAATAATCCCAAAATCGCATCAAAAAGCCTTGAAGCACGGTCACACGGCCGCTGCTTCAAGGCTTTTTCTTTTATGCTGTTTTATTATAGCCCCAGGCCTTTTGAAAGAGTTACTATAAAGTCCTGCGCATTAGTTACTATAGCTTTAGCCGAGAGGCTGCCGCGGTCACTTAATTTGTTGGCAGTAAATTCTGATATATCAACGCAATAGAAATACACCTGACGTACTGTGCCGTCTTTCATAACTCTGAAGCTTGGCGTCATATTGCCTGTGGCAATTGAGTGTAGAGTAGTTGCCATGCATATAACTGTGGTAGCATCGCGTATCTGATCTCTCATAGCGTTCTGCGCCTCATACACATTGCCGATAACCTCCGGCAGGGGACCGTCATCTCTTATTGAACCGGCAAGAACAAACGGAATATTATTTTTAACGCAGGAATACATTATGCCGTTATTAATATTCTCTTTTTTTATAAACTCCGGTATCCCTCCGCAGGCTCTGACACGGTTAATAGTATCAAGATGGTTATAATGTCCGTTGAGTTTATTTTCAAGAGTATAGATATCCTGTCCCAAAGCTGTGCCGAGGAAAGCGGCTTCAAGATCATGTGTAGCAAGAGCATTGCCCGCCATAAGAGCGTGGACATAGCCTGCATCTATTATCTTTGAAAAAGCATTGCGTGCATCATAGTCAAACGCGAAGGCAGGTCCCATAACCCAAACAATTTTACCATTGTCTTTATCATTATTGAGTATGCGATAAAGCTCATCATAATCACGGCTGAAAGATGTTTCTCGAGATCTATTATGTCTGAAGCCGAAAATCTCCTCCCCTGCTTGCTTTTCGTTGAATCCGCCTGCATGAACATAAATCCCGTCCTCGCAGTTTTCAGTCCGCCCGCAGATAACTAGATTGCCCTTTTTAAGGCGGCGCGGCTCGCAGACATTTATCCTTCCGTTTTCATAAACCGGCACGCAATCCATGCGGCTCTCTTCAGCAAGGAGCCACTCCCCGTTAATTTTAAAATATTCCGGGTAAATACTCATGGCGTGATATTCCGCCGGTGCTACCATATCGGCAGGGCATGGACAAATAGTGCAGTCCGGTGCATTAACAAATTTCTCCGCGGCAAAATCAGGGGCAGTATATGTTCTGAGAATGTTATCTTCCATTATTCAAGGCTCCTTTACTCCAATTTTATCTCTCCGCCGTACTCACATATCTTTTCAATGCAGCCGTTGGAGATGGTATATGCCTCACCGTATAAATGTGTCTCGCCGTTTTTAATTAAGATATATGAGCCATCTACAAGTATATAAAAGCACCTGCCGAAGCTGTCTTCGGCGGTTATTTCGCCAAAGAGCGATCTCCCGTCAAGATAATTATCTTTAGTGAGCTGATAGTGCGGGATAATCATATATTCTGTAAGTCCAAGTCCCGGCAGAAACTTTTTATATTCGCTGCTGCTCCCTTCACCCGGCTCTTCGGGCTGGGCGTATACAGTGTCTGCGCTGTTCATACTGCCGGCACTCACGCCAATAATAACACCGGAATAATTCTTAAGAAGATTTCGCAGATTTATTTCGTTAAAAAATCTGTTCTGCGTTGGCACATGCCCGCCTGAGAGCATGATAACATCTGATTTTTCAAGGAGTGCTTCTGCTTCATCAGCATTACGGCTGTCGCATACTGAATAGCCTATGAGGCGGATGCCCGTGCGCTCAAAAACTCCCGCAAAATATTCTGCCGCGCTGTCATTGCCTGAATGATCATCAGGGTATGCTGCAAAGAACGTGAAGTATGCTTTTCCCGGCAGCGAGGTGCGGAGACGGTCTGCAAAATTATTGCGGTTATCAAAGCCGCCCGGTGCGCCGAGGTTGTCGGAGAAAAGATCCCCATCGGGACTGCTTGTGAGAAAGATTATCATAACGATTTCCGGCTTTCTGCTTCTTTTGCTATAATCAGATTATTTGTTTCTGCTTTAATATTATACCTTATTGTATAAGTTGATTTCAATTATTTCAGTAAGCATAAAAGACTTTCTTATATTGTGGCGAACTTTTGCAGGATATGATAGAATAAGTAAAAATTACCTAAGGAGATTACTGTAATGAAATACGCGCTGATTAACGGCACAATTCTTGACGGAACTAAAGACATGGAGCCGGTAAAGGGCAAAGTTATAATAGTTGAGGACGACAAAATTGCCTCTATAGTTAATGAAGCTGAATTTAAAAGTGCCGATGCAGACACTATAGACCTGCATGGACACTATCTGCTCCCCGGGCTTATCAATCTGCATGTACATCTGGCAGGTTCAGGTAAGCCGAAAAATAACAGTGCCGATGCAAAAAAGCTTGTTAAGCTTATAAGAAGCAATGCTCTTACCAACGCTCTTGGTCATAAGCTCGTAGAAGGTTATGCTAAAACCCAGCTGATGAGCGGCACAACAACCATCAGAACTGTAGGCGGCATTGCCGATTATGATACAGTAATAAGAGATAAAATCAACAGCGGCAAATGTGTTGGTCCCCGCATACTTGCTGCAAATATGGCTATATCTGTTCCCGGCGGGCACATGGCAGGCTCTCTTGCCTACGAAGCTAATACTCCTGAAGAGGCAGCTCAATATGTAGATATAATTTCCCGTGATAAGCCTGACATCATAAAGCTTATGATAACAGGCGGCGTTTCAGATGCCGTTAAGCGCGGTGAGCCGGGTGTGCTTAAAATGCGTCCTGAAATTGTTAAAGCCGCCTGCGATAGAGCCCATGAGCTGGGGTACCAGGTAGCCGCTCATGTTGAAAGCACTCAGGGCGTTCAGGTAGCACTGGAAAACGGTGTTGATTCTATTGAGCATGGAGCCGCGCCCACTCAGAAGATTATTGAGCTTTTTAAAGAGAAAAAAGCATTTCAGGTTCTTACGATTTCGCCGGCTCTCCCCTTTGCGGAGTTTGACCGTGAGACAATGCACATTACAGAAATTATGCAGGAAAACGGGAAAATCGTATTCAACGGAGTCATAGACCTCGCTAAAGAGTGTCTTAAAAACGATATTCCTGTAGGGCTCGGCACAGATACCGCCTGCCCGTATGTTACACAGTATGATATGTGGCGTGAGCTTAATTACTTTGTAAAGTATTGCGGAGTAAGTCCGGCATGGGCTATTTACAGTGCAACGCTCCTTAATGCCTCGCTTGCAGGAGTTGGAGATATCACAGGCTCAATTGAAGAGGGCAAATCCGCCGACATGATAGTTGTTAAGGATAATCCTCTGGAGGATCTAACGACCCTTAGAAATGTTGAGCAGGTCTTCTTCCGCGGCAAAAAATATATACCCAAAGTAAAAAAGCTTAAGGTCGTTGAAGAAAAGCTTGATGAATATATCTGATTCCCTGCTTCCTGCTCCCTATTCTCTGCTGACTTTCTCTTCAGAGGGTACGCTTTCAATTCCACCATAGGTCTCGGTTGAAAGGCTTGCAGCCGTGCAGGCATAACGGGTTATCTCATAAAGCTCATCATAGCTGAGAGAATCAGGTGTTTTGCCTGTGCGCAGTATCATGCCAAGGGCACTGCCGCCAAATATATCCCCCGCTCCAGTTGTATCAACAGGTGCAACCATGGGGCAGCTTACGCTCCCGATAAAGTTCCTAGCAGCAAAAACGCTGCCTTCCTTCCCGCATGTTACAAAAACTGTCTTTGCTCCATATTCATTCAGAATACGCTTTGCGCCGTCTTCCGGAGTATCTCCCCAAAGAAAGGTAGTTTCCTCATCACTTATCTTCACTATGTCCGCCTGCTGCAGACCCCACAGCATTTCACGTCTTGCATCTTCAATATTGTGCCAGAGCGAAGGGCGCAGATTCGGGTCAAAGCTTATCAGCTTTCCCCTGCTCTTTGCATATTCCACAGCTTTAATTGTGCAGCTGCGTGCCGGCTCATCAGTGAGTGAAAGCGTACCAAAATGAAATACCTTCGCATTATCAATAAGCTCAAGCATAAGCTCTTCAAAGCGCAGGCAGGTATCAGCCCCCGGTTTGCGGGCAAAAGAGAATGACCGCTCGCCATTTTCATCGTTTGTAACAAAAGCAAGAGTAGTAAAAACCGAATTATCCACAACTATGCCGGCAGTACTGATGCCGGCTTTTTTTAATGTGTTTATGAGCAGATGTCCAAAGGCATCATCACCTACCTTGCCTATAAGCGCTGTCTCCATACCGAGCGCGGCAAGGGCCGCAAGAAAGTTTGCCGGGGCTCCGCCCGGATGGGCTGCCATTGTCGGATAACCTGATGAGTCAGCAGATACAGTGGAAAAATCTATTAATAATTCACCAAGCGCAGTTACATCCATAATAATACTCACCTTTCATTTTGCTGCAGGGTACTCATTGCACAAAAGCCTATACGGCGCTTCGTCCTCCACTATCTGCGGGAACCGTCCGACAGGCGGGTTAAAACGGTTATCCGTGTTATCATCGTTACACTGGCTCACCTCTCCAAGCAGCACAGCGCCTGTGCCCGGCTCAACAGAAAAATCATGATATAAATATTGGCGTATGTAAATGCTCTCGCCCGGCGTGAGCCTTATCTGCGTCCCGGCCGGAACTTTATATTCTCTGCCGTCTGTATTCACAACAACATCTGAGAAATAATCTATCTCTTCGTCGGGGAGGCTGTTATAAACTCTTATAAGCACATTGCCTCCGCCGCGGTTTATTATATCCTCGGTCTTATACCAGTGAAAATGATTGGGGGAGTATTGTCCCTCCTTTAGATACAATAGCTTTTCTGCATATACCTTTGGATAACGATCTTCCATTGATTTATTACCATTGCGGATAGTGATGAGTGAAAAGCCCGTTTTATCAAAATTGCCTAGACCATAGTCCGTTATATCCCAGCCGAGCATGCAGTCGCGAATTTCATCATATTCATGCCCTTTATTCTGCCACTGCTCAGGAGTAAATGAGCAGAACGGCGGAAGATAGCAATGCTCTTTTATGCACATTGCCTCCATCTCTTTTAAAGCTGCGTTTATCTCACTGCGTTTCATGACCGAGACCCTCCAAAAATATAATTCAATTAATTTTATCATCCTGTACATTTCGCTGCAAGACGAATAATACAAATATCCGGCTGCCCGAAAGCAGCCGGATACGACTAGAGGAGAAAAAATGAAGTATTAATTATCAGGTTTTAAATTTAACTGCGTTTTCAGGATTCCAGAGCTTATCATAAGCAAAGCCTGTTACCTTCTCGCATACGGTGATCTCTTCAGCTGTAGCTGCAGAGTCATCTTCGCCCTTGCGGCGGGATATCTCACGGCGTACGATGTCAAATTCTTTTTTGTTAACAGGGAACATTTTTGCAATGATGAGTGTTGCAAGAGAGAGTATAACCGGCACTAATACAAATATAAGTGCGATGCCCTTTTGTGTAGCAGCTGTCTGTCTGCCGCCTGCTGCTGCTATAACCTCGTTATAGCCTGCCATAGCAAGCAGAATGCCTATAATGAACGAAGATAAACCTGTTGCTATCTTGCGGACGAAGGTTGCCATTGCAGAGCATATTGCAGGGCGGTTAACCGATGTGATGAGTTCATCAATATCTGCCATATCTGCAAGGATAGCATAGATACTTGTAGATGTGCTTGCCATACCGATGCCTACAAGGAATGAGAGCGCAAGTATAATATAGAAGTTTGCTCCTTCATATGAGAAGAACAGCATTGCAAGTGTTGCGATTATACGCACAGGCATTGCAACAAGAATCGGGAATTTTTTGCTGGTGCGTGCCATAATCGGGCGGAAAATAATAGTTCCAAGAAACTGTGCTACCAGCAGAACGCCCATAAGCATTGTAAAGCGGCCGCCGCTGTATGCATTAAGAACATCATCCACATAGTAAACAGCAAGACCTGTAACAAAGTCCGCTGCGCCCTGTCCGCAGAGGAATATAAGCAGGAACAAACGGAAGCTTTTGCTCTTGAAAACAGTGAATGACTGTACAAAGCTCTCTTTAACGCCAACCTTTATAGGCTCTTTCTCGCGCTCCCATGTTCCGAAGAATGTGAGGAGAATTGCTATAAAGAAGAGTACTGCAAAGATAACTGCTACCGTGAAATAGGATGCCGCATTGGTGTTGTCTTTTATGATAATAGTTGGAATAAGACCTGCAAGGATTGCGCCGAAGGTAGAGAATATCATTCTTGTGCCTGAAAAGCGCGCTCTAACCACATAGTCATCCACCATATCAGGGAGCAGTGCATTATAAGGCACCATAACAATAGTGAAGCCTGTTGAGAAGAGAATATACATTCCCATGTAAAAGAGATACTGTCCCGCCGGGCTGCTGTTTGGCAGTGCTACCCACATCAGCAGGAAGGTTATTGCAGAAACAATACTGCCTATAAGAATATAAAATCTCTTGGCTCCAAAGCGAGATTTTGTTCTGTCGCAGATGTTGCCCATAAGAGGGTCTGTTACTGCGTCCCATATCTTGCCTACAAGAGGAATGGTACCTGCAAGAGCTGTGCTCATGCCCATTGATTTGGTCAGGAAAACCGTAAAGAAAGTGCTGATAACCACAAATGCTCCGCCGCCGTAAATATCGGCAAGGCCATAGGCGCACTGTGAAAGAAAGCCGTTGTTGTGCTGCCTGGTATTGTTCATAATACTACCTCTTCTGAGTTATATTGTCTGCCGGATGCATTCCAGCAGCTGTTTACATTGTTGACTGTCTTTGCGCACGAAAACAGGCGGCGCCCCTATTGGAGCTTTTACCATATGTGATCCGCCGCTGTATTCTTCAAGCGTGAATGCGTGGACCCAACTGTCGTCGGGCAGATATACATTGCGTTTTTCATGGCCCTGCTTAACTACCGGGGCAACGAGTATATCCCGTCCGAGAAGATATTCATTTGTGCATGTGAAGGCTTCGGGAGAATCATAATAGAAAAACAACGGTCTCATCACAGGCGTGCCGTCCTGCACCGCCTCATCAGTCAGTTTTTTGAGATATGGGGCAAGAGCGGCATGAATGCGCGTGCAGAGCGCAAGCTGTGCAAGAAGCTCTTCATCATCGCAGAACTGGGCATTTTTAGATGGCTGATTGCCTTCATGTGTGCGGAAAAGCGGAGAAAATGTACCAAGCTCCATCCAGCGCATAAGAAGCTCTTTGCTGCGGCACATTCTGCCGAAGGTTGTATATCCGCCCACATCCGAATGCGTGATGCCGTAACCTGACATAGCAAGCGAAAGTGAAGCTGTTATTACCGAGGCAATGCCGTCATCTTCAGACCAGTCAACATGCTGGTCGCCTGTCCACATCATCGCAGATGCCGCAATGGTATCTGTGTGCCCTGACCTTGTGAAGAAGAAGACTTCGTCTTTAGTTCCTGTCTCTTCAATCGCTTCGCTGTTAAGCCGTGCCCAGATTGCAGGCCAGCGGTTATGAATAGTCTCGGGATCAACGCCGCTGTAAAGCACACTGTCCACCGGCAGATACTCGCCGAAATCTGCCATCCAGCCGCTCATACCGATGCCTATCATGTTATTTTTTATAATGTTTTTATACCAGTCATAGGCATCAGGGTTAGTAAAGTCCACCATAGCTGCCGGGAAAGTAGTTATAGTAACAAGATAGTCACTGCCGTCTCCGGCTTTAACGCAGTATCCCTTTTCTGATGCCTCTGCATAAAGACTGCCTTCAATAGCAAGGAAAGGATTTATATATCCCAGAAAACGTATTCCGCGGCTGCGCCAGTCTTTTATTTTGTTCGGAAGATCAGGATAAAGCTGATGATCATACTCCCAGTTCCACATTACCTGGTAGCCAAATCCCGTTCTTCTGCAGCCGCACCAGTCCTGGCTCCATATGCCGTTAACTGCAGCACCCGCATCCAGCGCTTTCTGCAGTTTTTCTTCGATTACATCCGGGCCTTCCTGAATGGCAAGAATTCCGCCGTCATATATCCACTCAGGCAGTTTGCTCTGTCTGCCAAGCAGTCCCGATAGGCTTTTTGAAAGTGACGTAAAGTCTGTTTCTTCAGCTATGAATATATCCGGTATAGACTGCAGGCGCAGTGTGATAATGCCCGGCTTTGAAAAGTCAAACTCAGCATAAGAATCGGTGTTGACATGCACAAAATATCCGCGGCTTGAAACAAACGTCGGCTGGGCATAATAGCTCTCATATGCTGAAAACGACAGATTTCGGCTATAAGATGGTCCCATAACCGCCCTGCGTATAAGTTTGCCGGCAATACGCGAGGTGTTCTGGTGCTCAGCAACCCAGATACGCACATTTTCACCGCTTAGGTCGAATTTTGAATATGTCTCACCGCAGCCGTAAAAGTGTTCGTCCTTATCGGCGGGAAAACTGATATTCCATCGGTTTACATTGCCGGGTGACTTTTGGCACTTCAGATGCAGCAGACCGCCCTCGCGGCTGAGTTCAAAAACGCACTCGGAATCAGAGCCATTGCCATAATATAGAGTGTATCCCGTTGGTGTATCCACACACTCTGTGAGCTTAACCGTTCGGCGTTCAGAGTGTTTCATGCGGTATTTAAAGCTCCCGCGCTTCATAGTGAACTGATTTTCGCCTGAAGCAATCTCAAGTGTCATCTGCTTGAGTCTGGTAATCATAAGCATCCTCCTTAATATCTCTGATGCTTCTTGCGCATTGCGCCATTAAAAACATTAAATGTTTTTAATGGCGCAGATGTTTTGGTATAGCTATTTCATATAAAGAGTATTGATATCTTTATTTATCGTCAGGATTCCCGGGAGGGTCCGAAGTATCAGCTTTCTCAGCAATTTCCGGAGGCTCAGCCGCCTTGACATCTGCAGTGGTCTGTGCAGCATCAGCTGTATCTGTGCTCTCTGCACCTTCAGCAGCTTTTGCAGCCATCTCTGCATCGATGCTAGCATGCTCTGCATTCATCTCTGCTTCCTGCTCGGCATTGAGTTTTTCAATACGTTTATTAACACGCATCATGGAGATAAGCAGTACAACAGTGATTATGAGAATAATCAGCGAGATCGGCCTGCGGAAGAATATTGTATAATCCCGGTTATAGGCCATTGAGGCAGATACGAAGTTCTGCTCCATTATCGACTCAAGAATCATGCCAAGCATAAGAGGCGTGTTGGAAATATCAAGCAGTGTGAGAATATAGCTGAAGATAAGAATTGCAGCTGTGAGAATAAGCTCCTTCTGGTTGCCTGTTGAGGCATATGCACCTGCAAAGCAGAACATAATGATGCATGGTGCAAGATATGTGTAACGGACCTGTACTATCTTAGCAACGCCGCGGGTAACAGCCTTGCCGAGAGGGAACAGAAGAATGTTTGCAACAAGGCAGCCCAGAATGATTGTGTAGGCCATAACGCCCTGCTTTGTGAACATTGTCGGGCCCGGGGTGATGCCGTGGAGAATAAATGCGCCAAGAAGAAGCGCTGTAACGCCGTCTCCCGGAATACCAAGAGTAAGCAGCGGTATCATTGCTGAACCGACAACCGCGTTATTTGAAGCTTCTGCAGCAGCAATGCCTTCAATTGCGCCCTTGCCGAACTCTTCAGGATGCTTGGAGCCGCGGCGTACTTCGTTGTAGCAGAGGAACTGTGCAACACCGCCGCCAACGCCCGGCATTGCGCCGAGAATAGAAGCGATAGCTGACGATTTAAAACATGCAGGAAGGATCTTCTTGGTCTCTTTGCCGGTAAGTCCTTCGTGGTCTATCTTATTGGCATCTGCAATCTTGCCGCCGGTGATTTTATATTCACGCAGCTTATCAACAACCTGAGTAAGAGCAATAAGAGCGATCATTGCCGGGAGCATATCAATGCCGTATTTAAGAGTCTTTATGCCAAATGAGAAGCGGGTAACACCGGTAACGATATCTTTGCCTATGCAGGCCATAAAGAGACCTATCATACCGGAAATAATAGACTTTGGAAGGCTGTCGCCTGAAACACCTGCAATAAGTGAGATGCCCAGAATACCCATTGCGAAATATTCAACAGAAGTGAAGTTTGCAACAAGCTTTGTGATTATCTGTGCGCATACCAGCAGAAGCAAAGCTGAGAACAGTCCGCCGAATGTGGATGCAAACAGAGAAACATCAAGAGCCTTTTTAACTTTGCCTTTTCTGGCAAGCGGGTAACCATCGAATGTGGTTGCAATTGCTGAGTTTGTGCCCGGAGTATTAAGTGTAATTGCGGAAATAGAACCGCCGTACATACCGCCGACATAAACTGCAAGCATAAGGATAATAGCGGTGGCAGGGTCGCTCATGGTGTATGTAAGCGGGAGCATCAGGATAATACCAAGCGTAACACTAAGTCCCGGAATACAGCCGATTATCATACCAAGGAGCAGACCTACAAATATCATGGCAAGGTTTGTAAAGGTAAATACCTGAACAACTGCCTGTGAAATCATATTTAAATCCATACTGCATTAACCTCCAAACGGTCCGCCCGGCAGCGAAATGTGGAATACAGCACTGAACAGATAATAAATTCCAACCGCTGCAAGAACAGTAAATATGTATATAGGCGGTTTGCGCTCACCGCAGTAAAACAGTATGAAGCAGAATACAACGATAGATGCGAGAATGTAGCCTATCCAGATAATAAGAGCTACATAGAGGCACATAAGGCCTATAAGAAGAAGTGCCGGTTTTTCTTTTTCCCAGTCGAATTCGACTATTTTTTCTTTCTTTAATACTAAGCTCTCAAAAATAAGGACAATTGAGAATATGAGCATAACCACAAGGCATATGCCCGGAATAATGCGGGGGCTTGGTGCTCCGGAATCGAATCCCGGATTCTTGACCTGGTACGGCATGATGATGAGGCAGATCGCGCTGAAAAGTCCCATGATGATACCGGAGACCAGATTGGTTTTAATTTTAAATTTCATTTCGGTCCCCTCTCTGCAGCGAAATTGCTGAGTAAACTGCAATCCCGCAGGCAGTTAAACTACTTAAAGTAAAATAATTGAAGATGCTGATGGGCTTCGGCCCATCAGCATCCTGTTTTAAGCCTTTTGCTAGGCCACTAATTTAATTATCAGCCTGCGCTGAGGAGCTGGTATGCAGCAACAGACTTCTCGCATGCTGCATTGTAGAAGTCAACAGCATCATCGCCGTATACTTCGAAGCGGTTCAGACCGTAGTCTGCAATCCAACCGGAGAACTCTTCGGTGTTCCAAACGTCCTTGATGAGCTGGATCATGTCTGCCTGGAATGCTTCATCGCCGCCAACATGGGAAGCAAGGGAGCCGCCGCCGGGGAGGATGCATCCTGTGAAGTCGATGTCTGCAGGAAGCTCAGCAGCCTTCATGTCGCCTGCTACTGTAGGAACAGATACAACTTCGCCGTCAGGACCAACAAATCCTGTGAATTCGTTCTCAGAGAAAGCAAGGATAGGAACGATGTCGCCGCTCTCTACGTAGTCTTTACCTGCAAGAGTTGCGCCAACGAATATATCAACTTCGCCGTTGAGAAGTCCCTGGAGCTGCTGTGCGCCGCCATCATAAGGAACAACCTGTACGGAAGAGCCATTGTCGAGAAGGCTGAGGAGTGAGCCTACCATGAGGTGAGGGTCGGAAAGCGGGTTGCCGCCGGACATCTTGATGCCGCCGTTAGCAGCCTTGTCGAGGATGTCTGCAAGAGTTGTGCCAGGAGTGGTGTAGACCATCCAGATACGGTCATCGATAGTGCCGAGAGGATATGTTGCATGGCGATCCCATTCAACTTCTTCTGTGCCGAACTGCTTGCCAAGGTCATGACGATAGCATGCGCCGTAACCGAAAACGAGAAGGTCATGGGTCATTGGGTCTTCATCTGCAAAGTATTCGTTAGCAACGAATCCGTCGCCGCCGGTCATATTTTCAACGATGAAGTTATATTTGGTCTGAATGCCGTTTGCAACTTCAGCGAACTTACGTCCGATAAGGTCTGCAACACCGCCAACGCCGTAAGGGCAGATGATGGTGATGGTTTCAGTGCCGGTGGAAGTGGTGTCTGCTGCAGTTTCTTCTGCTGCTGCAGGCTCTTCAGCTGTGGTTGCTTCTGTTGCTGCAGTGGTGGAAGCTGCTGATCCGCAAGCTGCAAGAGCGAAGCACATTGCTGCTACTAAAAGCAGTGCTACGAGTTTCTTCATGTTTGTTCTCCTATTTTTATTTCTTGTTTCAGTCGGGTTTATTTAACTGAGTTAATTAAATAAGACTCACTCTGAACATGTTGTTATTATATCCCCCTGATGTTGGGTTTGTAAATTGATTAAGATGTAGAAAATTGACCTCGATTTTTGTGCAATTTGACGAAAATCAGCTCAGGATTTTTCATCTGGAAAGAGGAATCCTGAGCCGATTTTATTGTTATTTAATTAATTAACTACTTTAATTATATGGTCAGCAGAAATTTTCTTCCTGCTTTGCCAAAAATTTAAAATAGTTCATTTTCCCTTAAATTCTGCAAAAAGTTCTGCATATTTTGCCCCTTCACGGTAGAATACCGGTGGATATCCTATAGGGGCTGCAACTGTATATTCACCTGCCGGGTACTTCTCGCCTGACCACAGATGCACC
>R14__coassemble_1296_pt1 | contig 12850 bp, 10 predicted proteins | sample R14__metabat2_low_PE_022 | metagenome-assembled genome bin R14 | reverse complement strand
ATATAGACGATACAGTAACTATAACAGTAGGAAATAAGCATATATCGTTTAAAATTGGAAATTCTGTCGTTATAACGCGCCGACTTGAAGGAGATTTTATTAATCATAAAAAATCAATACCTGAAAATTTCAGATATGTAATGGAAATCGAAAAAAATGAATTTCTCCAGACAATAGATAGAGTAGCATTGATGCTTAGTGAGAAAAATGGAAGTCCTGTAAAAATGAAATTTAACGAAGGACTAATAGACTGTACATGTGTGACTTCAATGGGAAAAGCTGAAGATATATGTACATGTGAAGGTTCAGGTGAAGGTATTGAGGTTGGATTTAATGATAGATATCTCACTGATGCTCTTAAAGCTGCAAAAAAAGATAAACTATACATATGTCTTAATACATCATCATCACCGTGCGTTATTAAAGCAGCAGATGGTTCTGAAAACTTCACATACATGATACTTCCTGTACGTCTTCATGCATAAAAACAATATAGAGGTATAAAATGGAAGAAATAAATATAACAACAGACTATATAAAGCTTGATTCACTATTAAAATATGCAGGCCTTGTCGGTACAGGCGGAGAGGCAAAGTATGTTATTAATGAAGGAATGGTAACTTTAAATGGTGAAATATGCCTGATAAAAGGTAAAAAAATAGTCTCTGGAGATATAGTTGAATTTTCCGGGAATAAATTAATTGTAATAAATGAAAATAAATAAAATAGCGCTTACCGGATTCAGAAATTATGAGTGGGAAACTTTTGAATTTGGCAATGAAATCAACGTTATATCAGGAAATAATGCACAGGGAAAAACAAATCTTCTTGAAGCTATATATATGCTGTCAATGGGAAAAAGCTTTAGAACAAGATACGATAGAGAACTTATAAATTTTGATTATGACTCTGCCGAAATATTTGCAGATTTAACAGCACACGATAGAAATCAGACAATAAAAATTGAATTAAGACCTGGAGCTGCAAAAAAAATATCAGTCAATGGTGTAAAAAAAACAGCGTCTGAGCTTGCATCCACTTTTAATGTCGTATTGTTCTGTCCTGATGATCTTAATCTTATTAAAGAAGGTGCAACAGTAAGAAGAAAACTTCTTGATAATGCAATATCTCAAATAAGACCTAAATATTCAGAATATTTATCGGAATTCAACAGATTATATGAGCATAAAACAAGAATACTTAAGGACTGGCATGAAAAACCATCATTACTTGATACGCTTGATGATTTTTCAGAAGGAATGGCAAGATGTTCTGCACAGATAATAAGATATAGAGCATCTTATGCAGCAAGATTAAATGAAACATCTATTCCTATACACTCTGATTTTTCAGGCAGAGGTGAAAAGCTTGGTATTGAATATAAGACAATAAGTACTGTAACAGACCCTTTTCTATCTGCAAAAGAAATATACTATCAGATATGTGAACATCAGGAAAAACATAGGAGGGCTGAAATAGAAAGCGGACAGTGCTTAACAGGGGCACATAAGGACGACCTTGAAATTATAATAAACGGCAGATCTGCAAAAAATTATGCATCACAAGGTCAGACCAGAACTGCTGCACTATCAATAAAGCTTGCAGAAAGACAGATACTTGTGGAAGAAACTGGTGAATATCCTATACTTCTTCTTGATGATGTTCTTTCAGAATTAGATACTGAACGCCAAAAATTTGTTCTTAACCGTATAGGCGGCGGACAAACATTAATAACCTGCTGTGAAGATGAAAATATTTCAAAAAGAACTGGCGGTAAGGTGTTTTTTATAGATAAAGGCAGGATATGTTAAGTGTATATCGCAGTTGGAAAAACAAAATCAGTCTATTCTAAAGATATTATCGGAATATTTGATCTTGATATAACTTCGCAATCGCATATAACAAGAAAATATCTGAATATTTCCGAAAAAGAAGGATGTGTAATAAATGAAGCAGAAGATCTGCCAAAAACATTTATTGTATGTTCTGAAAATAATAAAAAAAAGATATATCTAAGTCAGATAACATCATCAACTCTGACAAAACGTGTTGAATAGAGGGATAATACTAAATGGCAAAAAATACAAATATGAAAAATAATGAATACGATGCTTCTCAGATACAGGTTCTTGAAGGACTTGAGGCGGTTCGTAAACGTCCCGGAATGTATATTGGATCAACATCATTATCAGGTCTTCACCACCTTGTATATGAAATAGTTGATAACTCTATTGATGAAGCGCTTGCAGGTTTCTGTACACATGTAGAAGTAACTATTGAGCCGGGAAATATTATATGCGTTAGAGATAACGGAAGAGGTATACCTGTTGATATTCAGGAACAGACAGGAAAATCTGCTCTTGAAGTAGTATTTACAGTACTTCATGCCGGAGGCAAATTTGGCGGCGGAGGATATAAGGTATCAGGAGGTCTTCATGGAGTCGGTGCATCAGTTGTAAATGCTCTGTCTGAATGGCTTGAGGTTCATGTTTCAAGAGATGGAAAAGTATATGAGATGAAATTCTCAAGAGGCGACATAACCGAGCCAATAACAGTAATAGGCAGTACAACAGAAAACGGAACATGTGTAAGATTTAAGCCTGATTATGAAATTTTTGATGATCTCATATATAGCTATGAGACACTTCATACCCGCATGAGACAGCAGGCTTTTTTAAATGCAGGTCTTAAAATAACAATTGAAGATAAACGTCCCCTTGAAGAATGGAACGAAGAAGAACAGAAAAAACCCGATGCTGTTCATAAAGATATTCTTTGTTATGAGGGTGGAATAAGAGAGTATGTCTCTTATCTTAATAAAAATAAAACACCGGTAAATGATGAAATAATCTTTTTAAGCGGTACTAAAGATGATTCCGTTGCTGAAATAGCTTTCCAGTATAATGACGGATATAACGAAACTATAGTTTCATTTGCAAACGACGTACATACTCCTGAAGGAGGAATGCACGAAACAGGATTTAAATCTGCTCTGACAAGAGTAATAAACGACTACTGTAAGAAAAAGAATATTATAAAAACGGATGCCGACAAACTTCTCGGTGAAGATGTAAGAGATGGAATAGCAGCCGTAATTTCCGTTAAACTTCCTGAAGCTCAGTTTGAAGGTCAGACAAAACAGAAACTTGGAAATGCATATATTCGTACACTTGTAGAAAATATTGTTAACGATCAATTTTCCACATATCTTGAAGAACATCCCGCAGCAGCAAAGCTTATTATAGATAAAGCTATGGTAGCAAGCCGCGCAAGGGAAGCAGCAAGAAAAGCAAAAGAAACTGTCCGCAGAAAAACAGGACTTGAGAGTGGGCAGATGCCGGATAAACTTCAGGATTGCAACGAAAGAGATCCGTCACTCTGTGAACTGTATATCGTTGAAGGTGATTCTGCAGCAGGTTCTGCAATTCAGGGAAGAGACAGCCGTTTTCAGGCAATTCTTGCAATGTGGGGCAAAATGCTCAACGTTGAAAAAGCAAGGGTAGATAAAGTAATAGGAAACGACAAACTTTATCCATTAATTATTGCCCTTGGAACAGATATAAATGATAAGTTTAACATTGATAAGCTTCGCTACCATAAAATAATAATAATGGCCGATGCCGATGTTGATGGGTCACATATTAGAACACTGCTTCTTACATTTTTCTTCAGATATATGCGCCCTCTCATAGAAAAAGGATATGTATATTCTGCCGTTCCTCCTCTCTATAAATTAATAAAAGGAAGACAGCAGAAAGTTGCATATTCAGATGAGGAAAGAGATGCAATATCTGCTGAAATGAGGGGAGATAATCCAAACCAGAAGATAGATATACAAAGATTTAAAGGACTTGGTGAAATGGACCCGCATGAATTATGGGAGACAACAATGGACCCTGAAAAGCGCACACTTAGAAGAATTACGATGGATGATGCCATAATGGCAGACCAGGTATTCAATGTTCTGATGGGCGAAGAGGTTGAACCGCGCCGTGAATGGATAGAGCAGAATGCAAAATATGTTGTCAACCTTGACATTTAAGAAAGTGAGCAGAAATGGCACACAAAAGAGATTATAAGCCTGAAGATATAGCATTTCCAAATCAGGTGATCACAGAATCAGAGCTTGTTTCAGAAATGCAGAAAAGCTATATAGATTATGCAATGTCTGTAATTGTAGGACGTGCTCTCCCTGATGTGAGAGACGGTCTTAAGCCTGTACATCGCAGAATTCTATATACGATGTACGAAGCAGGACTTACATCGGATAAACCATTTAAAAAATCAGCAACATGCGTTGGTGATGTACTTGGACATTATCATCCTCACGGAGATGCTTCTGTATATGATGCAATGGTACGTCTGGCGCAAAATTTCTCAATGAGATATATGCTTGTTGATGGACACGGAAACTTCGGATCGGTTGATGGAGATCCACCTGCTGCATATCGATATACCGAGGCAAGACTGTCAAAGATATCAAATGAGATGCTTCGTGACATAGATAAAGATACAGTTGACTGGGATCCCAACTTTGATGAGACACGCAAAGAGCCGAGAGTGCTTCCATCACGTTTTCCAAATCTTCTTGTTAACGGATCAAGCGGTATTGCCGTAGGTATGGCAACAAGTATCCCTCCGCATAATCTTAAGGAAGTTATTGATGCGTGCATATGTGTTATTGATAATCCGGATGCCCAGCTTTCAGACCTAATGCAGTATGTTCAGGGACCTGATTTTCCAACTAAAGGAATTATTATGGGCAGGAGCGGAATACGTCAGGCTTATGCAACAGGCAGAGGCAGAATAACTGTAAGAGCAAAGACTGAATTTGAAGAATACGGTCATGATAAAGTTAGAATAATAGTATCCGAGCTCCCATATCAGGTAAATAAACGTCAGCTCATTAAAACTATGGCTGAACAGGTGCGCGAAAAACGGCTGGAAGGAATATCTGACATAAGAGATGAAACTGACCGTAATGGAATGCGCATAGTTATAGAGCTTAAAAAAGACGCGACTCCTCAGGTGGTTTTAAATCGTCTTTTTTCACAGACTGCAATGCAGTCTAATTTCAGTATAAATATGCTGGCTCTGGTTAATAATCAGTCGCAGCCTAAAATCCTTTCTCTCAGGCATATTCTTGATGAATATCTTGCTTTCCAGATAGATATAATAGAACGTCGTACAAGATATGATCTCAAGAAAGCTGAAGAAAGAGCTCACCTCTTAGAGGCTCTAATTATTGCGCAGGATAATATTGATGAAGTAATCAATATTATAAGAAACAGCTATGATAATGCAAAACAGAACCTTATGGAGAGATTTTCACTGGATGATGCCCAGGCGCAGTATATCTGCGATATGCGTCTTATCCAGCTCCAGGGTCTGAACAGAGAAAAAATAGAAAATGAATATAATGAGCTTCAGGAGAAAATAAAATATTATAAATCACTTCTTTCAGACCCAGAGTTATTAAAAGGCGTTCTAAGAGAAGAACTTGTAGAAATACGAAATAAATATGGTGACGAGAGAGTAACTGAAATACAGGATATAGAAGAAGATCTTGATGATGAAGATCTTATTCAGGAAGAAGAGTCTGTATTTACGCTTACCAATAATGGATATATAAAGCGTCTGGCCGTATCTGAATATAAAGCTCAGGGAAGAGGCGGAAAAGGCATTAAGGCAATGTCAACAAAAGAAGAGGACTTTGTTGAGCAGGTGTTTACAGCATCAACACATGACAGCATTCTTTTCTTTATGACATCAGGCAAAGTATATTCAAGAAAAGGCTATACTATACCGTCTGCAAGCAGAAACGCTAAGGGAACAAATATAGTAAATATCCTGCCAATAGAAAATAGTGATGTTCCAGAAAAAGTAAGCACAATGATTGCTGCAAGCGATTCGGATAATAATACCGATCTTGTATTTATTACAAAGAACGGTACTGTAAAGCGCATGGAAAAATCCGCGCTTAAAAATCTCCATAAGATTGGAATAAGAGCAATAAAGCTTGACGAAGGCGACGAACTTGTTACTGTGCTGCAGACGAACAGCAATGATAAAATCGTAATCGCAACTAAAGACGGAATGGCAGTCAGCTTTAACGAGCAGGATTTGCGCGCTATGGGTCGAAATGCAGTTGGCGTTAGAGGAATTCGCCTCCATGATGGAGACTATGTAATAGGAGCGGGCTGCTCTTCACAGGGAAATTCCGTACTTACTGTTACAGAAAAAGGATATGGTAAACGCACGGAACTTGATGCTTATACTACCCATAAACGCGGCGGCTACGGAATGAAAAACTATAAAGTAACCGAAAGAACAGGCGCAGTAGCAGATATGGCAATGGTTAATGGCAATGAAGATGTACTTGTTATAACTGATGATGGTATTATCATCCGTGTGCCGGTAGCGATGATAGGAGAAAAAGGTCGTGCTACACAGGGCGTGCGGGTAATGAAAACTGCAGCAGATACAAAAGTTATATGCATTGAAGTTACAGGACATGAATCCTCTGAAGAAGATAAAAATACAGAGGTAAATGCAGTAATAGAAGATGAGTAAAAAATCTGTTTCCATCTATACAGATGGAGCGTGCAGCGGCAACCCCGGTCCGGGAGGCTGGGGTGCCATCCTGCGTTATAAAGAGAAAGAAAAAGTTATATCAGGCGGAGAAGCAAACACAACAAACAATCGAATGGAGCTTACAGCAGTGATTTGCGCTATAGAATCGCTGAAAGAGCCTTGCTGCATAGAATTATGGTCTGATTCAAAATATGTGATTGATGCACTTGAGAAAGGATGGGCATCATCCTGGAAGAAAAACAATTGGAAAAAGGCAGATAAAAAGCCGGCTTTGAACTCTGACTTATGGGAGAAACTGCTGGAATTGACAGCAGAGCACGAAATGCATTATCACTGGGTCAAGGGACATGCTGACAATGAATATAATAATCGCTGTGACAGTTTAGCAGTTTCTGAAAGAGATAAATTCTAAAATGAGCTCTAAAAGTATTGGAGAAAATAATGCTTATAATAAAAAAAGAAGACTATAAAGCTCTTAATAAAATATATCCGCTTATAGATGCAGATTTTGATAAAAGAGAACTCCTGTCAAAAGTTACAGTCCTAAAGGGTATGATAAAGGGAGAAATGGAACTCTATATAGCATATGATGATGAGTCAGATATAATGCTTGCATATGCACTTACTATGAGCAAAAGCGTATATAAGTATGTCCTTCTAAAATATTTTGCTGTATTCCCATGGTATAGAGAAAAGGGAATAGGAACCGGTGTAATGCGGCTGTTAAATGAAAAATACGCAGACAGACAGGGTATTATTGCAGAGATACCGGTGTTTGAGGATAATGACGAGGAACAGATAAAAAGACTCACAAAGTTTTTTAATAGATTTGGATATTCCGAAATAAAAAGCGACTATAAAATAGGCAGTGCAGAGACAAAAGTTTTAGTGAAAAATATTAAAAACGATAAAGATATCTCACCTATATATCATAGAATATTAAGAGATTTTTATTCACGCTGCCTCCCGAACGGATCAAAAATAATAGAAATAAATGCAGTAAAATAAAAATATGCAGTTGAAGTAAAACTTCAGCTGCATATTGATTACTGCCCGATGTATGTAAATCTTTGATATATCATGCCATTACGCTCAATGATTTCATTCCACATTGATGCGGGTCTTACCCATATGCCAAAATCACCATATAGAGCACGATAGACAACCATATCTTCATTTGTCTCGGAATGCTTTGCAATAAAAAGAACCTCATATTCGTTGCCTTTAAAATGACGGTAACGGCCCGGCAAAATATCATTTTGTTCCATTAAATTATCTCCTTAGAATAGTCAAAATATTCTATAGATTTTTATAATAAAAAGTCAATAGCATTGATAAAAATAAAATGCTATAATTTTTAAACAATGAATATACTTTTCAAAGAAATATTAAAAAATAAGGAAGCATCTGCTCTCCCCATGCTAAGGGAAAGCGGAAAGCTTCCTGCGCTTATTTCCGGGCTCTCAGGTGTTCATAGGGCTAACCTCGCAGCAGCACTATCAGACCTTGATAATGAAAAACTATTTGTAATATGCCCTGACGATACAGCAGCTGAAAATTTTGCAAACGATTTAAGTTCGATGCTGCAGGAAGAAGTAAAAGTTCTTGGAATAAGAGAATATACATTCTATCCGCTTGAGGCAGCGTCCAGACAGGCAGAACAGAAAAGGATTGGAACTCTTTTTTCTTTATTAAATGACACTTGTCAAATTTTTACTGCATCTGTTTCCGGAATGCTGCAGAGAACTATGCCTGAGTCTATTCTAAAAAAAGCAGCCTTTGAAATAAAAGAAAATGGAGTATATCCTCCTGAAGACATTGAAGACGCATTAATAAGATGCGGCTACGTAAAAACAGAGCAGGTTGAAGGACCCGGGCAATTTGCACGCCGCGGCGGGATACTAGACTTTTATTCACCGTCAGAAAATCATCCCGTAAGAATAGAATTTTGGGACGACGAAATAGATTCAATGTCTTTCTTCGATGTTCAAACACAAAGAAGAAATGAACGAATAGAAAAAATAACCATCCTGCCGGCAGCTGAAACTCTCACATCTTTAGCAGATGGTGGTACAGAAGTACTTTGCAGACAGCTTGAAAATTATGCAGAAAAGTATTCAAAAAAAAGAAATTCTGAAAACTACGCAACACTGACAGCAACCTTGCGTGCAGATGCCGAAAGATTAAGGAATAATATATTAATGTCTGATGCGGACAAATATCTTCCAATAATATATACACCGGCAACAGCTGTTGACTATATACCGAAGGATGCAATAGTATTTATTGATCAGCCCGGAAGGTGTGCAGAAAAAGCAAAAGACTATATAAAACATCTTTCAGAAGATATAAGAGAACTCAATAGGCGTGGGTTGCTGGCCATGTCGGAAAACAGCTACTCGATTACTTTTGAAGAACTGTGCAGCAATCTTAAAGAATACCCGCTGTATATGGCAGAATCCTTCACAGTTGGAAGAAACCCCATTGAACCTAAAGTTCTTGTGAGCATACCGGCAAAACAGCTTCCGAGTTATGCCGGAAATGCACATACTGCAGCAGAAGATGCAAAACAGCTTATTAAAGCAGGATATGCTGTAGCAATACTTGCCGGAGACAAAAGAAGGGCAGATGTACTTAATAGCTTTCTTGTTGAAAATGAAATTCACGCGGCAATATGTAACGATAATATAGTGCCAAAACCCGGAGAGTGTTTTATATATACGGGCTCCATATCTGCAGGTATGGAGTATCCTGGAATAAAGCTTGCGATACTAACAGATGCTCAGATCATACACCGGAAAGACAATGCCAGGAAAAAACGGCTGAAAAAAGATAAAAACAGACAGATACTGGAATCATATGCAGACTTATCAATCGGCGATCTTGTAGTTCATGAAAACCATGGAATTGGCAGATTTACAGGAATTGTACGAATGGAAGTCGACGGGGCGGAAAAAGATTATATCAAAATTGCATATGCAGGAACAGATGTTCTTTATGTCCCGGCGACCCAGCTTGATATGGTAACTAAGTATACAGGCTTTGGAGAAGATTCTACAGTAAAACTATCCAAAATGGGCGGGGCTGATTGGCAAAAGAAGAGGTCAAGAGCCAAAGGTGCCGCAAAAGATATGGCGGATAAGCTTATAGCTCTTTATGCCCATCGCCTTAAGACACCCGGTTATGCATTTTCTCCTGATAGTGAATGGCAAAGAGAGTTTGAGGAAAATTTCGGGTATGTTGAAACTGATGATCAGCTTAAATGTATAGCAGAGATCAAGCAGGATATGGAGTCTTCCGTTCCAATGGACAGACTGCTTTGCGGCGATGTGGGATTTGGAAAAACAGAAGTTGCTCTAAGAGCAATAATGAAATGCATACTTGATGGAAAGCAGGCAGCTTTCCTTGCACCGACCACAATTCTTGTGCAGCAGCATTACCAGACGGCAATACAAAGATTTTTCGGTTTTCCTGTTACTATTGAACAGCTAAGCAGATACACAGCAGGTGCAAAGGGTGAGCAGACCTTAAAGGACCTGAAAAATGGCAAATGCGATCTTGTAATCGGAACACATAGACTTTTATCAAAGGATGTAATATTCAAAGATCTTGGCCTTCTTGTTGTAGATGAGGAGCAAAGATTTGGAGTTACACATAAAGAACATATCAAAGAACTCTCTAAGGGTGTAGATGTTCTCACATTATCTGCAACTCCAATACCGCGAACAATGAATATGGCTATGTCCGGAATAAGAGATATGTCATCAATAGAAGAGCCTCCTGAGGATAGGCTTCCGGTACAGACTTTTGTGATGGAGCATGACTGGAATATAATATCTGACGCTATAAATAGGGAGATACAACGAGGTGGACAGGTCTATTATCTGCATAATAGAATAGACGATATAGAAAGAACGGCACGTAAACTGAGAGAAGAGCTTGGGGATATTACAATAGCAGTAGCCCATGGAAGAATGGACAAGCAGCAGATAGCTGATGTAATGGATAGAGTTGTAGCCGGAGATGTACAGGTTCTTGTGTGTACGACTATTATTGAGACCGGTATAGATATCCCAAATGTAAATACTCTTATTATAGAGGATGCAGACAAGCTCGGGCTTGCCCAGCTCCACCAGATAAGAGGGAGAGTCGGAAGGTCATCAAGAAAGGCAAATGCTTATTTTACATTCAGACGCGATAAAGTACTCACGGAGGATGCGGAAAAAAGATTAAATGCCATTAGAGACTTTGCACAGTTTGGATCAGGGTTTAAGATTGCTTTAAGAGATCTTGAAATCAGAGGTGCAGGGAATCTGCTGGGAGCAGAACAGTCAGGCCATATGACGGATGTTGGATACGATATGTATATGAAACTGCTGAATGAGGCAGTGCTTGAAGCCCGCGGAATTGAAGTACCTGCAAAGGCGGAGTGCTCTGCAGACCTTGCTGTAGCAGCGAGCATTCCCGAGCGCTACATTCAATCATCAGAGCAGAGAATGGATATTTATCGGAGAATAGCAATGATAAGGAGTGAGGAGGAAGCAGATGATCTGCTGGATGAAATAATAGACCGATTTGGTGATCCTCCACCGGGACTCAATGCGCTAATAAGAATTGCTCTTTTGAGATCTGAAGCCGGTAAAGCAGGAATTACAGATATTTCGCAAAAAAGCGGTACGTTAAAATTTACACTAAAAGACTTTGATATGCAGAAAGTATCCGGGCTATACTCCATGCCTGAATATAAAGGCAGGATAAAAATAGAAGCTGCCTCTAAACCATGCTTAAGTCTGAAAATCAAAAGTAAAACACATGTGATTGATGAGGCTATGTCTTTTGTAAATAGCTGGGCAGAATATAAAGAGACTAACTGACTTGCTATAAAAGATAGAAAATGCTATATTATGAAAAATTAATAACGGGAGAAAAAATATGAAAAAAATTGTAGCAATACTTGCAGTAATATGTCTTTTATTCGCAGGAACGCTGACTTATCTTCAGATACAGAGCAAAAGATCTGTAATGACGGAAGATATACCGGTCGCTGCAGAAAATAACGATACTGAAGAGATGACAGAAACAACGGATATGCAGTCACATGCGCCTGACTTTGAGGCAATGTATAAACTATATCCTTCAGACGAGGTTGTAATGAATGTCAACGGCAGAGACATTACATGGCAGGAATACTACTACTGGTTCTACTATTACACCCAGCAAATAAGTGACTCCATGGATATGATGGAGATGTACTATGGTCAGCAGACTGCCTGGGACGACAGTGCTTCAGAAACAGATGATATAAAATATTCAGATCTTCCCATGATGTATGTTGAAGACCAGCTTAAACAGGTTGAAACCATATATGGGTATGCAGTGGATAACGGAATAGAATTAACAAAAGAAGATCTTAATAATTATAATAGTATACTTGAAGCCGATATGGAGTCGGTATGCGGAGAAGATGGAACGATAGAAGACTTTTACGATTTGCTTGATGAGATGTATATGAATATAGATATTTATAAACACATGAACGAAGTAAGTCTTTTCTATGAACGCAGTATGATAGATCTCTATGGAGAAAACGGTAAAAAAATAAGCGACGAAGAAGCTCTTGAATATCTGAATGAAAACGGATACATGTCAGCGATACACATACTTTTGCTTACATCTGACAGTGCAACTGGCGAGAGCGTAGACGAGGATACAAAAATAAAATTAGAGCAGCAGGCCAATAAAATCTCTGAAGAACTCAAGGCTATATCTGAAGATGAAGCAAGGCTTGCTCGAATGAAGGAACTGATTGCTGAATATAATGAAGACCCGGGAATGCAGACATATCCGGATGGCTATACATTTACATCCGGAACGATGGTTTCAGAATTTGAAACAGCTATCCAAGCGCTGCAGGATTACGAAGTATCAGATCCTGTCGAAACAAGTTACGGATATCATATAATTATGAGAATGCCGTTAAAAGCTGATGCAGTATTAACAGAATCATCAGGAGAGAGCTATGCAAAAGAACTTCTTGCAACAGAAAAATACACAGATGCATTGAATGAGTATTATGAAAGCGTCGACGTAGAATATAATGACGGATTCAAAGCTCCTGCTATAAGCGATTATATAAATAAGTAAAAACAGGAAAAATAAATAACAAAGCATATGTATTAAAATAAAAAAGTACATATGCTTTTTTTAAAAATTTTTTTCAAAAAAGGTAAAAAAATATGTTGACATGAAGGGAGGG
>R14__coassemble_1282_pt1 | contig 12954 bp, 13 predicted proteins | sample R14__metabat2_low_PE_022 | metagenome-assembled genome bin R14 | reverse complement strand
GCCCCGCCGAAACAGCATGATACCTTCTGTTCAGAACACAAAATATAAGCTGTCAGCACCCGATGCGTTCAATTATATTCTGATTTTTCAAAGAATTGAAGAGACGGGATACTGTTCGCTTGGATAAGCCAAACTCTTCCGCAATTTGGTCTAATGCAGCGTGCGAATCATTAATTAAAACATTTATTACGCGCCTTGAAGTGAGAATGCTATCTCAATAGATTGTTGATGAAGAACCTGCCTATCCTTCAGCTTAATGATAATCAATTCCTTGTGGACTTTATTATCATGTTTTAGGATAGCACAAGCTATGGGGCAGTTATTGCCATCTTCAGAACATAAAAAAAGACTCGTCTGCGTAATTACAGACGAGTTAAGTATTATTTGATTTTATCACATGTGTGACTTAAGAATGCTGACCATGTCATTTTGATGCTCATTGAGGATTGGTCTCAAGTAATGTTGTATAAGTTGAGAAGACATGAAAAATACATACCCATTTTGACCTATCGTTAAAAAGCGCGGTCTGAAAACGGCATAACAGGCGGCCAAAGCTGAAAAAGCTCAATTCCGGTCGCCTGTTAAATTAAAAAGAGCTGAAAAGACTTGTAGTTCAATGCTTTTCGCAAAAGAAAACTGCACAGCAGCTTTGATACCGTGTGTATCCGAACTGCTGTGCAGTTATGGTCGGAATGGCGAGACTCGAACTCGCGGCCTCTTGGTCCCGAACCAAGCACGCTACCAGCTGCGCTACATCCCGAAGGCTTAGTTATTATAATTTTATCTTTTTACTTTGTCAAGAATTATATTTGCTATTTGCGTTAATTATGGTTTGTGTTATAATATCAGAAAATTACATTTTAATCATTGAAAGGAGTGTTTCACATATGGCTGAATCAAGAGTCCAAGAAGAGGATCTTATTATTGTAGCAACAGTAGAAGAGTATGCTTTTAAGCACAATATGGCTGTTCCGGATGTACTGCATCTATTCTGCAAGCATAAAATCCTTCAGCTGCTGCGTTCACAATATGAAGTACTCCATATGCTTGATTTGAGTGAAAGTCTGGATTTTGTTGAAACATATCTTGTAAAATGCCATTGAGTGAGAAATATATTTATCACGGCATGGATATAACTCTTGATATCTATGAAAAGATAGGGACAGTTGTTGAAATGCTGGCTGATGAAGATAATATTTCATTTGAAGAGGCATATAATAACTTTGTCGCTTCTAAAGTATATGCGGCTCTCCAAAATCCCGATACTATTATGTGGGCAGAAAGCGCCGAATTTATTGTTGATGAATATTATCGCGAAAAAGCTGACCTCGCCGGCTGAATCATCACACTAGTCGGAGAGTTTAAGGCAGTTGAGAGATGTTAAGGTTATTTAAAAAATAAGGAGTATAGAGAATATTATGGAACTTAATGAAGTAAAAATAATCGAGCTCAAGCAGAACGTGTTTGCAGCAAACGAAGTGAATGCAGATAAAATAAGAGCCGAGAGCAAAACAGCCGGCAGACTTATAATAAACGTGATGTCATCCCCGGGAAGCGGGAAGACGACCACTCTTGTAAGAACCATCAACATGATCTCGCCCGATATCAGTGTGGGCGTTATGGAGTGCGATATAGACGCAAGCGTTGATGCCGAGACTATTGCCCTTAAAACTCCCGCACGCTCCATCCAGCTGCATACCGGCGGCATGTGCCACATGGACGCTGAGATGACGCAGCAGGGGCTCAATGAGATGGGTACAGATTCCCTTGACCTTATCTTCATTGAAAATATCGGCAATCTTGTATGCCCGGCGGAGTTCGATACAGGCGCCGATATAAATCTCACCATCCTCTCCGTGCCCGAGGGCGATGATAAGCCCGCAAAATATCCGCTTATCTATGAGGTGAGCGACATTGTTCTTATCAACAAGATTGACGCTCTTGAAGTTTTTGATTTTAATAAAGATACCGTAGTAAACGAAATCAAGCAGCTCAATCCCAAAGCCGATATATTCTTCATCTCCTCCAAAACGGGCGAGGGCTACGATGAGTGGATAGCATGGCTTAAAAACAAAGTAAAAGCTGCCAAGGAGATATAATTCCATGAGTGAAGTTAGAGTAATAGAAATACACGAGAATATTTTCTCTCAGAACGAAAAAGAAGCAGACATCCTGCGCAAGCGTATGACCGAAAACGGCACATTTTTTGTAAATGTGATGTCATCCCCGGGCAGCGGGAAAACGACCACTCTCACAAAGCTTATCAACATGCTCAAGGATGAGATGAATATTGCCGAGATGGACGTTGATATCAAGTCATCTCTTGATGCTCAGAAGGTTGCCGACGCTACCGGTGTACGCTCCCTCCAGATACATAACTGCGGCCTTTGCCATATAGATGCCGACATGACCGCCAGAGCCGTTGCGGAGTTTGGCATAGAGGGCACAGACCTTCTCATCCTCGAAAATATCGGCAATCTTGTATGTCCTGCCGAGTTCGATACGGGCGCACATAAAAATATCATGCTCCTCTCCGTGCCTGAGGGCGACGATAAGCCGCTTAAATATCCTCTTATGTTCTCGGTATGCGATGTGGTTCTTATCAATAAGATAGATACTATCGGCTTTTTCGATTTTGATATGGACGCTGCAAAAGAGAGAATATTAAATCTCAACCCGAATGCACTCATCTTCCCGATAAGCGCCAAAACAGGCGAGGGGATGGAAGCTCTTGCAGACTATTTCAGAGCTCAGGTAAAAGCAGTTAAAGAAAAATAATAAATCACAGCCTCTAAGCTCTCACACAGCTTGGGGCGATTTTTTGGAGACAGTTAATGGATAAGAAGCTCGAACGGATCCTGCCGCGCGTACAGAAGCCGGCAAGATATACAGGCGGGGAATATAACCAGATAATAAAAGATAAGAATAATATCGACATAAGGCTTGCCTTCTGCTTTCCCGATACATATGAGATAGGCATGTCAAACCTAGGCATGAAGATCCTTTACAACACCATGAACTCGCTCGATTACGTCTGGTGCGAGAGAGTCTTTGCGCCCTGGAGCGATATGTATGATGAAATGAAAAAAGCGGATATCCCTCTCTATGCGCTTGAAAGCGGCGATCCGTTAAGCGAATTTGATGCACTGGCATTTTCGGTCGGTTATGAGATGGCATATACGACCGTTTTGGATATGATCGATATGGCAGGGCTGCCTCTTCGCTCCTGTGATAGAGAAAGCCTTCTGCCGATAGTTTTCGCAGGCGGCTCGGCGGGTGTAAATGCAGAGCCTATGGCGCCCTTTATAGACTTATTTATAATAGGCGAGGGTGAGGAGGTCAATAATGAGCTTCTTGAGCTTCTCCACGAGGCAAAGCTTGGCAGCTGGAGCAAGCAGGATTTTCTTATAAAGGCCTCGCAGATAGAGGGCATATATGTGCCATCACTATATAGCATTGACTATAATCCCGACGGCACAGTGCGCTCCATCACACCGCAGCACGGTGCACCCGAAAAGGTTAAAAAGAGAATTATAAAAGATCTCGACTCCGTCCCGTTCCCGACTTCGCCTATAGTCCCTTCAACCGAAGTCATCCACGACAGAGTAAATCTTGAGCTTTTCAGAGGCTGCATAAGAGGCTGCCGCTTCTGCCAGGCGGGACATATTTATAGACCAATCAGGGCTAAAAAGCCCGAGACTTTAATTAAGCAGGGGATAGAGTCGGTTAAAAATACCGGCTATCAGGACATAACCCTTCTCTCACTCTCATCCAGCGACTACCGCAGCCTTGAGCCTCTTATAGACGGGCTTATGGGCTATTGCGAGGAGCACAGCGTAGGCATTTCGCTGCCGTCTTTAAGGGCGGATAACTTCTCTATGGACATAATGGAGAGGCTCCAGAAGGTTAGAAAGAGCGGACTTACATTTGCTGTTGAAGGCGGCAGCCAGAGACTAAGAGATGTAATAAATAAAAATGTCACCGAGGAAGACCTTTTAAATACCTGCCGTATAGCCTTTGAGGGCGGGTGGAACGCAGTTAAGCTATATTATATGCTCGGTCTTCCCACCGAGACCGACGAGGACATAGTCGGTATTGCAAAAATGGCGGATGAGGTGCTCCACTGCTGGCGCATGTATTCCAAAAATAAAAATAGAGGCGTGAGGATCACCATATCCACATCCTGCTTTATCCCAAAGCCTTTCAGCCCCTTTCAGTGGGAGCCGCAGATATCTATTGATGAATATCTGCGCAGAGTAAATCTCCTGCGCTCATCCATCACCGCAAGAAATGTTGTATATAACTGGCACGATGCCGAAACAAGCCTTGTTGAAGCCGTGCTCTCCCGCGGCGACAGAAAGGTTGCCGATGCAATAGAAGAGGTGTGGAGAACAGGAGGCAGGCTCGATGCCTGGAACGACTTTTTCTCCTTTGAAAGATGGATGGCAGCATTTGAAAAGTGCGGCGTTGACCCGGCATTTTATGCTAACCGGGAAAGAGCGCTCGATGAGCTTCTGCCCTGGGATATGATAGACGTGGGTGTGAGAAAAGCGCATCTTGTTAAAGAATATAATGCAGCCCACGAAGGTGTTCTCTCGCCCGACTGCCGCAAGCAATGTTCGGGCTGCGGGGCTGCTGCTATGCTGAAGGGAGGAAAATGCGATGGATAAGCTGAGAATGCGTTTTTCCAAGACTTCAAGAGCGATATATATCTCGCACCTTGACCTTATGCACACTCTGCAGAGAGCTTTTTCAAGAGCAGGATACGAGCTTAAATATTCCGAGGGCTATAATCCCCACCCGATCATCTCTATTGCGCTGCCGCTGTCGGTAGGCACGTCAAGCGTATGTGAGATACTCGACTTTAAGCTCAAAGGCGACATGGACCTTGCCGAGTTTTCCTCAAGACTCACATCCGCCCTGCCCGAGGGCATAGAGGTGATAGAGGTATATGAGGGAGAGAGAAAGTGCGCTGAGATAAAGTGGCTTAAGGTGAGCGGAGTTTTCGAATACGATGAAAGACCTGCTGAAGATATCCTGCCGGAGCTTATTAAATTCTTCGCACAGGAGAATATAATCATCTCCAAAAAATCCAAGAGAGGCATTTCCGATACCGACATCCGCCCCATGATAAAAGAAATAGAGTTTGCGCTGTCTAATGATAACTCAATCTCTGTAAATGCGCTCATTTCAGCGCAGGAGCCCACTATGAATCCCGAACTTATAGCCGACGCTCTCAGACAGAAAATGAGCGCCCTTGCGCCCGATTTTGCCAAATTCACAAGACTTGAGACCTATGATGCCTCAATGCGTATATTCCGCTGACAGAAGGAAATTAAAATATGTATAAGCTTGCAATTTTTCAGAACGATATCGGAGTGGGCGGCATTCAGAAGTCGCTTGTGAACCTTCTTAAAAATATAGATTATAATCGCTTTGCGGTGGATTTATATATCTTTGAGCAGGGGAGCTTCTGGAATGTCGATTTCCCGCAGGAGCTTACAATATATAATGTGGAGCCACTGCCCTCTAAATGCAAATATATGCCCTTTGACATTGTTAAGAAAAACTATAAGCTTGCCCTGCCTGATATAGGCGATAAGGTATATGACCTGGCAATAGATTTTAATTCCTATCAGCCCTCATGTGCTCTGGGCGCGCTGTCTGTCCCGGCAAAAAAGCGGGTAATGTGGATACACAATAATGTGGTTATAAAGCACCATGAGGAGTGGAAGTATAGAATTCTCTGGTTCTTCTTCAAGGGGAAGTTTAAATACTTTGATGATTTCGTGCCATGCTCAAGCGCTCTTGAAGCTCCATTCAGGCAACTCAGCGGCGTTAAAAGCGGCACATTCCCCGTGATAGAAAACTATATAGACGTTGAAGATATAAGGCAGAAAGCCGCCGAAGCACCTGAGAACTTTTCTGTTGACACGCAGCAGTTTAACCTGGTGGCGGTAGGTAAGCTGTGCCATCAGAAGGGCTATGACATTATGCTCAATGTCTTAAATAAGGCATTAAAGTATCGCGATGACATTCATCTCTATATCCTGGGCGACGGCCCGCTCAGGCAGTCGCTTGAAAAAATGGCAGCGGAGCTTGGCATTGAGAAAAATGTTACCTTCCTCGGCAAAAAAGAGAACCCCTTCTGCTATATGTCACTTATGGACGCATATATATCCACCTCCCGCTATGAAGGTCAGCCGCTCAATACCATGGAGGCTATGGTGATAGGGTTGCCGCTATACTGCTCTAAGAATCTTGAGCAGTATACAGTCGGTCTTCACGGCTATGAAGATCTTGCAGATGCGCTCTCCAAAGCGGTGAAGGAACCCAAGCACCCCGATAAACTTGAAGAATACAACAATAATATCCTTAAAAATATAGAAAATCTCTGCTCCTGATGCAGAAAATGCTTGCATTGCAGCATAAGTTGTGGTATTCTATTTCAGCTTGTGATATAAATCATAAGCGAAGCAGGCGGTCCGCTGCCGAGTCAGTTATGTTTTCTGTCCTCCGGTAAGAACGTCTTGATAATCAGAAAGGGATCAGATTATGGATCTAGTAAAAGCTCTTAGCGAAAAGTACATGAAGCCGGAGCTTCCCGAGCTTAACGTCGGCGATACAGTCCGCGTTTTAGTTAAGGTTGTTGAAGGTTCCCGTGAGAGAACCCAGGCTTTCGAAGGCACAATCATTGCCAAAAAACATGGCGGAATCAACGAGACAATCACTGTCCGCAGAATTTCCTACGGCGTAGGCTGCGAGAAGGTTTTCCCCGTACATTCCCCAACAATCGTTTCTGTAACTGTTGTCCGCAAGGGTAAAGTTCGCAGAGCAAAGCTGTACTACCTGCGTGATCGCGTTGGTAAGAAGGCAAAGGTCAAGGAGAGACTCTAATATCCTTGGAGATTCAAGGCGCTTTCTCAGGAAAGCGCCTTTTTCATTAGGTATAAGCCGGAGTGAGTTAATATGATTAAAATAAAAGATTGGTTAAAAGAATACTGGCTGGTGCTGCTGGTTGTAGCGCAGCCGCTGCTTGACGTACTTGCTTTCTGGACGGCGAGCGACTCGGGGACTTTAGCCGGCAAGATCCGCCTTGCGGTTATGGTGCTGCTTTGCTTGTGGCTTCTTTTTAAAGAGAGAAAGAATAAGCGCTTTATTATTGCATTTTTGTGCATTGCGGCAGTATTCGGACTGCATATAATAAACGGATTCAGAGTGGGATATAAGGATTTTTCGGGCGATGTGAGCTATGCTGTTAAGGTTGCTTATATGCCTGTGATGGCGCTGTGCCTTTGCTCTCTTATTGATGATACCAAAAAGCGCAGCATAGTTATAAAAGGGCTTATTATAAACGGCTTTATTGAAGCCTCGCTCATTGTTATATCCTATGTTACCGGCACATATACCACCACCTATGGTCCGGGGCTTGGAATCTCGGGCTGGGTAATAGAAAATAACCGCTGCTGCCACAGCGATATATTATCTGCGCTGTGCATATTCCTCGGCTATTTTGCTGTCTCTTCCAATAAAAAATGGATCAATATCCTCCTGCCGATCGCCATCACGGCTATCTTCCTCACAAACGGCACCCAGGCATGCTATTTATCTCTCTTTGCGGTGATGGTCGGCTATCCGGTATTTCTGCTGGTGCGCTCGGGCATTAAAAAAGAGACGCTCACAGCGTCTCAGAGGATAGTTTCAATCACCATGGCGTGCATGTTTGCCTTTTCTATAATAATCTACCCTTATACTCCGCGCTGCAAGATGGAGGAGATAGAAAAGTCCTTCTATAGCGACACGCAGGAAAAATTCGAGCAGAAGATGACTGCCATGGGCTATGATCTTTATGAGATGACCCCGCAGGAAAAGATGGACAACCCTGAAGTGCACGAGGCGCTTGTTGAATACTATAAGCCGTTTATTTATAGCGGCGTGCCCAGCATGATGGAGAAATTCGATATCGACCGCATCATCTGGAAGTACAACACCACCCACGATGCAACCGTTATCGGTGATAACCGCGAGATGAAGCAGGTTTATGCATCTCTCCTCTTTGAAGACTGCGACCTTCTCACCCGCATAACGGGCTTTGAGTTTGCAACCATCGGCGAGGATCTCACCGCCGACCTTGAAAACGACTGGTATGCTATCTTTTTCTACTACGGCTATCTTGGCTTTGCAGGGTATGTGGGGCTTGTTCTTTATATGCTGTATAGAATCATAAAGCTATTAAAGTCTGAGTTTAAGGGCTCTCTCACAGAGAGCAACTTTGCCATGCTTCTGTGCTTCTGCATCCAGCTGGGGCTCGGGTATTTCTCAGGCGCTACCATGAGAAGACCGAATGCCTCAATCTATCTTGCATTTGTAATTGCCCTTATATATTTCAGCACGAGCTTAGTTAATACCAACTCAAAGAAGGAGAGCGCACTTGAAGCTTAGTATTATAGTCCCTGTATACAATGTGGAAAATTATCTTCCCGTCTGCCTTGATTCCATTCTCTCTCAGAACTTCAATGACTATGAGATTATCATGATAAACGACGGCTCAAAGGACTCATCCTATTCAATTATGGAAGAATATAAAAGCCGTTTTCCTGATAAGATAATCAATCTCTCTGTTGATAACGGCGGGCAGGGCAGAGCCAGAAATTTCGCTCTCGATATTGCCCGGGGCGATTATATCGCCTTTGCAGACAGCGATGACTGGGTAACACCCGATATGTTCTCAAAGCTCTATGCCGCTGCCGTGAGCGAGAATGCAGATATAGCCGTGTGTGATTATTACCGCGTGGAAGACGGGGAGAATATATACGAAAAATCTCACCTGCAAAACCACTATCTATCCTGTGCAGGCGCTGTATGGAATAAGATATTCAGAAAAACTCTCGTGGGCGATGTGCGCTTCCCCGAGGGCAGATGGTATGAGGATTTTGCGTTCTCTGCCAAAATGCTCATGCGCTCAGAAAAAACAGTATTTATCAACGAACCTCTTTATTGCTACCGCTCGGGCCACACTTCTACCATGCGCAATAAAAATTCTGCCAAAAACCTTGACATGATATATATTCTCGATGATATAAGAGCCGCCATGCCCGAGGGCAGGGAGGAGGACTTCCGTTTTCTCGTTCTCAACCACCTACTGCTCGACTCGATAAAGCGCGTGAGCACCCAGAAGGGCGAAGGCTATAAGGACGTTATAAACGAAATGCGGGAGTATGTGAAAAAATATATCCCGAATCTGACCTCATGCGAGAGCTTCAAAAGCGAATCAAGGGGCAGAAGAATAGTTATGTGGCTTAATTATCACGGCTTTGAAGATGCAGCAAATGCGCTTTTAACGCTTGCGCGCTAGGAGTTGCTTGCTGCGGGTCGCAAGTCGCAAATTAATTGCTATTTTCTGCACAATTTGGTATAATCATCTAACATTTTTGCAGATGTGCTGCTGGGATGTTTTATTAAAGAAATATATATTAAAATATATCGATAAGGAGAATTGCGAAGATGAAAAATCTCGGCTTTGGCATGATGAGACTTCCTCTTATTAACGGGGAAGAGACTAATTTTGATTATGAACAGCTTAACAAAATGGTTGATACCTTCCTGGAGACTGGTTACAACTACTTTGATACCAGTTTTGTTTATCACAACGGCAAGAGCGAAGAAGCCACCAGAAAAGCGCTTGTAGAGCGCCATCCGAGAGACTCCTTCCGCTTGGCAACCAAGTTCCCGTCTTTTATCCCCATGTCTGAAGAGGATGTGGAGAAAACCTTTGCGCAGCAGCTTGAAAATTTAGGCGTTGACTATGTGGATTATTATCTTCTGCACAACCTGCAGACTGTATGGTATGATGGCATTGCGGGCAAGGGCGACGGGCTTTTCAATTCAGAGCATCTCTTTGATCATGCAAAAGGCTGGAAGGCAGCAGGCAAAATCCGCCATCTTGGTGTTTCATTTCACTCCTCACCGGCACTTCTTGATAGAGTGTTGAATGAGCATCCTGAGATAGAGTTTGTGCAGATAGCGCTCAATCCTATTGACTGGGAGAGCGATTTTGTATCTGCAAGAAAATGCTATGAGATCATCCGCGCTCATGGCAGAGAAGTGATTGTGATGGAGGCTGTGAAGGGCGGAGCATTTGTAAATCTGCCCAAAAAAGCAGAAAAAGTGCTTAAGTCAGTACGCCCGGATAAGTCTATTCCTTCATGGGCAATCCGCTTTGACTGCCAGCTTGAGGGAGTTATAGCTGTACTTTCGGGTATGTCTACACTCGAACAGGTTATAGATAACTGCAGCACAGCCAACGAGGCCGAGCCTCTGAGCGAAAGGGAGACTGAAGCACTGTGGAAAGCAGTTGAGCTTTATCGCGAGAGCACACCGTTCCCACCTGCAGAGCTTGAAAAATACCGCGGTCTTACTTGGAATAACGTTTCTGTATATTCTATTCTTCAGGCTTACAGCATATGCCTTGTACAGCCTAATCCGGCCTGTGTTGATGACAATAACTATTTTAAAAATCTGCTAGCCGAGAATGCCCACCTAGACATTCACGAGGATCTGCCGAGACAGAAGGTAGTCCGCGCAGACGGCATGGATGCCACATATCTTGTGGATGAGGCTGTTGCATATCTTAAGCGCAATACTTTCTGATTATAAAACTTTGCCGGTGGCAGACAAGGCGCGTGATGAGCGCATGGGCAATTAAAAGGAGATGATTCCTTGAAAAAGCTTTGGATCCTCGGGGCAGCTGTGCTTTTAGCAGCGGCGGTTTTGATAGCTGCGCTTACAGGCACACATAAAGAAAAGCACAATTTGCCTACCGGCTTAGAGCCCGGAGCAAACATGCTGGCGCTTGATATCGGGCTTCATTATGACGGCAGCGCCCTGGGCTCACATGTAAGTACGGAGAAGATTACAGCGCTATTGAATGCAGTTGAGCCCTTTACCGACACATTGCGCTTTTATTCAGCCACCGGTTCTGACGGCGATGCTGCCCGCATAGCTAAAAGCATGGGATTTAAGGTTATAGTGTCTGCATGGATTAGCGGAGATGAGACAGCCGACAGAGCTGAAATGGATGCGCTCATTGACCTTGTTAACGATGGAACAGCCTGCCTTGCCCTTGTTGGCAATGAGACACAGCTGTGGGATTTCTGTTCAATGGACACGCTTCTTTCAGATATAGCTTATGTAAGAGCCGGGATTACCGTGCCGGTGCCGGTCAGTACCTCTGAGAGCCTGCAGATTGTGATGAATTCTCAGGAGCTTATTGATGAGTGCGATGTGCTGTGCGTACACTGCTACCCGTTCTGGGAAGACACGGACGTGGATGGACTTATAAGCCAGTACTCGCAGCTTAAGGCAGCGGCAGGGGACAAGGAATGCCTTATTCTTGAAACGGGCTTTGCCACAGAGGGAAGAAATAACGCATGTGAAGAGGCGGCAGCTGAGTATTTTGATGCTGTACGCAGCTGGTCAGTGGAAAATAACGTGTTTGTGGTGTATTTTGAAGGCTGTGATGAGAGCGCAAAGAAGGGCGGCATTGAGGGAGACAGCGGCGCCCACTTCGGCTTTCTTGACGAAAATCTGAATCTTAAGCCATGCTACGCAAATACGGATTTTTTTCGCGCTAGAGCATAGCGCATAGGAACCAGGAGACAAAAAAACAGATGCCGGCGAGTGCCGGCATCTGTTTTTTAATTAATAGAAATATTATCAGATCTGAGCGAAGGCCTGGTCAAGGTCTGCAATGATGTCTTCAACATTCTCAAGACCAACAGACAGACGGATGAGAGACGGGGAGATACCGGCCTCTGCAAGCTCTTCAGCAGAATAAGTAGAGTGAGTCATGGTTGCTGCATGCTCAATAAGAGACTCTGTTGCACCAAGAGAAACGGCGCGGTTAATCATCTTAAGAGCGTTGCACAGCTTTGCGCCTTCTTCGCGTCCGCCCTTTAATTCAAAGGAGACAACGCCGCCGAAGCGCTTCATCTGCTTAACAGCTATATCGTGACCCGGATGGCTTTCAAGCCCGGGGTAGTAAACAACAGCAACTTTATCGTTTTTGCTGAGGTACTCAGCAACCTTTTCTGCACTGTCGCAGTGGCGCTCCATGCGGATTTCAAAGGTCTTCATGCTGCGGATGATGTAGTGAGCAACATGCGGGTCCATAACAGCGCCTGTCATATTTTTAAACCCGTTCATGAGAACTTCAGAGATAAACTCCTTTGTGCTGCAGATAAAGCCTGCAAGAAGGTCACCGTGACCGTTTATATACTTTGTTGCCGAGTGAACAACAACATCTGCACCAAGCTTTATAGGATTCTGAAGAGCCGGGGAAGCGAAGGTGTTGTCGCATACTACCTTGATGGAAGGGTTATAGTCGTGAGCAATCTTTGCGATAGCTTCGATATCAGCAATCTTGAGATTCGGGTTGGTAGGAGTTTCAAGGTATACGCAGCAGGTATTTTCCTTAAGAGCAGCCTTTACTTCGTCAAGATTTGACATATTGATAAAGCTTACGTCAACGCCGTATTTTGTCATGTTGTGTGCAAGAAGGTCAAATGTGCAGCCATAAAGAACAGCGTCTGTGATGATGTGCTTGCCTGCGCCAAGGATTGTCCAGAGTGTGGAGGCAATAGCACCCATGCCTGATGAAGTTGCTAATGCTGCCTCTGCGCCTTCAAGAGCTGCAATTTTTCTTTCAGCAACTGCGACTGTAGGATTGCCGAGACGACCGTATATATAGCCTTCCTCAGTGCCGTTAAAGCGGCGGGCACCCTGCTCGTTGGTTTCGAAAAGGAAGGTGGAGGACTGTCTTATAGGGGTGGTAAGAGAGCCGTACTGCTCATCGTAGTCAGCACCTTCATAAATGGACCTTGTGCCAAGGCCTGCAGTGTAGAGTTCTTTCTCGTGCATAGCTTTATATTCTCCTTATGTATAATAATAACTTAT
>R14__coassemble_1281_pt1 | contig 12954 bp, 8 predicted proteins | sample R14__metabat2_low_PE_022 | metagenome-assembled genome bin R14 | reverse complement strand
GAAAACCTCAAGAAAGGTATCGAGCTTGCAGTTGAAAAGTATGAGCTTATGCGGGAATCCGACGAGCTTGAAGAACAGAGGCTTGCCAACGAGCAGCTTAAAGAAGACGAAAATAAGCTCAAGTCCACAAGAGTCCACCTGCTGAAAAACAGCAGCATAGAGTCTGCCGTAAACGATGGGGAGAATATCATAAAAGCCTCTGAAGCAGAGCTTTCAGCCGAAAAAGAAAACACCAAGAGGGTCTTTGGTCTTCGCATAGATTCAGACATACTCCTTATAGTAGCGGGTATTGCAGGGCTTCTCGGAATCGCCGGTGCATTTGAGATTAAAAAATCCAGACCATGGCTTATAATCCCGGTTGCCGTCTGTGCGCTGTTCTCGGCTGCAGCTGATGGAATAAGCATATATCTTGGCAGGGGACAGCTATACTCAGCGCTTGCTGCATTTGTGTTTGCTGTTATCCAGCTTATAATTATTATCCCGCGAGCAAAAAAATATATCGCCGATTAACTCTTAAAAATAAATAAACAGTACCCTGCCGGAGCCCAAAAACTCCGGCAGTATTTTTATGCTCTAATAAATATTATGTAAAATAAAATATCTTAGATGTAAAAATTCAACTAATTCATGCGGTTTATTATGAGAATTATATAAACAGTAAACGACATTAAGAAAATGATTTTATGAAAATGATATTCCGTAAATGACTTTAAGCTTAATAGAATAAGTTAATAATTATACGTAAATTATAATATGTAATTAATATTCAGTTAATAATAAATAGAAAACAAAAATACGTAAATGAACTTAAGTTAACTCAACGGCATAAAAATATCTCCCGCCGCATTCCGCAGCGGGAGATGATAAACCGGCAGTTAATCCGGATTTTATTCCTTTTTTGATAGATTGCGATATCCGATTTTATTCCTTTTCAAGTGTTTACAACATCCGATTTTATTCCTTTTTGAGAATTTACAATATCAGATTTTATTCCTTTTTTGTTGAAATGCTGAGCAAAGCGTGCTATATTGAATTTAAAATTAAATGTAATATAAGGTGAAGAGAATGCTGCAAAGAAAAGCGTATGACTTCCTTCTTAAGTGGAAAAAGGAACATAATCATAAATGCCTGATGGTTAAGGGGGCAAGGCAGGTTGGAAAAACCTATCTTATACGCCAGTTTGGCAATAATGAATATAAATCATTCATTGAAATTAATTTTATAAAACAGCGCGAACTGAAAGCTATCTTTGAAGGTGAGCTGTCGGCAGAAGAAATATATAAGAGGATGACTGCACAAATCAGCGGCATCCGCCTTATAGCCGGTGAGACTCTTATTTTCTTCGACGAGATACAAAATTGCGGCAACGCGAGGACTGCTGTTAAATTTCTGGCTGAAGACGGTAGATTCGACATAATAAGTTCCGGCAGTCTGCTTGGACTTACATATGCAGAGGATGCAGACAATGATGTGGAAGAGCCGGAGTCAGTTCCAACCGGGTACGAAGATTTTTATACGATGTATTCTTTGGATTTTGAAGAATTTTTATGGGCCGAAGGATATGACGAAAATGCAATAGAAATACTCAAATCATATTTTGATAGGTTAGAAGCGGTTCCCTATGCTTTGAATGAAAAATATGAACAGCTATTTCGCGAATACATTGTTGTTGGCGGAATGCCTGAGGCTGTTGCGGATTACGTTGAGAATCATGATTTTAATAGAGTTACGCACATTCAGGAAAGGATTATTGAGAATTATCGCTTTGATATAGCTAAGCATGCGAAAAGAGCAGAAAAAGTTAAAGTCAAAGCTTGCTATGATGCAATCCCTAAACAATTAGCTAAAGAACTGAAAAAATTTCAGTATTCAACAGTGGAAAAAGGCAAAACATCAAAAAAGTATGGCGGAAGCGTTCAATGGCTTGCAGATTCTGCTCTGGTGCATGTTTGCTATAATGTTCATGAAGCCTATCTGCCATTGAATGCAAACGCTGTAGTTGAACAGTTTAAGCTATATATAAATGATACAGGGCTTCTTTGCGCAATTTATGGGTTTGAAACTAAAAGGGCAATCCTGATGAATACTATTCAGGGAAATGCAAAGGGCGGCATATATGAAAATATAATATCCGAAAGCTTAATAAAAAAAGGGTATAGACTTTATTATTATAAACCTGATGATCTGCATGAACTGGAATTTCTTTTAGAAAAAGATGGCGAAGTTGTGCCTGTAGAGGTTAAAGCCGGCAATAATCCGACAATCTCTCTTAATTCATTCATAAAACAATATAATCCCTCCAAAGCATATAAGTTTATAAATGGAAATGTAGGACTCTCCGAACAAAAGATCACGCTCCCGCATTATATGGTAATTTTTATTTAACGCATAAATCTGCTTGTTAAGTCCTATAAAAACTCGCTGCCGCCCGTGCATTTTGCATAGGCGGCAGTAGTGGTCTAATATTAATTTATTTATCGGCATAGCCCATCGGGTTTTTGGACTGCCAGTTCCATGCATCTCTGCACATATCATCAAGGTTATATTTTGCCTTCCAGCCGAGAAGCTCAGCGCTTTTATCAGGGCTTGCATACACTGTGGCAAGGTCACCGGGGCGGCGGGCTGTAATCTCATAAGGAACAGATCTTCCCGTTACGCGCTCAAAGGCTTTAACCATATCGAGCACACTGTAGCCTGTGCCTGTGCCAAGGTTGAATACATTTTCGCCCTTGTGCTTCTGCATATAGTCTATTGCTGCAACATGACCTGAGGCAAGGTCGCATACGTGGATATAGTCGCGCACGCCTGTGCCGTCGTGGGTGTTGTAGTCATCGCCGAAAACATTCAGGTGGTCTCTTCTGCCGACTGCAACCTGAGATATATATGGCATGAGGTTATTTGGAATTCCTCTCGGGTCCTCGCCGATGAGTCCGCTCGGGTGAGCGCCAATCGGGTTAAAGTATCTTAAGAGAGTAACGGACCATCCGTCGTTTGCTTTTGCGGTGTCGCGGAGTATCTGCTCGCACATATACTTTGTCCAGCCGTATGGATTGGTGCACATGCCGGTCTTAGAGACTTCTTTTAGCGGCATTTCGTTGTCGCCGGAGTAAACTGTAGCAGAGGATGAAAATACAATATTGCCCACTCCGTGGTCACGCATTGCCTCGCAGAGAGTAACGGTGGAGAAAAGGTTATTGTCGTAATATTCAAGCGGCATCTGCACAGATTCGCCAACGGCCTTGAGCCCTGCAAAGTGAATAACGCAGTTTACATCGAATTTCTCAAAGATATCATCAAGTGCGGCTCTGTTTCTCACATCCTCCTGATAGAAGGTGACATTTTTGCCAGTGATATCTCTGACTCTCTCAAGAGATTTCTCGCAGGAGTTAACAAGATTGTCAATAACAACAACATCATATCCGCGGTTTATAAGCTCAACACAGGTGTGGCTTCCAATGTATCCCGCGCCGCCGGTTACAAGAACAGTCATTTTAAATTTCCCCCTTAATCATCCAGCAGTTCAGCTGTGTAAATTCCTTTATCACGCATTGCTTTAAGAGCATTGTGCACAAAATCCATGTCTTCTTTATATGTCATACCATACCATACTTCAGTACAGTTAAGAAGCTTAACCTCTGCCCGATTTTCTTTAATAACCATATTCACAACAGACGGCAGGAAGTATTCGCACTTGAGCGGATTGCTCTGAAGATTTTCATCAAGCCAGGTCTTGAAATGGCTTTCAAGCTCATCGAGTATCGAGTTGCTGAATGCCCAGCAGTTCATAGATACAAGCGAGTCCCCGGAAAGCTCCGTCCAGGTCTTGCCGCCGTCTTCGGTGAAGGCTGCATCATTGCCGCGCTTTTCTATGTGTGTGCGCTCAACTACATCTGTGAGGATTCCATTCTCGCCCGAGCAGATTCCGCGGGCAACATAGCCGCTTTCCGTTACGGTGTTTTTGAGGAGATAGGCAACCATTGCATGCTCATTGGCAGGCTTTTCGGATATGAGAAAATCATACAGCGCCTTATATGCACCCGGACCATAAAAGTCGTCCGCATTTATAACGGCAAACGGCCCGTCTACTACGCCTTTGCAGCACATAACTGCATGCCCCGTGCCCCAGGGCTTTTCGCGCCCTTCGGGTACACTGTATCCGGCGGGGAGCTTATCAAGCTGCTGATAGACGTATTTCACTTCAAAGTGCTTTTCCATACGGTTTCCGATAAACTCTTTAAAGCTGTCTTCAATCTCGTGCTTAATTATGAATGCAACTTTGCGGAAGCCTGCGCGGTAGGCGTCGTATAGCGAGTAGTCGATTATTGCGTGGTTATTGTCGTCAACCGATGTAATCTGCTTAAGTCCGCCAAAACGGCTGCCCATTCCGGCGGCAAGAATAACTAAAGTAGGTTCATTCATGTTATTAATTCTCCTATTGTTTCATTGCAGCGCGGCAATAGTAATTGAAGGTTTTTTCGCGGATGAGTGATGATGAGTCCATATGCCCCGGATATACTTCATAGTCGCCGTCGAGTGAGCATATCTTTTTAAGGGAGTCAAACATTGCCTTTTCGTCGCCGCCGGGCAGGTCTATTCTCCCGCAGCTGCCGGCAAAAAGTGTGTCGCCGGTAAACAGGCAGCCGTCGGATATTATAGTAACTCCGCCGGGAGTGTGTCCCGGGGTTGCCATTATTTCAAACTTCATTCCGGCTTCTTCTATAATGTCGCCGTCTTCATAGCTTATGCCGTCTGCGGGCAGGGAATAGGGGAAGTAGTGCTTTTGCTCGGCATTGGCGTTATCATCGCGGCTGTTCATATATACTTTAGCGCCGGTCTCTTCAACAACGGTCTCGGCAGCGCCTACATGGTCATAATGCCCGTGGGTTATAAAAACCGCTTTGCATTTAAGATGATTATCTTCGATGTAGTCAAGAATAGTATTGCTCTCATCGCCCGGGTCAATCACCACGCACTCAAGAGTATCTTCGTTTGTAACGATATAGCAGTTAGTCTCCAGCTGCCCTACAGGAAGCGTTTTAACAAGCATAACTTAAAGCTCCTTTGTATCCAGTATTATAGTAACGGGACCGTTGTTCTGAGAATCTACGAGCATATCAGCCCCAAACTCGCCGGTCTCGACTTTAAAACCGTTTTCTCTGCATTTTGATATAACAAGCTCATAGAGCGGAATCGCTTTTTCAGGTCTTGCGGCTTTTGAAAATCCCGGTCGTCTTGATCTGCAGTCAGCAAAGAGCGTGAACTGGCTTATTATTAAAAGCTCATCGGCTCCCGCAGAGAGCGGATTGAGATTCATTTTGCCGTTTTCATCCTCAAAGACTCTCAGACCGCATATTTTGTCGGCTATTTTAAGAGCTTCAGCTTCGGTATCGTCTTCGTGGACGCCTAGGAGTATAAGAAAACCCTTGCCTATGCGCCCTTTGACTTCGCCGTTTATAGTAACGCAGGCTGAATTTACTCTGGTAAGTACAGCTCTCATATTAACTCCTTTTAGCTCAGGCGGTCTTATCGCCGTTTCTTATAACTCTTGAAACTCCGTTGATATTGCTTAATCTGGACATTATATACTGCAGATCGGTTGAGTTGTGCACTTCAAGAGTAACGCTTGTGAGAGCATCGCCGGAGCCGATGTCTTTAGAAGAGAGCTGGCGCACCTTGGCATTGAGCGAATTGAGCACTGTTGCAATGTCCATAACAAGCCCGCTTCTATCCTTGGAGTATATGATAATAGTAGTGGTATAGCTATCTAAAGTGCCGGATGCCCAGGAGACATTAATCCATCTGCCTTCATTCTCGGGGACGGTTTTGTTTTTAAGGTAGTTTTTGCAGTCTGTGCGGTGAATGGATACGCCCTGCCCGCGGGTAATAAAGCCTATTATGCTGTCGCCCGGAACAGGAGTGCAGCATTTTGAAAATTTGATAAGGCAGTTGTCAAGCCCTTCAACAAGAATGCCGTTAACAGCCTTGCGGTTATCTTTAGTTGCCGCACTCTGCTCTCTGCGCTCGGCAGCTTCGTTTAATTTATCAAGAGCTGTCTTGCGCTCAGTATTAGAGCGGGAGATTTCGTCTTTTATTTTATTAACGATTCTAACTACAGCAATGCCGCCGTAGCCTATAGCAGCAAGCATATCGTCTACAGTGTTGAATGAAAGCCGCTTGAGAATAGGGGAGATGATATCTTCCTGAACGGCCTCATCATAGCTCACATTGATTCTCTTAAGCTCTTCTTCAAACATGCTCCTGCCGCGTATAATATTCTCCTCGCGGCGCTCCTTCTTGTACCACTGCTTTATTTTGGTTCTGGCAGAGTTGCTCTTGGCTATATTGAGCCAGTCACGGCTCGGACCGGGAGCGGATTTTGAGGTTCTTATTTCAACAATGTCGCCGTTTTGAAGGACGTAGTCATAGTTGACTATTCTGCCGTTGACCTTTGCCCCTACCATGCTGTTGCCTACACCCGAATGAATGGAATATGCAAAGTCTATCGGGGTAGCGCCGGCAGGGAGGTTAACTACGTCGCCCTTTGGCGAAAAGACGAATACCTCGTCGGCAAACATCTCGATTTTAAGAGAGTGATAGAAGTCCTGCGCATCTGAATCCTGCTGGCTTTCAAGCAGCCTTCTTATCCAGGCAAATTTATCCTCATCGCCTTCGCGCACGTTGGCAGCGCCTTCGCCGAGCTTATATTTCCAGTGGGCGGCAATGCCGTATTCAGCCGTGCGGTGCATCTCCCATGTGCGTATCTGCACTTCAAAGGGTATGCCCTCTGTGCCTATAACGGTAGTATGCACGCTCTGATACATATTCGGCTTTGGAGTTGAGATGTAGTCTTTAAATCTGCCGGGTACGGGCTTGAACATCTCGTGGATTATACCAAGAACGTTATAGCAGTCGGGAATGGTGTCAACTATTATTCTGAAGGCGCATAAGTCGAATATGCTGCCGATATCGAGCTTCTGCGTATACATCTTGCGGTAGATGCTGTAGACATGCTTTATACGGCTGTAGACAGTTGCATTTATCCCGTGCTCTTCGAGATGGTCATGGATTTTTTTATCCATGTTTTTCATGAAGGTCTCGAGAGTCGGCATTTTCTCATTCAGTGTGCTTACTATATCAACATATGCCTCATGGTCAAGATACTGAAGAGAAAGGTCTTCAAGCTCCCACTTTACGCGCTGAATACCAAGACGGTGGGCGATAGGGGCATATATCTCCATTGTCTCAAGCGACTTTGAGCGCTGCTTTTCGGGAGTCTGGTAGTCCATGGTGCGCATATTGTGGAGCCTGTCGGCAATTTTAATAAGAATAACTCTTATATCTTTGGCCATTGCAAGGAGCATTTTGCGCAGGTTTTCCATCTGCTCTTCTTCTTTGCTGGTATACTGCACACGCGTGAGCTTTGTAACGCCCTCTACTATATCCGCAACGGCGTCGCCGAATTTTTTGGCTATCTCTTCATGACCTACGTCTGTATCTTCTATAACATCGTGCAGAAGCGCAGCAACGATGGAGTCTTCATCAAGCCCCATATCAACGCATATATCAGCAGCGGATATGCAGTGGGTTATATATGGAGAGCCGTCTTTTCTGCGCTGCCCTGCATGAGCATTGCGGGCAAGAGCGTATGCTGCCGTGATGCGGTCGCAGTCCATTGTCTGGGAAGCGGCACGGATTTTTAGTATAAGCTGGGAGAACATCTCATCAGGGTCACCCAGCGGTATAGGATTATTTAAACGGTCATCATTCATTTTCAGTGCTCCTGAGCCTCTTTAAAAGCACGGTTGCTTCAAGATCTCGTTTTTCGTGTGAAAAAACAGGTACAGAACCGAATATCATGTCGCTTATTCTGCCTGAGAACAGCCCCGCCTCTTTTAATACCATAAGGCAGAGACAGTATTTTTCAGGGCTCATGCCTTTCGGGCGGCCTTCAATGATATTATCTATATCACTTCCGAGCATAGAGCCGGGCTTGAAAGATCTCCAGATCTTAACAAAGTCAGGTCGCTCCGGGCAGAAAAGGCGCTCTTTGTTTATCTCATTAAATTCGTTGGCGAGAATGTCTTCGCACAAAGACGTATCAAACTTTCTCAGCGCAGATACTGCCAGCTGCACGGATTCTGTTCCGCGGAATGTATTTATCTGCGGCGTGAATGCTATATCTATAAGATCTCCTGCATGAAGGTCAAATTCATCCTTGCTGTGCGAGAAGAATATCGCGTCAAAGTGAGACGGACCTGATGTTACTTTAAGCTTAAGATGCTTGCCGTTGCCTACGCTGACTATTGAATCTAGTGTTGCGCCTGTAAGGCACATCTGCGGCTTGGGGTTTGCATTGCCGAAAGGCTCGAGCTTATCAAGCGAGCGCACATTCTCGGTTGTGAGGATAGATGCATCAGAAAGCACAAATCCGCAGTCTATTTCGGGCATACCTGCAGGCTTATTTGCAAAATAGTAATCTGCAAGCGCCTTGCGGAAAGCGTCTACCTTGCTGCCTTCTATATTGAGCCCTGCTGCAAGGGCATGCCCGCCATAGCTTATAAGGTGGTGGGAGCAGGCTGAAAGCGCTTCAAAAAGATTGAAGTCGCCAAAGCTTCTGCAGGACCCTTTCCCGATACCGTTTTCATTTATGCTTATCATTATAGTAGGAAGAGAGTATTGCTCGGCAAGTCTTGAAGCAGCTATGCCTATAACACCCTGGTTCCATTTCTCTTTGGCAAGGACTATCGGCGCTGTAATATTTTCACCCGACAAAAGCCCTGCGGCCTCGTGCCAGATGTCGGTCTCTATAGACTGGCGCTGCCTGTTCAGCTCGCTGAGTCTTGAGGCAAGAACTGCTGCCTTCTCATCGTCTTCACACATAACAAGCTCAAGCGCTGTATCCACTTCGCCGAGGCGGCCCGCCGCATTGAGACGCGGCGCTATTGTGTAGCTTATTGTTGAGGCGGTGATGGTTTTCGGGTCAACTCCTGCTTCTTTAAGCGCAGCCAGGAATCCGGGACGCGGGCTGCGGCGCAGCATCTGAAGGCCCTTACGCACAAGAACTCTATTTTCATCCAGCAGCGGCATAACATCTGCTATTGTTCCCACAGCAACAAGATCTGCATATTTATTGAGCATCTCGGTGCTGTTTCCCGAGCAGGCGCATGCAAGCTTGAATGCAACACCAACACCCGCAAGGTATCTATTTTGATATGTGTCGCCTGCCTGCTTGGTATCAACAACAGCGCAGACATCGGGAATGGCATTATCCTTGCACTCGTGGTGGTCCGTTATCACCATGTCTATCCCTAGCTCTTTTGCATGCTCTGCCTCGTCGATTGCCGTTATTCCACAGTCAACGGTTATTACAAGGTCTACATTTTCGCCCTTGAACTGATCGAGTGCAGCACAGTTTAGACCGTATCCTTCGTCATTGCGGTTTGGAATATATGGTATGCAGTCAAGCCCGCGGCTGCAGAGATAGTCGCGCAAAAGGCAGGTAGATGTGATGCCGTCAACATCATAGTCGCCATAGACAACTACTTTTTCGTTATTCTTAATAGCGGCATTTATGCGCGCAACAGCCTCAGCCATGCCCTTCATTTCGAATGGATCATGGATAAGTTCATCACCGCCGTTGATCAATGCATCGGCATCATCAACACTTGTACAACCTGAATACGCAAGTACTAAAGCTAAAAGAGGGTTATAACCCGCTGCCGTCAGCTCATCGCGGAGCGCAGGGGGCTCATAGCTGATCCTCCACTTCCTGAAAATTTCACTACTCATTAATTCTGATACTCTTCTCTATTTATTTTATTTATATAATCTCAATTTGATATTTTACCAAAAATAGTGGTGCAATTCAACACATAATTCCCAATAAAAAGGTCCTGCCGGAAAGCAGGACCTGATGGATGTTATTTTATTTTAAAGTATCAAAATATTCGCTCACAGCCTTAAGACCGCTTATAAGCGTTTCCTTATCGCAGGCATAGCCAATTCGCATGCTCTTTGGCTGTTCAAAGCAGTCGCCCGGGGTAACAAAAGCGCCGGTCTTATTATACATATCTATGCACAGTTCATAAGAGGGGATATCCGCATCATAATATACAAGCGCTGTTGTGCCCGCCTGCGGCTTTACATAGTGAACACGGGGCTCGGAATTTACCCAGTCATCAAGAATGCGCAGGTTTTCTCTTACTATGCCTTTGTTTCGCTCAAGAAGCTTGTCGGCATTTTCAAGTGCCAGCGAGGCAATAGCTTCATCAAACATTCCGCAGCTTATAAGATTATAGTCGCGGTGCTCAAGACACAAATCAATAAACTCTTTATCGCGCGAGGCTATCCAGCCAAGCCGCAGTCCCGCCAGAGAGAATACCTTGGACATACTGCTCACGGAGATGCCTTTTTCGTATATGTCTGCAATAGATTCGGAATAAACATCTTCCTGAGTAAGGTGCCTGTAGGTCTCGTCGCACAAAACGTAGGCTCCAGCATTTTTGGCTATGTCGGCAATTTTGTGCAGCATGTCGTTGCTTATAAGAGCGCCGGTGGGGTTATTAGGGTTATTTATGCATATAAGCTTTGTGCCGGGCACGGCAAGCTTTTCAAGCTCATCAAGCTTCGGCAGGTAGCCGTTTTCGTTTTCAAGGTTTATAAGATGCAGATCTGCACCGAAACTCTCAGGGATGGAATATAGCTGCTGGTAGGTGGGCATTATGCTTATTACCCTGTCGCCGGGGTTTATAAGGGAATAAAACACATGGTGGTTGGCGCCCGCAGCACCGTGAGTAACTACTATATTATCATCAGAGATATCCTGATAGAGAGAACAAATTCCCTTCTTAAAAGACGGAGTGCCGAGTATGTGCCCGTAGGTGAGCCTTTTGCAGCTAAGGCTATTTAAAAAGCTCTCCTTGTCCACGCCGCTGAGCTCAAAAAGCTCATCTAACGAAACGCTGTCTACACAGGTTTCTGCAATATTATATCTGGCACCGACTTCATAGTCGTTCATCCACTGCTCAACTTTAAAAGGCTTTATATTCATAAAAGCGTACCTCTGAAATTTATTTACCGGATTATTCTATTATCTGAGATATTTTTTGTCAATAAAAAAGCAGATTACAGGAAGTGGTGAGCGGGCAGCAGTGAACAGACATTTGAACATAATGCAAAATTATTAATTATAAATTTATCCGGAGTCGGCGAGAACCGTCCCTGATGACTCAGATGTGCCTGATTCAGGTTACGGGTGACGGGTGTGAGGTATATGCCTGCAAAAAATATTCAATCCGGGTGAAAATTCTATTTACATTTTCCTACCGATTTGATAGAATTACATTGATATATTTTTATTAATCTGAAAGAAAGTGAGGTGATCATATGAAGAATAGGAAAATAATAGCAGCGCTGTTAATGGCACTCATCTTTACTTTCAGTCTTATACCAATGGCATTTGCAGACGGCGAAGATGCCGCTCCGGCGGTTGAATCAGCAGCAGCACCTGCAGCAGCCGCTCCGGCAGCCGCCACTTCGGGCGGTGAATCATCATCTGCAGCAGTATCTGCCCCTGCAGCAGATACGTCATCTGCAAGTGATGCAGCACCGGTAACCGAATCTGCATCAGACTCAGCCGCAGCAGATAGTTCATCGGATAATGCCCCCGCAGCAGAAACTCCATCTGAGCAGACTGATGCATCAGGCGATAATTCCGCATCGGCAGCTGATGATACGGCAGATACTTCGTCAGAAGAAACTGCAGACTCAGCAGACCCTGCAGAAGAGTCTGAGGATGATGAAGAGCAGGACGATAAGGCGTCTGATAATTCAAGCGATTTCGCTTCGCTATATACTGTTGAGTTCGTAAATCCTGCAGACGGCAGCGAAATTACAATAGTCGGCGGAAGCGATGTTTACTTCTCGGTTCTTAATTCAGAGCTCGGGCTCGGCGTTGAGATTGACGAAGTTGCATCAATAGACAGCTCTAATGACGAGCTGTTTACTGCCGAAAAGGTAGATGGAGACTATGTTATCCACACATTCCAGCCGTTTACTTCAGCAGAGCAGCTGCTTATTAACCTCATCGACTCAGGCGTAATAAGCGTTGATGTATTCGATGCGGACTATTCTACAGATGAAGGCTTCCAGGCAATAGTAGACAGCTTCACAAACGACACTGCCATGGTAGTATTATCCACCGGGCAGCAATACATAGAAGGCAAAGTAATGGCCTGGGAAGTACCGACCAGAGAAGGCGTAATCAAGATTCAGTACCTCGGCCAGACCTGGGATGTAATAGGCTTTAACGGCAAAGGCATCAAAGCAGGTGCAGACGAGATGACACTTCTATTAGATGGATTGGTGGTAGACAAAGACGGGTACGTCGTAGAAACCAAATATAAGTCTATGTATGAAGAGAACTATAATAACGATTACTCGGATAGTATACTGCGTACGGTTATTGAAAATTTCCTGACAGAAATAACATCAGGGCAGGATGAAGATATTGTAGGTCTGCTTGAAGATATGATGCTTTTTGGCGGTCAGGATTACTATGAAAATGAACCGTATTGCGATGGAATAGCCGGTGAAACCGTAACAACAAAAATAAGACCGCTTACCACCCAGGAAGCGATGATTCTTACAAATTTCACTGAAGATTCAGACGAAGAAGCGTTCTTAAAAAACTGCTTGACTACCGTATCTACTGATTATGAATATCTCTACTGGCTTGCCTCTCCGGGTTACGCTTGGCCATACGGCGACATAGCAACGGTCAGCGTCAAGGAGTGGGATGGATTTGTTTTGCGTGATGGCAGTAATTCGGATAAGCACGAATACGGAGTTCGTCCTGTTATAATGCTCAACCTCAAAGATAAAAATGTTGTCACATACCTGATTGATGAAGAGCAGAGATTATATGGACTGAAGTTTGCAGATGATCCTGAGCCG
>R14__coassemble_1268_pt1 | contig 13096 bp, 11 predicted proteins | sample R14__metabat2_low_PE_022 | metagenome-assembled genome bin R14 | reverse complement strand
GTCACCTGTAACTCCGCCGCCAAGAGCAAGTGCTGCATCAGAGCGGGTGAGATGGTTATCGGCTAGGAATGCAAGAATGTCGGAGAAGGTATCAAGAGTTTTGTGTTCTTCGCCAGCAGGTATCACGTGAAAGACAACTTTAAATCCTGCGCTCTCAAGTGAGTTTATAACGCGCTTGCCATAGAGCGGAAAAACATTGCTCCCGGCAATAAGCGCAATGGTATCCGCCTTTAAAGTGCTGCGGATGATCTCGCCGCAGCGGTCTATAAGGCCGCTTTCTATATAAACGTTATATTCCTTTGAGGCGGAAATCTGAACACAGCTCACTTCCCGTCAACCTCCTCTTTAATGCGTCTGCCTTCGTCGAGAAGCTTTATAAGTTCATCGCGGTCATCAGCAGCCATAGCATCACGATATTTTATAAGATTATTTATGTATATATCAAGCTCGTCCATGAGATAGTCTTTATTTTCAATAAAAAGGTCAGCCCACATAGGCGGATTGAGCCAGGCAACTCTGGTGAGGTCCTTGTAGCTTCCGGCTGAAAAGCCTTTGTGATTGCGTGCAGTAGGGCTTTTGATAAATGCATTGGAAACAACATGCGCCATCTGGCTTGTGAAAGCTATCATGTGGTCATGTTCTTCAGCTGTAGTTACCGAGTAGCGCCCGAAGCCGACAGGCGAGAGCAGGGACTCAACCTTGTCAAGAAGAAGGATGTCATCGTATCTGGGAGGTACAATTACCATTGGTGCCCCTTTATACATATCGGCACGAGCATATTTATATCCGCTGAAGTGCGTTCCTGCCATGGGGTGACCGCCTATGAATGTGAAGCCGTATTCTTCGGCAATAGGGAAGCAGGCTTTGCATACAGTGCGCTTGGTACCGCAGCAGTCTATAACAACAGGCTTTGCCCCAAAATGTGCTGCATTATTCTTAATATATTCTATCGCAGCATAGGAGTAAAGTGCAACAAGAATAATATCGCATTCGGGAATAATTTCTTCTGTAAGCTCGCCGTCAAGCTCATCGCGGAGCATTGCATAGTCAATAACGGCATGAGAACGGTTATAGCCGTATACTTTTGCACCTGCAGCATGATACGCCTTAACAAAAGACCCGCCAATAAGCCCCAGACCGACAACTCCAACCTTCATTTTGCTATAACTCCTCTAACTGCGTTAATATCTTTTACAAGAGCATCATACTCCTCAGGTCTTAAAGACTGTGCCCCGTCGCAAAGAGCATGCATAGGATCATTATGAACCTCAATGATAAGTCCGTCTGTTCCGCAGGCAACAGCTGCCAGAGACATCGGCCGCACGAGCCTTGCAAGACCTGTGGCGTGGCTCGGGTCAACTATAACCGGCAGATGGCTGAGTTCGTGAAGCATAGGTACAGCGGAAAGATCAAGAGTGTTGCGGGTATAGTCGCTATAAGTGCGTATGCCGCGCTCGCAGAGAACTATATTCTCATTTCCGCCGGACATTATATATTCAGCACTCATGAGCATTTCTTTAAGAGTTGCACAAAGCCCTCGCTTTAAGAGTATCGGTTTATTTGTGCGGCCAAGCACCTTGAGAAGCTCAAAGTTCTGCATACTTCTTGCACCGACCTGAATCATATCAACATCTTCAAAAAGGTCAATGTCTGCAAGAGATACTATTTCTGTTACTATCGGCAGACCGGTCTCTTTTCCGGCAATCTTCATAAGTTCAAGACCATCTGAGCGAAGACCCTGAAAATCATATGGAGAAGTGCGGGGCTTGAAGGCACCGCCGCGCAGTATGTTGGCACCGCTTGCCTTAACAGCCTTTGCAACTGCCACAATCTGCTCTTCGCTTTCAATAGAGCAGGGACCTGCTATGAGAACAAAATTTCCTCCGCCTATTTTAACGTCTCCTACCTGAACAATTGTATCATCCGGGTGAAACTTTCTGTTGCAGCATTTAAAGGGATCTGATACACGCTTAACGGAATCTACTATATCAAGACTGTCTATAAGGTCCATATCCACTCTTGATGTGTCGCCAACAAGCCCGAGAACTGTATAAGCTTCGCCTTCTGATATGTGCACATCAAGATTCTGCTTTTTTAGCCAGCCAATAAGCTGGTCACGCTTTTCAGTCTGAACACCGGGCTTTAAAATTACTACCATTTTTCTTTCCTCCGTTTGAATAATAAAAGCGGCACAGGTCCAACCTGTGCCGCACAATGATTTTCAATATAAAAACCTGCACACCACAAATTGACCTTACCGTGAAACAGTAAAGTAATAATAGTAGTATGCAGAAAAGCTGAATGAGTTCATGTTTATCTCCGAAATGTAATATTCATCAACGCAAGATATTATAAAATATTAACCCTCTAAAGTCAACAACAATTTAGCAATTTAAAGCTTTAAATAAGAAAAAGCGAGCATGAGCATCCGCAGATGCCATCCAGCGAGCAACCGCCGATAGGCGGCTCTTAGCGAGTCGGAGGAAGCAGAAAGAGACTTTAGGCTGAATGAAATGAAAAATGCACAATTATGAATTTTGAATTTATAATAAGTGTGTTATACTAAAATACAATAATTCAGTTTTGCATCAGGAGGCGGATATGCGCAGAAAAGACCGTGAAATAAAAGATATTAATCACATTCTTAAGATAATTTCAGATTCAAAGATTCTTACTCTCTCTATGTTTGACGGAGAATATCCTTATGCTGTTCCTATGCACTTTGGCTATGAATATAAAAACGGCTCACTTGTATTTTATATGCACTCGGCCAAGGAGGGGCATAAGATAGACCTTATAAATAATAATCCTAATGTGTGCATTTCGCTAAGATGCAATGTTGAGCTTGTACCGGGAAATGACGGACTGCCATGCAGCTATGGATCAGCTTATGCTTCGGTATTTGCACAGGGCAAAGCACGAATTATTGAAGAGAGCGAAGAAAAGATAAAGGCATTAAAGCTTCTGATGCAAAATCAAACCGGGCGAGAATTTGAATTTGACGAGGCTATGGCAGAGCGTGTGAGCGTTATAAGAGTTGATGTGAGCACGCTCACGGCAAAATCCCGCCCTATATCATAAAATAATTTATATCTATTTGGAGGCACTGATGGTAGGTAAATATAAAGTAATTACTCTTTGCGGCAGTACAAGATTTAAAGATGCTTTTATGGAGGTCCAGAAAAAATTGACGCTTGAAGGGAATATAGTTATAAGCGTAGGTCTTTTTGGTCATTCCGGAGATAATGAGGTGTGGACTGAGGGCACAAAGGAAATGCTGGACGATATGCACAAAAGAAAAATTGATATGGCAGATGAGATATTCGTTATCAACGTTGGCGGATATATCGGCAGCAGCACCCGTTCTGAAATCGAATATGCTGAAGCAACAGGAAAGAAAGTAAATTATTTGGAAAATTAGTTTGTGTTCAAATCCCGCCTGCACAGAAAGAGGGATTTGACTTGTGCTGCGGCACAGGCCAGGGCTCGGCTCTGACAGCCCACTGGGCTGTCATTCACTACCTCGCCCGTTCAAATCCCTCAACTAACTATGTAATAAAAAACAGCTATCAAAAGATAGCTGATTTTTTATGGCGCAGAAGGAGGGATTTGAACCCTCGCGCGCTTTTTACACGCCTACTCCCTTAGCAGGGGAGCCCCTTCGGCCTCTTGGGTACTTCTGCATACCAATGCCGAATTGCTGAAGTATAATAACATAATGCGCGCAACTTGTCAATAAATAAAAGAGACTCCGGTCATATTTTGTAATGGCCGGAGTTAAAATTATATTTTAAGAATTTTCTGTTGTTTCAGACTCTGTATCCTCGGCTTTTTCGTCTTCGCCATCATCATAGAAGCTGTCGCACAAATCCATAAACTCTTCAAGTTCTCCGCTGTTAAGCGTTTGGAGGAACTTGCGGAATTTTTTGTCGCTTTTTTCAGATTCCTTATTTTTGAAAAGGCATCTGTCACCAAAGTCAGTGAGGAAGACATCGCCGTCTTCTCCAATATCAAGAAGACCTTTAAGAGCACACTCTGCAATGATTTTATCGAGCTTAGACGGTTTAATATCCAGAGCATCACACAGAGAATAGAAGTCTGCCATCTCGCCATCGTTCTCAAAATCATTAATTGCTGAGAGAAATGCTTTTTCTTTCTTGGAGAGCTTTATTGTGGGAGCAAGACCGAAAACATCATAAGCTTTTTCAAGAAGAGGAGCGGTGTCTTCGTCGGTGGTGATCTCAACTTCAATATCAGGGAGATCTTCGTCAGAGACTTCTTCGCTTGGCTCTGAATCGGCAACGGCGTCGATTATCTCCTCAGGGGAATTGAGGATATATCCTGTGGCAAGCATTTCGCGGACAGTCTCGAAGCCGGCGTCTTTAATCTTCTTATCTTTTTCTGCGGTGCTCTCCATGTTCTCTTCAACAATTTCTGCTGCTATTTTGGCTGTTTTGCTGAATTCAGACGGGGTGCCGCACTCATCATTGTGCTCGGTGGTTATGCTTTCTATGAGCGTCTTGCGGAACTCAACAGCGTCAGCAAAGTCATCAGGATCAATGCCCGGGTACTTTGGGTCCATATCTCTGAGAGTCTGCAGAACAATGCGGGAGACGATAAGTCTTGAATACCATTTATGGTCAGACGGTACAACATACCAGGGGCTATCCTTGGTGGAGGTGGAGTTTACCATTTTTTCAAAGGCATCCATGTATTCATCCCAATATCCACGCTCTTTTATATCGCCTGAAGATACCTTCCAGTTCTTTTCCGGAGTGTCTATACGAGAGATGAAGCGGCGGGCCTGCTCATCCTTGGAGACATTGAGGAATATCTTAACAACCCTTGTGCCGGTGTTGAAAAGATATTTTTCATAGTCTTTTATCTGGGAATAGCGCTGACGGATGATATCTACATCAGCAAGTCTGTCCGGACGCGACTGGCTTTTATACAGTTCATGCACTTTGCCTACAAGCACATCTTCATAATAGCTGCGGTTGAATATGGAGATATTGCCTCTTGCAGGGAGAGCACGCCAGAATCTCCAGAGATAATCGTGGCTGGATTCTTCAGATGAAGGGACTTTGAAGCAGTATTCCTTAACTCCGTGCGGGCTCAATGTGCTGAAAACTGTTCTTATAACGCCGTCTTTGCCGGCTGCATCCATTGCCTGAAAAATGAATACAACGCCTTCTTTGCGCTCGGCATAGAGAGCCTGCTGGAGTTTGTTAATCTCTTTAAGATTGCTTACGAACTCGTCTACAGCTTCTTTTCTCGTTTCGTATTCGCCGTGGTCGGCGGTGTCGAAGGTGCTTATTTTGAATTTTTTGCTGCCTATATATTTATACTTGCTCAATGCTTCGTTAAAATCAGCCATAACAGCCTCCAATTTAGATAAATATTATATTATTTTTACCACAGATTGGGGAATAAAAAAAGAGAAATATTAAATTAATTCTACAAGTTTTACAATTGATTAAAAAAAGATTATGATGTATAAGAAATTAAACGCTTTCAAACCAAAAATACAAGCCGAAAAGAGAATATTGATATGAAGATTGAAATCCACTGCGATGATAGAACCGGCAATAATAATCCTGCAATGCCGGTGGTGAAAAGATTTTTGAACTATGTTTCTTTCAGCACAAGTTCTGATGAGAACATGGAAGGCACTATCCCCACAACCGAGCGGCAGAAGGACCTCGGCAGATATTTAAGGGATGAATTTAGCTCTCTGGGCCTGAGTGATGTTATCTTTGAAGAGAACGGCAATGGCTTTGTATATGCAACATTGCCGGCGTCTCCGGGGAGTGAGGATAAGCCTGTACTGGCTTTGCTTGCGCATATGGACGTTTCAGACCAGGCTCCTTCAGAAGATATTCACACCATTATAACCGAAGAAAACGGTCTTAACTATATCCGCACGGACGGCAGAACTCTTCTGGGGGCAGATGATAAGGCGGGCATTGCAGAAATCGTCACGGCAGCTGAGAAAATGCTCTCGGATTCTTCGCTCGTTCACCCGGAGATACGCATAGTCATCACCACCGATGAAGAAACAGGTCTTGGTATAAGCACAATAGACCTATCAAAACTCAATGCCAAGTGGGCATATACTATCGACGGTGAAGACCTTGGCGAGCTTAGCTATGAGACCTGGGAGGCAAAAAAGGCGGATATAACTTTCCATGGAGTTTCAGCGCATGCAGGAACAGCTTACGGCGTGATGAAAAACCCGTGCCTCATGGCAGCGGATTTTATCTCAATGCTGCCCGCAGACAAGCGCCCGGAAACGACTAAAGACCGCGAAGGCTTTATTTATGTAACGGATATTTCGGGCGGAGCAGAAAAGGCTGAGGTAAGCTGTATACTGCGCGAGTTTGATGCTCTTGACCTTGAAAAGAATGTAGAGACGGTGATGACCGCAGCTGAGGCTGTGAATAAAAAATACGGTGAGGGCAGCTGTGATGTAAATGTGAAAGACCAGTACCCGAATATGAAAAAATACATTGTTCCTGATTATAATGAGCTTATAGACAATGCACGCAAAGCATATGAAGAATGCGGCATTGAAGTGCTGGAGATAGCCACACGCGGCGGCACAGACGGCAGCCAGCTTTCAGCGCGCGGCGTACCAACACCAAATATCGGCACGGGCGGTGCCAATGCTCACTCGAGGAGTGAATATATAACTGTTGAGTCACTGAAAGCGGTGACGGATTTTATAATAGCTCTTGCAGCAAAATTTGCTTAAAATAATTTGCATTTAGAGCATGCGGGCAAAGAAAACATATTGCTGATATCTGCAGCATTATGATATAATCAGCTATCTAAAAATAAGGAGAAGAGCAAGTATGGTCATCTCAAAAGATACATGTAAAATAGCAGTTGTTCAGGGTGCACCGGTGATGTTTAATAAAGACGAGTGCATAAAAAAGGCTCTTAAATATATTGATGAATGTGCAGCAAACGGTGCGGAGCTTGTTGTATTCCCTGAGCTTTTTATCCCCGGCTATCCCTATGGAATGACATTCGGCTACACAGTTGGCAGCCGCACTGCTGCAGGCCGCAAGGACTGGAAGGTATATTACGATAATTCTATCCTTGCAGACGGCGAAGAGATGCAGATGATAGTTGATGCGGCCGTTAAGTATGGGCTTTATATAAGTATCGGGTACTCCGAAAAAGACAGCACCACCGCCACATTATATAACTCCAACATGATGATTTCCCCAACGGGCGAAAAGCTCAACCACCGCAAGCTTAAACCCACCGGCAGCGAGAGAGTGGTGTGGGGCGATGCCAATAAAGATTATTTCCCTGTAATGGAAACTCCGTGGGGACCGATGGGCAGCCTTATCTGCTGGGAAAGCTATATGCCCCTTGCAAGAGTTGCACTATATCAGAAGGGAATAAGCATTTATATCTCCGCCAATACCAATGATAACCCCGAATGGCAGAATACTATCCGTCATATTGCCATTGAAGGACACTGCGTATTTATTAATGCAGACCTCTTCTTTACTAAAGATATGTATCCTGAGACATATAGTGCGCAGGATGAGATAGCAAGACTTAATGATATCGTATGCAGGGGCGGAAGCTGCGTGATAGACCCGTTTGGTCATGAAGCATCAGAGACCGTCTGGGATAAAGAGGCAATAATTTATGCCGAGGTCAATATGCAGGATGTGCCTGCCAGCAGAATGGAGCACGATGTATGCGGACACTATGCCCGTCCGGATGTGCTTGATCTGGCAGTGCTTGATGAATAAAAAGTTTTAGAGGTGATAAAAATGGCAACTTTTGATGATTTTATGAAGCTCGATATAAGAGTGGGCACTATTCTTGAGGCAAATGTATTCGCAAAGGCAAGAAAGCCTGCCTACCAGCTCAAGGTTGACATGGGTGATGAAATCGGAATAAAAAGATCCTCAGCCCAGATAACGGATAAATATACTACCGAAGAGCTCGTCGGCAAAAAAGTTCTTGCAGTTGTCAACTTCCCGCCAAGACAGATAGCAGATTTTATGTCTGAAATCCTGGTGCTCGGAACATACAGCGAGGGCGGAGTTGTGCTGATAACTCCCGACAAAGACGCCGCCAACGGCGACAAACTCGGCTGAAAAGCTATAAAAATAATAAAAGCAATTCCCCCTTGAGTATATCAAATCTCAGGGGGAATTGCTTTTTCTTCTGATACTTATCAGAGCACCTTGCGGCCTTTGACAAATTTTGCTTCGGGTATGCCGCTGCCCATATATGAATAGCGCTCGATTCTCTCAGCAGGAGTAAACGGAATGGCGGATTTTGCAGCAGAGTCGCTTAATACTGTGGCATCAAAATCATAGCCTTCTTCAAAAAGACCGACATTGCCGAAAAACCTGCCGCCGCCGATTGTTGCCATATAAAAAGCTTCTATTATGTTGAGAGGCTTTTCGTCTTTAGAGATAAATTTCCAGTATAGCTTGCTCATCTGCACGGCAGCAGTCATTACTGCAAAAAGATTAAGAGTATGCCCGCCTGCTATATCGGAACCCAGTCCAACATTATACCCTTCACGCAGATATTTTGCTGCAGGTGCTATGCCGGCAATAACATTTTCGTTGCTGGTGGGGCAATGGGCGATGAATACGCCGTTATCTTTTATAAGCTGCAGTTCTTTTTCGCCTGAATATATGCAGTGAGCCATGACCGTTGGTCTGCTGCCGCCGAAAAGTCCATAGCGCGAGTAGCTTTGAGCATAAAATTCAGTGTCGGGGCAAAGCTCCTGCACCCAGGCTATCTCATCGTTATTTTCTGAGAGATGGCTCTGCACGGGCAGATTATATTCTTTTGCTATCTCACCTAGAGCACACATATAATCATCAGTCACGCTTGGAGTAAAGCGGGGAGTAATCATCGGCAGAGCTCTTTCAAAGCTGCGCATTCTGCATTCATTAATCCATCGTACAGTCTCGGATATTCCATCGGCAACAGAAACTTCCTGATAATAGTCGGGGCTATTTCTATTTATATTAAGCTTGCCGGTATAGGTTATAAGTCCGCTGTCTTCAAGCTGCTGCTGAAGTTCAAGAGTGGAGTCAGTGTGGATGGTGGCAAATATGCAGGCGCGGGTTGTGGCACTGTGAAGAAGATCATCAGTAAAGCCGGAGTATATAATAGAGGCATATTCCTTATCTGCAAAGCGGGCTTCCTCGGGATAGGCATAGTTATTAAGCCACTCTATAAGTGCAACATCCATAGCTGTGCCGCAGTATCTATACTGCGAAGCATGAAGATGCAGGTCAATAAGCCCGGGGCAGATCATCTTGCCGCTGTAGTCGAGGACCTCTATGCTCTGCATGCTTTCGGGAAGAGCTTCATAAAAGCCCTCGGTGATGCCGCTGTCGTCAACAACAATATAGCCCGTTCTTGCTCTTAATTTCCCCCACTCGGGGGTATCAAAAAAAGTTCCTTTAACTGCAAACATTATGTATCTCCTGAAACTGCGGACGGATAATTCCGCCCGCAGTGTAATTTATTATCAGTCGCCGAAGCAGATGCCGACCATCTTTGCTTCTTTGATTATTGAAGATTCAGGGTCAACACGTTTGAGTTTGCCGGCGGATTTTTCAAGAGGTATACGGGCTGTTTCATTATTTACTATACCTATCATGCAGCCATAGTCTTCGTCTTTTATGGCCATGGCAGCTGCAGCGCCCAAACGGGTTGAAAGTACACGGTCATATGCACACGGTGTGCCGCCGCGCTGAGTATAACCCGGAACCGTGACTTTAACTTCGGCTTTAATGTGCTTTGCAAGTTCGTCAGCCAGCTCATAGGATACGGAAGGATATTTATAATCCTTCATGAACTTCTTGAGCTCCTTCTTGTCCATTTTTGCTCTTTCAACAGGCATAGCGCCTTCAGCAATAGCAATAATTGTGAAGTGCTTGCCATTTTTGAGCCTGGAGTTTATAGCCTTAATGATTTTAGAAGTATCATATGGAATCTCAGGAATAAGAATGATATCAGCGCCGCTTGCAATGCCTGCATGGAGAGTGAGCGAGCCGACATCATGACCCATAAGCTCTGCAATAAGAACACGGCCATGAGCTTCAGCAGTTGAGTGCAGACGGTCTATGGTGTCGGTAGCAATATCAACAGCGCTCTGGAAGCCAAAGGTCATATCAGTGGCATAGATGTCGTTGTCAATGGTCTTTGGCATGTGGATAATGTTAAGTCCTTCTTCGCGGAGAAGGTTTGCTGTCTTCTGAGAGCCGTTGCCGCCCAGAACAACAAGGCAGTCGAGCTTGAGCTTATAATAGTTCTGCTTCATAGCCTCAACCTTATCAAGACCGTTCTCATCGGGAACTCTCATGAGTTTGAATGGCTGTCTTGAGGTACCAAGGATAGTGCCGCCTTTTGTGAGTATGCCGGAGAAATCCTTTGAGGTGAGCATTCTGAACTCACCGTAGATAAGACCCTTATAACCATCCTCAAAGCCGTAGAATTCAATATCATCATAGACATTGCACAATCCTTTTACGATGCCTCGCATGGTTGCATTAAGTGCCTGGCAGTCGCCGCCGCTTGTTAGTAAACCGATTCTCTTTGTCATTTTTTATTCCTTCCCGGGAGCAAACAGTCCCTTAAATTTTTCTTTGAGTTTTATTAAAATGCCGGTGTTTTCTTCATCAGGTGCAGTGCTTGCAGCAGCTGCGTCAGCTGCAGTTTCTCCGTCAGGCTCAGCCTCGGCAGAAGAGGACTTTCTTGCATTGGAGTATGCCTCGGCAAAGAAGGTCTCCTGTGAATTGAGCTTGGGTTCATTTATGATGCGCTCAATGTACTTTCCCTCAGATGTGAGAAGCTTGCCTTTTTCGTCATCTGCAAAGCAGGTGGCAAAGATGTGTATTATCCGCTTTTTAACCTCTTTATCGAGTATAGGCACTGCAACTTCAACACGTCTGAGAGTATTGCGAGTCATATAGTCGGCCGAGGCAATATAGAGTTTTTCATCGCTGCCTGTGCCGAAGCGGTATATGCGTGAGTGCTCAAGATATCTGCCGACGATGCTCACAATAGTGATATTTTCAGTGTACCCCGTGATTCCCGGAACAAGGCAGCATATTCCACGCACTACAAGTTCAACTTTTACTCCCGCTTGAGATGCTTCAATGAGTTTATCTATTATTGCCTTATCTGAAAGGGAATTGACCTTCGCTCCAATATATGCACTTTTTCCAAGCTTTGCATTATCTATCTGCTCCTGCATCATATCCAGCACTTTGTTCTGCAGGCACAGCGGGGCTACAAGCAGAAGATCTGAGCTTTCAACAAACTCACCGCGCTGAAGTGATGAGAACACATTGGCAGCCTCACGACCAATATTCTGGTCGGCTGTCATGAGGGAGAGGTCAGTATAGAGTCTGGCAGTCTTTTCATTATAGTTGCCGGTACCAATCTGCGTGATGTAGGAATAGCTGTCGCCCTTGGTTTTGGTTATAAGGCAGAGTTTGGAGTGAACTTTATAGTTTTCAAGCCCGTAAAGTATCTGGCAGCCTGCCTCTTCAAGCCGACGGGACATTTCAATGTTGTTTGCCTCGTCAAATCTGGCTCTGAGTTCAACGAGCACTATTACCTCTTTGCCGTTCTCGGCGGCATCACAGAGAGCATCAATTATCTTGCTCCTTGAAGCAACACGATAGAGAGTCATTTTTATAGAAACAACTTCATCGTCCTCGGCGGCTTCCTGCAGAAGTCTTATAAAGGGTTTCATACTCTCAAACGGATACGAAAGCAGGATGTCTTTGTGTTCAATCTGTGCTATCATCGGCTTTCGCGGATTAACGGCTGCAGACGGTCTTGGAGTTCTGGTTTTATAGAATATCTCCGGATGCTTTTCACGCAGATATTCCTGAAGTGAGAAAACGAACGAAAGATCAAGAGGAGTCTTAACATTTATTATATTTTTTTTGCTGATATCAAGATAGGCAGCAAGCTCTTCCTTGCCGCTCTGATCTATAGGTCGGCTGAGCTCTGCTCTAACTATGTTAAGATGCGCGCGCTTCTTGATAAGCTTTTTCATATTGTCGCGGTAATCAAGGTCCTCATCGTAAACGTCTATAGGCTCAATCTCCGCGTTGCGTGTTATGCGCAGTATGGATTTGCTTTTGATATTATACTTGGGATAAAGCTTTCCAATGAAATGAAGAATTATTTCCTCTGAGAGCATAAATGTTCCGGGCCTTGTGGGAATCTCTATAAGCCTTTTAACACCGCCGCTTGAACACGGGACTATGCCTATCTTGCGCTTGCCTTTGCCGGTTTCCAGCAATACAAAGCCATAGAGGTTTTTATTTTCAAGAAACGGGAACGGCTGCTGACGCCCGATTATCATAGGGGAGAGATACGGAGCTATTTTGGAATCAAAGTAAGCTTCAAGCTTTTTGCCTTCGTCGTTGCTGAGCTTATTGAAGTTTATTATCTTAACGCCATATGGCTCAAGCTCACCCATGAGCTGCTCATATACCTTGCTTCTGGAGGCTTCGAGTCTGTTCACCTCGGAAAGAATCGCATCAACCTGCTCTGAGCACGTCATGTTGGTCTTATCATCGCGGTATTTTACCTTTTTGCGGTTCTGAGCCATAAGAGTGCCGACTCTAACCATGAAAAATTCATCAAGGTTAGTCTGATATATAGAGACAAACGAAAGACGCTCTGCCAGTGGGACTCTTGGATTTCCTGCCTCACCGAGGACTCTTTCGTTGAACTTTAGCCAGGAAAGCTCATGGTTGAGGTAGCACTTTTTAGGATATGCCTTTTTTAAAGCTTCACAAGCTGTGTCCTGCACAGTGTTGATATTATTTTCAGTAATATTATTATCCATGTTTTTAATGTTCCTTCAAAAGAATAAAGGATTATTTTGATAATTATAATACATATTTGCTTCATATACAAATAAAAAGCGTAAAAAATCGTGCAAATATGCGACAAATTACCCGTTGATGAAAATATCAAAATTTTTCTTGACAAAACATGAAAAACCATTATAATAATTTTTGCGTTTAGCGGGATTGTGTAGGGGTAGCACAGCGGACTCTGACTCCGTATG